>Ga0157358_1000098_pt1 | contig 32422 bp, 67 predicted proteins | sample AttcapACBM2_FD_111484 | JGI IMG/M metagenome (GOLD analysis project Ga0157358, IMG submission 111484) | Fungus gardens microbial communities from leaf cutter ant in Botucatu, State of São Paulo, Brazil - Atta capiguara ACBM2 | ecosystem: Host-associated > Fungi > Mycelium > Unclassified ... | reverse complement strand
TAGCGGAATCCTGAACGCACACTGACTGGCATTCTGTTGCGCCCTCGGCACATAATAGGCGTTCAACTGAGCGACGTTATGGCGGGCACAAAAAATCGACATTAAGCAACTCATCTACCTCTGAAATCTTTGTGTAAATAACGCCTTATCCTTCCCTATCCCGATACATCCTTTCAATTCCCCGCAGCGCAATACTCAGCAACTCATTTCAATCCTGCATACTCTCAACCAGTCACTAAACATCCCGACAAGACCCTGTGATTTATGTACATGTGTTAGTACAAAAAATCGGTTAGTCTGCGATCCTCTCTTTTTTATGTACTAATGAGGATGCCATGGCGCTCACCGACAGCTACCTGCGATCTGTGCTCGGGCGCGAGCATGAATGGGTATTTGAAAAGACGGACAGGGATGGCCTTTCTGTCCGGGTGTCAAAAAAAGGAAAGGTTGTTTTCCAGATGCGATACATGTTCGCCGGCAAGCAGCGTAGGGTCGACATTGGAAGTTACCCGTCTCTTGGGCTGAGAGAAGCCCGTGATGAGATTCTAAAGATACGGCGTGCGCTTGAGGAAGGTATAGACCCTCAGCTTTACATGGCGGCGCGGTATGAGAAGAACGTCACGGCCATGACGGTTGAGCAGGTGGTCAGGGAATGGGGCCGCGTTTATGCTCAGGCGAATATAAAAAACGCCCACGGCATACTGCGATCTTTCGAAATTCACGTATTCCCCCGCATAGGCCATCTGCCGCATGACTCTGTCGGCACGCATACATGGATTGAGGTTATTGAGATTGTTCAGGCGAAAAGACCGGGGATTGCCAGGCGCTTGCTGACAAACGCAAAACAGGCACACTCATGGGCGCTCCGGAGAAAAATGGTTGAGTCTTCGCCAGTGGAATCTCTTAAGCCTCATGACTTAGGCATGAAAATCAACGTCACCAAACGCGTGCTGAATGACGACGAAATCAGGGTGCTGTTCGAAACGTTCGGAAATACCGGCATGCGCAGGAAAAACGCGCTGCTGATGCAGCTTATCCTGTTATTCGGCTGCCGTTCTGGCGAGATGATACAGAGCAAACGTGAGCATTTTGATTTTGAAGAGGGCGTGTGGACGGTTCCGCCTGAGAACCACAAAGGCGGCCAGAGAGGTAAACCATTAAGAAGACCGATCATCCCGGCGGCGCAGGAAATGATTCAGGAGGCGATGTCGCTCAGTTCACACAAGGAATTTATCTTTCAGAGTGCACTGGCAAAGGACAGAGAAAGGGCGCTTAACAGCGGATCAGCATTAGGATTGCCGAAAACTGTCATGGCTTACTACCAGCGAACCAGAGGCGAGATAATGCCGCACTGGTCTATCCATGACCTGAGAAGAACGGCCAGGACGCGGTGGGCTTCCATTGCGCCACCGCATGTCTGCGAGGTGATGCTGGGACATGCACTGCCAGGCATATGGGCGGTATACGATCACAATGACTACATCGATGAGCAGAGGAAGGCATATACCGCCTGGTGGGCGCTGGTAATGAAGATAGTGAATGGTGAGTCGAAAGTACGCTCAATCGTGACAATGTAACTTACCAAACTTTTCGATATCGCTTTTCAGGAACAAGCCGTGGTGTGCAGGGTCGGGGAATCCGCACATGCGTTTTTCACCGGTCCGGCGGTCACGGCTGTTCCAGTTGCGGATTGTTTTTACCGACCGGCGGAAGAATGCGGCCGTTTCCTCAAATGTCATGTATGGGGATTCCATATCTACTCCTCAGGTGGCTTGCTGTGTTTGAATGCGTAAATGAAAGCGATGAGAAGGGCGAGAGTGAGAATGTCGCCCGGTTCGGCGGTGATGGTGATGTTCATTTCATTGACGTAAAGCCTGTGATTTCAGCGCTCATCAGCATACGCGGCAGGAAGTCGTAGCAATCTTCCTCATCATCTGCACACTCAAGTGTATTGCCGTCTTTGTCAGTCAGCATCAGGTAGGGTATTTTCGTCCCTTCAAGCTCCGGAAGGTCTTCATAGAAAGAATCAATTGCCGATGTTATCACATCCAGGCCAGAGCAGTTTCCAGAAACCTCACGAATCGCCTCCGCCCGAAACGTCCATACACCAAAAACTAATTTCACCGTGTGAACTGAATTATTTGAAAGAGAGAATTTATTCGGGTCGTAATCAATGACATTTTGTTCTTCAGACATAACTACCTCACGCTGCTGATCGTTTATTTACTGGATAAAACTCACCACTTGCTAACTGCACGCTGGAATCCAACTCATTCCCCCACGAATCCCAGCCCTGATCGGCGGTGCGGGCGAATAACTCAATGCGCGGCACGCCGCCAATCAGCTTCACCAGGCTGTCACGGATAATCTGCGGCTTAGCGCTGTGCTCCATGCGCGGCGCGCTGATGTGCTGGCATATGGATGCATCCATGCGTTCCGGAAGTCGGCCCTTAACCGCAAAAAGGCAATCCTCGCTGTTTGCACGCGTCATGTGGCCCATTCCGATCGCGCTGTTTCCTTTTCGCTTGTTCGTCTTGTGCCACGTAAAACCTTTCATTGTCATAAGCCGGAAACCCCATGCCTCGACAACCTTCAGTGCTTCCAGCGGCTGAGTCGGCACCCACCACATCGCAAGCAGGCAGGAATCAGGATCAGCAAGTGACCAAACTGGCGGCCGGCAGATATCCTGCAGCGTCATAACCGGGTATTTGTGGCAGGCACCGCGGCTGCCATCATTGGCCTTGTCGCGGTATGACCATGGCGGATCGCTATAAATAAGCCGGTACTTTCCGGACATAACAACTCCTCACGCAGAGCGCGATAAATGTTAATGGGGGTGGGGTTAGTAGCAGAAATCGACTTTGAAGTTATGACCGCACTCTGGACACTCGACTTCTACGTCGCGTGTATTTCGCGTGTCATGCTCGCAAACCTCATATCGAGCATCAACCCAAAAATCATCGTCCTGTTCGATTAAGTCGAAACATTCTTCGCACTTGGGACACTCAGCGTTTAGTGTAATGTTCCAGTTAGCGTAATTTTTGCTCACTGTCTTATCTCCCTGTCTACCTGCCGCACGAAATAGCTCAGCCACAGCTTTGCTGTGAAGGTATTTGGCGGCAGTGCGGTGATTGATTTGGCGTGTTTATCGAGGATGGCGGTTGTTATAGCGTCGTGGTCTGCTTTAGGCTTGCCGTCAGTGGCTTTGATGATTTCCTGTCTGCACTTGCGGGCTACGGCGCGGATGGCGTTTTCGATTTCAGCATTCACGCCACCCTCCGGTGCTGCTTAGCGCGCTCAATTCGCTCGTAATCTTCCCTACATTCGCTGCAGCAAAAGAATCCGGTCGATACCTTCTCTTCGCAGTAATGGCAGGTGCCGGTGAATTGCATGCTCGGGTGTGGCCGGTTGGCTAATGCTAGTTGCAGGTTGAATGCTACAAGCTCTGCGGCTTCGTCTATTGGGTCGGAACACATAGTGGTTACTCCTAAATTTGGCCGTAAAAAACCGCCTATGTGGGCGGCTTGAATTTATTTTTACTTGATGACAGGATCGGGAAGGTGTTTAGAATTTTCTACAACTAAGAAATCTTGAGCATCTCGATATTGCTGTCTGAGTTGGTCGTTTTTAAACGCACCCGGTACATTCATAAGTGCATCAAATTGGGCTATTTCGAATCTTATCCCAGGCCTTAAATTCCTAATGAACAATGCTGTTATACTTTCTTTATCTTGCTGAGAAAGAGTTGACTCGATTATTGCAACTCTGGCAATTGTTAATGCGGTTGCCATTTCAATTAAGGCTGCATAACTTCTTATTACTAAGGAATCTTCACCTATTGCTGAATTGCACCTTTCAGACAGGCGTATAAGTTCATCCCGTAATTGAATAGAATTTGCCTGCCTAACAGATTCAAATATTGCTTGCTTGGACAGTGAGGTAGATATCCTCGCTTGCCACGTTGCATACGCAGCAAATGCTGCCGAGGCAGCGCCTCCAATAGCAGATAGCAAATCTATATAATCTCCATGATGCCAACTCAAACCTTCTCCTCCTTCTGATAAACTGGGTCAGTGCCGCGCGGAAACTGCAGCGCCGCATTCCTGTAGTGCTGCAATCTTCCCCTGAAATACTCCCTGTATTCTTCCGGCTGCTGCATCTCCACTTCCATGGGGATAACCGGCATATTCATACGCTCCTTGTACGCAACGCCAGACGCGGCTAAATCCACGTTAACCTTATCGCGTTCTTCTTTGCTTCTTGCTGCTATGTTGTGTGACATGCGATGTCCTCCTGAATGGAGTATATTGCGGATGGGTCAGGAGGGGATGGTTGGTTTTACAAAGAGAGGTTCGGGGTCGCCGACGTATATTTCTGCCTCTTCAAGCGTGTGGCAAAGTATACCTTTCACCTCATACGCATATGGCTCACTAAACGCCTTCCGATAAGCCTCAAGCTCACGGGCCATTGATACTATCTCTTCAGTGACATTGCACATGCGCTTGTCATGGGCGAATTGTTCAAGCCGCTCATCACTAATCATCCTGACCCCCCCGGAGCTGCTGCCAGCATGGCCTGATAAGAGAAAACAATCTCATCATCGCCAATCTTTTCTGCGTAATACTCGGCGTATGATCGGCCCATATCTTCTCGCCAAGCGGAAATCATTTCCTCTGTAGGCTCAATCGGCACCAGCTTCCATCCTTCCGGCACTTTGCACCCATCGCTTACAGGCTGTGCGGTGGCGTTAAGGCGCTGGACTTCGGAGCGCATCCAGTTAACTCCAACTTGGAATGATTTGGCAATAACACCATCCATTCCTTTACATTCATGTAGCGCATCTTCAAAAGTCATTTCACGTGGCAACTTAATCATTTTTCACCTCGTGGCCCTGCTGGCGCAATGCTTCTGCGCATTCTTTGATAGCTTCGTTAAAGTAAGCGGCGTTCACTGCACTAACTCTGCCGCTCTTGTGCATCCAGTAGCCATCGGCATCATCCCGCTCTATCTTTTTTGGCAACACCACCGGGCGCAAAAGCTGAGCGGGCTGGGTGGGGAACCAGAAACGATATTCCACCAAATCACCAAAGGTTTGCTTTGCCTGCTCAAGTCTTTCCATAGGAAGGGCGATCCATCCCGTTGCTGGGGCGCAATCAGTCTCCTTGAATCGCCACTCGAAAATACCAGGCTCAGCCGTCAGCGATGCGAGTGCTATTTGCTGGCGCGTTAGCTTGCTGGCCCTGCGTCCGCTTTCATCGCCATATGTTGAAATTTCGTATTGAATTTCTTCAATATCATTCAGGCAATCAGCAATCAGCGCCTGCACATCACCATCAACTGGATTGGGGGAATTAGTTGTCATGGTTGGCCTCCTGATACTTCTCAAACCAGAAAACAATGGCTTCGTCTTTCATTTCAACGAGGCCCATTCTGACTAGTGCCTTTCCTTTTCCTGATCGCAAAAACTCGCGGCGACCATCATCAATAATGCGGCGATAATCCTCTAGGCTGCTGCAATGCTTATGCAGATTGCATGCGTGACACGCTGGAACAAGATTCTCCAGCACGTCCATGTCTGGCTTGACCATTTTATTTCCGAATCTGATTACCGGGTTTTGGTGGTCAGCGTGCCATTTATCAGCAAGCTCGCATCCACAATAGGTGCACCGTCCGCCAAACTTCATTCGCAAAGCGGTGCGTTGAGATTGGGTAAGCTTCATATCAACCCGCCTTATCCGCAGTGTCATGGGTGCCGGAGCGGAGGCTTTCGACAAAATCATCCACTCGCTCTTTTATTTCTGAATGGACAATTCCCGCAGCCTCCGAACTGTCATCAAATGCGCGAATGTCTTTCAGTACATGAGCGACGTCTCGCAATGAGCTATTCCAAAAGTTGGATACTGCTTCCGCCCGCACCGAGTTCAGGTAAGTGTCTGTGGCTGGGGTTTTGATAGTGTCGAATTCCTCTATTGCCGCTTCTAGTGCGGCCTGCTGGCAAGCCACTTCTGCACGACCCTGGATTCCTGTTCCTTCACCGTTAAGGTTGTTGTGCATATCATTCATTTTGTCGCCAAACTCCTTCAGCGCCGCATTCTCCGCCGCCAGCGCATCCAGCTTCTGCTGCAATGCGGCGTAGTCGTCGTATTTGACGTAGTCACCCTTGTCACTGACAAAAAGGCCTTGACCAAATTTCTCTGCAAATGACCACATGTATCGCTTAATCATTTCCCTTCTCCTGAATCCGCTACAGACACCACGACAAGCTCATCGTTATCGAATGACTCTGGCTTATCGTTGATGTAACAAAGCACCTTATTGGCAAGGTGCCTGACGCTGGTAACCATTGCTGTTTGCTCATCGGCTAATACGATGAACATGAAGCTGTTGAGGCGACATGCCGGTATGCGGCATTGCCTGCGGTGAAGTGTTTGCATGGGAGTGTGTCCGGTTATTCAAACAGACCAGGGTTGATGCCTTTTTTGATTAGGCGAGCCCGGCGTTTAGCGGCTTCGATTGCCTGTTGTTTCTGCGCCTCTCCCTTGCAGGCCAGTTGTCTCCAGCTGACAACCATTTCCTTTTTCTTTGTTGGCGTGACGCGCCGTGGCTTCCTTACCAGCGAGTAAGTCCTGTCTGTGGCCCGTCCGACTTTAACCGGGTCAGATGCTTCAACCTGCAGAGTTTCACCCTGGCGGCGCAGGCAATCGCGGACATTGTGGTTAAACTCCGCGAGCGACATATTAAAAAGGGCGCATAATTCGCGCCCTGTCATTGATCCCTTAGCAAGCTGGTAGCCGAGCTTTTCCTTAAACCCGCTGTTTGGATGAGAATTACGACGATAGTGGGCTACTTTCAGCATGACCGTTATCACCTTGGCTTTGCGTGTCTTCAGGCATCACCTCATACTCACCGGTAATGATGGATGCGTTATCTTGCGGCAAATCAGCATCGGCTTTTTCATCAAGCGTTACAGCACGCTGCAACTCAATGCTGACCGGAAGGTATTTGAACAATCGACGAATAGCGGTCTTTTTCGCCATCTCTTCGTAATGGTCAACCCAGGGTCCCTTGTCGCTTGATTTGCTTAATGCGCGAACACGGTCCACCGCTGCCTTGCTCATAACTTCAAACTGAACTCCGCCGTCTTTTAGTCTGGCAACAGCGTATACATGAGTCAGCGCGCCGGGATTGCCATCTTCATTAGGGATGTGCTCAAGCTTTTCTTCCAGCCCGTAGGCATAGCTGAACTGGTCATTTTCATATACGGCACGAGCAGAAAGGCTGACAATCTGACCTGAGCGACGGGCAAGGTCTATCATGCCGCGATAGCCAATAATTAACTGTGTTTCTGTAGCTACAGTGACCCACTGATTTCCCTGTTTCTGTCTTTTATCGAAAGGGAGTAGGTACGCATGCCCAAGTGCGCCACCTGGCTCAAGTCCAAGCTGGGCGCACTGCATGATTGCTCCAAGAAACGACATCTGGTCGCACTGCATCAGCTTGGGTGTTTTACGAAGTTCGGTCATTGCAATTCGAGCAAGGCGATCTGCAGTCATATGCTTGGGAAGGGCCAAGGCAATTTGAGCCTTTGTATTTGGATCGGCCATAAGCTGAGTCAGCGTTTTTGGTTTTCTTTCCTGAGCAGGCGCGACTTCGCCTCCGGTCGCTGCGGATTTTAATGCTGCTGAAGACATAATTTATTCCTTACTTAACGCGGAAAACGCGGGATTTTGAGGTTTTCTTGAAAGCGTCATAAAGTGCCGGATGGGCCTCTTTAAAAGCCGCTATATCAAATCGTGTAGAGCTTTGTGTTCGCCATGTGGCAAGCTGCTTACCATCAAGGCTGATGTAAGAGTTGTCCTGCATAAAGATTTTCAGTTTCTGCTCTGCGAATTCGATCTCATCCTTAATCTCTTTCTGTTTTGCTTGCAGCTCCCGAAGCTTAAAGAGCGCATCCAGCGCCTTTCCATCTGCTTCGATGCCTGTTCCAACATCCCTATCAAAAAACCTCATCACATCGCCAACCGATGATATTGGTGGGGGAGTTAGCGTCGTTACCATTTCCCAGAACTGAATTTCTTTTTCTCTTATGGCAGCTATCGTTTCGTCATCACGTTCCACGCGATAAACACGAAAATCATCAGCGCCAATCAGCACGCCAAAAACACAAACCTTTTTACCTGTCACCATGAGTCCATGCATGGCTTGTGCCGTGTAATAGACAGGTATTGAGTCTGTCTGTTGCTCACCCCATTCTCTGGCCTTGAATGGGCTACAAGTCTTAATCTCAATGTTTTCCCCGCTTTCTGCCTCAGCGTCTATTTCAGCGGCTATGAAGGGAAGTTCAGGATCAATGTAACGCTCTCCGCGCCTGGCAATTACCAGGCCTGTTTCTTCAGAGAGCAAGTCAATGACGTACGGCTCCATTCGCTGTCCGCGAGTGAAAATCTTTTGCTTGCCTGGAGATGGTGGCTCTTTACGTGGTTGAACCTTATCAAGGTAAACATCAAGCGCCGTTCGCCATGGTGAAATACCCAGTATTCCGGCGACATCACTGCCGCCGATATATTTCGTTCTGTCCATCTGACCTACAGATTGCATCACGCTACCTCGTCAAAACTGTGTTTACTGGTCCAGATTGCAATAGCCCGCTCACGCCGGGCCACCTTAACCATCATGTCGCGCAGGAACGCCTCAGCCTCTATGTGCTGGTCGTCGTCATCATCAAACATCTCAATGGCGGGGTAGTCGTAGAAGCGCTGCATAAACTGACAGGCGGGCGCAATCAGTGGGTTAATCTTGTGACGCTCCATGTTGTCATCGACTTCCTTGCCGATGCGTCCTAATTCATCATCAGGAAGGTTGTCGGCAATCTCCTGAATCTCACGCTTTGCTTTGATGTTGAATCTCATTTGCACGCCCTCCGTAACAGCCTCATTGCCATAGCCCACTTAACCGTGCGCCGTATAACTGAGCCTCTCTGGAAAGCTCCTGAGCGCGTTTGAAGAAGTTGGTTTTCATAGTTACGGCCTGCCTGGTTGATTAAGAGTGTCAACGAACCAGCGACCAATGCGGCGAAGCTGTTCGGTTAAGCGGGAAAGTTGAGACGTGTTATTACAGGAGCCACCCACAGGGAAGGCTCCCACTAATGCGTATTGCATATGGGTAACTCCGTTGAATTGATGATTTAACCGGGGAAAATAAAGGGGCCATTGCGGCCCCTGGTGGGTACTTCTTTCTTACTGTCTGAGCCCCTCTAAAGGCGTTGATGCGTAGCACCTCAAAGCCGTCTAAGCAGACAGCTTTACGGTGTCACTCAGTTGGTGGTTCAGGCAATGGCATCCAATGTGTAACAGTTGGTCGATAATTTGATTTTCCTACCCAACCATCGCCATCATGCCAACACAAAAATGGCCTGCCGTAAGTTCCATAATCGGGCCGTTTTTCAACGCAAAGGACGTACTCAACATCATTTGGCATTCGCTCACTGCAATTAATCCATTCCATCCTCTCTCCTGTAGTGGTTACTGGCCCCGGGCGCGGAGCATTGCGTCGGCTATTTGAAATGCATACTCAGCAACTTTTTCAGGTGTCTCAAATCCACCACTCTTTGAAAGTTCCCCTTGCATAGCCTTTGCTGCAAAATAGTCACGCAATGTCATGCCGTGGCTATCGACGATGTGGTTTTCCTTTTCTCCTTTGTGCACTCCGGAATAAGGAAAGGCTGGCCCTCCATTTACTTCACTCATACAACCCCCTAAACAAACGCATAAACACACACTCCCATAACCGCAAAGACTGCCCAGCCCAACCAGTAGTTGTCAGTGGATATCATGGGAGTGCTCCAGTAAAAAAGGCTGCGGGTTAGGCAGCCTTGTATTTACGAACCTTGAGAACACGGCAGGTTTGCACTCCGCCGACATTTTCCCATTTCAGTAATGGGAATCTAAAAACCTCAAACTCTAACCCCGTCTGGTCATCATTCTGGAAGTCTTTTTTTCCCACCACCCATACATCTTCAAACCTTCTGTTTAGTTTTATTGCGTAGGGCCATCCGTATTCTTTACCTGCGCTGATTGCAGCTTTTTTGGTCCTAAAAGCTCTAACAGATAGCGATATCTCATCAACTCTGACGCTTAGCAGATGATTATCTTCAAAGCTGATGCGTGACATCTCTCACCTCGCCGTTACGATGTCTTTTGAGTTGCGATAGCCCGCTGCAAATATCGCTATCTCCGGTAAGCACTGTGATGCGCTCTCATGCTTACTACGCAGAGAAGGGGAGTTGATTGATGCCGGGAATATTTAGCCACGCCCGGCCGTGGTTCCTTCACTTTCCACAGTCAAAGGAAACGGATAAACTGTAAAATCCACAGTCAATAAAAGGATTTTTTTATGGCAAATTATTTTGCCCGTGTTGAATTGTTCGGCGCTGATAGCGAAAAATATGAAGCGCTGCATGAAAAGATGAAGTCCATTGGTTTCTTGAGGACTGTAACTTATAGCGATGGAACCAATCAGGCATTGCCAACTGGCTCCTATGTAGGCTCTAAAGCAACTGAAATAACACAAGTTCGAGATCAAATAAGAGGGGTTGCAGACCCATTTTCATCGAGGAATGCAGCGGTCTTTGTTTGCCAAATGGATAATTGGGCTGCTTACTTATACGCCGCATCCTGATCCAGTATGACCATCCCCTTCAGGCGGTGTGGAATAGCCGCCTTTCTCAAGCACATCAACCAGCTTCATGACCTTATCTGGCGTTACTGCTGCCCACCACCTGTTAATAGCTTCAATTCTCTCATTGAATTCCATAGGTTCATGCGAAAACGCCTTCAAAGAAATACTGTGAGCTTTTTTTATTTCCTCAATAATTTCTTTCATTTTTTCCTCTGCGTTAAATAAGTGGAATGCTCTTGCCACGCATTTTCTGGCGGGCGTTTGTAATCTGACCTAAAGGGTTTTTAACCTTGCGGTACTCTGGATTTTCGCGGGTTAATGCCTCAGGAACCGGCTTAACGCGCAGGTTCATTTTGTAGTCGGTGCATGAAAGAGCTTTGCAAACACGGTCTACAGGCTTGCGTGCTTCTGCTGCTTCAAGAATTGGCTCAACATTCAGAGCCGCGTCGATAATTGCATTAAGTGCGTCACGTTCAATTGCCACTGCACGACGACGAGCATGGCGGCGTGATTTTGCGTTCTCTTTGACTGATGTGCCGTAAGTGATAATTGTCATGGCTGCCTCCTGAAATGGTTTTGGTGCTGAGTGCCACGGTGCTTATCTTCGTGGTTCCTGTCTTAGCAGGTGCATTTCACTCAGCCCAAACCCATCTCGTTTGGTTGGTTGGCGCTTTGTCAGCGCTGCAATGTTGTTAAAGAGCATCACCGTCCTGGTGAGTAGTGCGTCCTGCTGATGGGAATTATAATACTTGCGGTATTATTAAATAACAATACCCTTAGTATTAAAATAAGCACTTTAAGTATTAATCCTATGATTTTTAGAGACATTTATTTTTCAGAAGTGGGATCGGCAGGCACAAAAAAGCCCGCTCAGTGGCGGGCTGGTTAGCTTAATTGATTTATTTCTGTTGACCTGAAGTGGGCATTTCGGGAGTTTGCGGAGTGCTTTTGAGTAGATTTGAATAATATTTCAATTTTCTTTGAACGTATTCAAGCTCTTCTCTGCATACTTGGTCATACCGTTGCCGGGCATCATCACGAACGGCTTGCGTTAAATATGTATCATCAATGATGGCCTTAAGTTTCCTTTTTTCAGGAGCTGCAACAAACTTCAAGTATGCGATTTCTTTTATTGACATTGAACCAATGTCTCGTATTACCCTGATGATAAAAAGTATGCAAAGAGACAGAAACGGTATGCTTCCATATGCCCAGGTTCTTAAATCTCCCTCAGGGAACAGAACAGGGATAAGTACCGTAGCGTATCCACATGCAATGCTAGTTATAATTCCGGGTAGTCCATTTTTACCAGCTACTTTGATACCTTCATAGGCCATTAGTGAGGCCTCTTATTAGAAATATCATTTAGTAAACGAGAAACTAGTCCCCAAATAATAACAAGGAAACCTTCGGGATGTCGGTTTTCTTCTTGATTCTTTGGTGTTTTTTCTGTCACTTCCTGTCTGAAGTGTGAATGATTAACTTTTGCATATGCATAAGCAATACTAATTTTTAGTATCCAATACAAAATTGGCATCAGACATAAATACAGAGGAATGTATGACATCAATACCTTCCATTGTGACCATGCTATAGCAGCCAAAACTACTACAAAGCTACCGGACAAGCCAATCATAAGTACCTCAGGAACATCTGATTCGGCAGTTTTTGTTAAAGAGACAATCTCGGTCTTCATCGGAACAAAGGGGATATCTCCATAGTGATTTTCAACCGGGACCGTTGGAAGTAACTCATGATAAACGGTCGAAAAATCTCCCACTTCATTTTCGAAAAACGTTGATGCCATAATCACTGACCTCGAATTTTTGCAGCCACATGACTTGAGGCAAAATAGGCGAGGAAACCACACTCCTTGCATACAACTGGATACACCCACATGCCTCGGCCGTGAGACAAGGGTAGTGGTAAAGTAAGCACAGCCATTAAATCTGGGTCGTCATCTCGAGAAGGTACAACCCACATAGATGTCTTGCACATAGAGCATTCCAACTCCCCAAATTTTGATTCGACATCCTCAAAATATTTTACAAATTCCTTGCGTGTTATAGATAGAGCTTTTTGCATATGCGCTAAGGCATTTTCTTTTTGTTCATTTTTTATTTGCTTAACTTCTTGTTCCATAAGAACCTCCATGCATCCCGCTAATCTTTGTTAAATGATTATTATATATTATCGTCTTAAACAAGACGAAGTTTAGTCTCAATTGCTACGCCTAACACTTTACAGTTGCCATTTACAGCAACCATAGGCCACTGAGGGTTCAGTCCCTTAAGATACCTTTGGCTTCCATCAATGATGAGCTTTTTGAATGTGGCTTCATTGTCGTCGGTAAGCTTTGCCACGACCAGGCTTCCATTGACCGCCTCACGACCTGTATCGAATAGTACGTACGTTCCTGCTGGTATGCTAAGCCCGATCGGCGCAGTCATTGAATCGCCTTCCACTTGCAACCAGAAAGCCTCTCCTTGCGTATGTGCGTCAGATTCAAGCCACATATCGACATCCTTGATCGTATAGGGTTCACAGGCTTCATCCCATGCGCCAGCCTGAATCTTGCTTAAAACGGGGTATCGCGCAGTCGGCTTGTAATCCCTTGGGTTTGAAACATTTCCGTCTGCTGCCGAAGCGTATCTGCTCGCTTCTTTGGCCAAAGTAGGGCTAAAGTCCGCAATGGAGCATTGGAGCATTTTTGCAAAGACTGAAGCCACGGATATGTTGAGCGGGTTCCTTCCATTCAGGTAATGACCCACGCCGCCCTGAGTAATGTCAAGAGCGTCAGCTATTTGCTGCTGTGTTAAACCCAGCAACTTTTTCTTTGACTCATAGAGAGCTTTCAAACGCTTGGCGTCTGCGATCTGCTCTGTGGTCAGTTCACGTTTTTTTTCCATCCCCGAATTCTAATACCCAAGTTATTAAAAATTGAAATACCGCAAGTATTGATATATTTAATACTTGTAGTATTATTAATTCATCGGTAATCACTCGGAGGAAACCGATGAAAAAGGTAACTCTCGCTGATTACGTCACGGAGAACGGGCAAGCAAAGGCCGCCGACATCCTCGGTGTTCACCAGACGGCAATTAGTAAAGCAGTAAGGGTTGGCCGGAGGATCTTCATTACAACTCTGCCAGATGGGAGTGTAGTAGCTGAAGAGCATCGACCTTTCCCAAGCAGTAAAACTGCCGCTGCATAAGCGGCACCGCTCTTTACACAATCTGTACCGCCGACAACGCGGCCTAATTCAACCCAAGTGACTTGCTCACCGCAATGTCACGTAACTACTTAACACCAAGGAATATTACGAAATGGAAAACGCAAAGAAACGCAAAGAAACGCAACGAGGCGCTTAAAATTCAAAGCGCGTTGCTTAACAAGATCGCCTTGCTAGGAACCGAGAAAACAGCCGCCGCTGTTGGTGTGGATAAGGCACAGATAAGCCGCTGGAAACGCGACTGGCTGCCTAAGTTCGCAATGTTACTTGCAGTGCTTGAATGGGGAATCGTTGATGACGAGATGGCTCATTTAGCCCGGCAGGTGGCGATGATACTGACAAAAGAAAAAGCGCCGGGTGCTGGAACACTCGACGCCTAAAACATATTTTGACTGTCTTACAGGAGTAATTATGCACTTAGGAGCAATTGAAAAGCAACCTGACATTCTTGAGAGAATGGAGATCCCTGCTGACTTCAGGATGGCAGGCTGGGTTTATATTCTCAGCAATGAATTCATGCCGGGCATATACAAAATCGGCATGACTACGACAAGCCCGGCAACCAGAGCAAAGGAATTATCTTCAGCAACCGGAGTTCCCGTTCCTTTCAAAATTGAAGCAGCATTTCACTGTGAAGACCCTGCAGCTTCTGAATCTTCAATACATGAAGCATTAGCCGGATTCAGGGTTAACGAGTCTCGAGAGTTCTTCAAAGAGGAACTTGAAGAAATTATCTATGAGGCCGAAGCGCATTGTCAGGCATCTACAAGTACCCCTGTTGAAGAACTGGCTGACACATACGACGTTATATGTTTCGAGAGCTTAAGCAACCTGAATTTGCCCGACCTTTTCGAGGATATAGGTATCTCCGTTTTCGGTGATCGACTTGCAGTTGCTGAGCGTCTAATTAGATTTGGCGCACAGATAACGAAACATCAGCTTTTTAATCAGGGCTGCTCTTTGGTTTTGCACGATAACAAAGCCTACGGGATAGAGGCGTCAAATCACGCCTTTTATCGCCATGTTAACGAGCAGAGAGAAGCTCAAGAAAAAGAGCTGATAGCAGCCGGCATCTACGGCCCGCAACTTCCTCCAGCGGATGAGCCACTACCTTTTTAATCCGGAATAACTATGAGCATGAATTTAATGGCTAAAGCCATGGGTATAAGAGTTGGCAATCCACTAAGGAAACTCGTGCTGATTAAGCTGGCAGACAATGCCAACGACAAAGGTGAATGCTGGCCTTCTTACCAGCATATTGCTGACCAGTGTGAGATCGGACGGTCAACAGTAAAAAACCATATCAGGGCTCTTGAGGATATGGGAATGCTGCGAAGGGAATTCCGCAGAAACGGTGAACTAAACCAATCAAACCTGTTTTATCTCACCCTCGACAATCCTGTAAGAAATCGAATTGAGAGCGCCAATTCAGAAGATGACCCCGGTCAGGATATGCCCGAGGGGGTGGGGCAGGAGGTGACCGAGGGTGGGGCAACAGATGACCGAGGGGATGGGGCAACAGATGACCCCATAACCAGTCACTCTTTTGAACCAGTCATAGAACCTAAAGAAACACCAGTCGCTACCGCTCCTCTTCCTGCTGCATCCGAAGAATCCCGATACGCATTTGAAGGCAAAGTCGTGAGGCTCAATCACAACGACTTCGCCTCATGGTGCAAGCTCTACAAAAATATCGATCTCAAATACGAACTGGAAAAGCTGGACATCGAATTCTCTCATGAGAAGCCGAAGAACTGGTTTATCACTGCCAGCCAGAAACTCAGCTACCAGAACAAAAATGCCGCATCCAGACCTGTTAGGCAGAGCGTTAATACTCCACAACAGCACTGGAACAGCCGGGAATCCTGGGAGAACGAATTCCTATGAGAAATCTTGTATCAGCCATTCAAAACCGTGACGCTGGCGCGCTGGCAAGAATCGCCGGTGACGGGCCTCAACCTGTCGATCGTGGTGTCAACGAGCATGTTGAGCGCCTGGTTGACGCGCTGTTTGCCAACCTCAAGCAGGTATTCCCGGCTTCGGTAAGCACCGCCTGGAAAGACCCGCGTGATGAAGCAGCAGCAAAGCGCCAGTGGATTGCCGCGTTTGCCGAGAATGGTATCAGCAACAAACAGCAGCTTTCTGCAGGCATGAAGCAGGCCCGCGCCAATGGCTCCCCGTTTCTTCCATCACCAGGGCAGTTTATCGAGTGGTGCAAACAGGGAGATATCCGCGCCGCTGGAGTTCCTGGCGACGAAGAGCTTTATGAGATGTTCCGAGTGTTTTGTCGTGATCGTGGCATTTACGACTGCAGTGAGAATTTTCCCTGGCAAAGCAATGCCTGTTTTCACATCGTGACGGCAGTGTACAACCAGATGCGGTCTTTCAACCTGTCAGATGCGGAGTGTCGCAAGCGCCTGAACGAAGAGGCCCGCAAGATGACGCGCCGCATTGAGGCCGGCGAAGTTATCCCGCCGCCGCGTAAGCAAATCCCGTTACTGCACATCCCGCTAACCAACGAGAAAGGCCTGGACCGCATAGCAGAGCTGCGCCGCAAGCACGGACTGAGGAGTTAACCATGAGTGAATCAACGCGTATTCGTTTTGAGCGGCTTTACCGCAGCGTACACGGCGACAAGCGTGACATGACCCGTTCTTATCTTGGTTATCACGATGCAGCGGTAGACCGGGCTTTTTTCTTCTGGCTTGAAGGTACGGAGAGTGCCGCATGACACAGGTAACACAACTAATCATCCCGCCATCAACAGATCGGCAAATCAGCAATCTCATTCGCGGCATCGTAGATATTGCGACAAAGCGGCCAGCAAATGCCGAATCGCTGAAACACATTCAAACACTGGCAGCAGAAGCGATTGCCATGATGGATTCACGCCAGCAGAGAGGTAGAAAATGTACGAAATGACTGACGAGGTGCGATTCCTGATGCATTTCGATGAATCTTTTCAACACATCGTCAAGAGATGCCTTGGTGAAGTTGAATTAGTCGACCAGTTTTGCCGGTTGTCTAAAGTCGCATTACCGCGCCCACCACGCAGCGGAATTGAGGAAATGGTCGATGAAGCAACTGGCTACAGGGAGTCTCAGTACAAAGCATTCTTCGAGGCATTTATTCCGTTTGTACACCGCGCAGTATATCTGCCAATGGTTGCAGAGTTTGGAAAACAATCACGCCAGCAGCCGGTTAAACCAAAGAGAGGGGGAGGGTTTTAGGATGAGTGAATGGATTAAGTGTAGTGAGCGGATGCCAAGCGAGGATGATTATGTTTTGGCGGCAGACTTTAAAAACAAATACCCAACTTGCCTGCCTTGCCATCAGGTAGGAACTTATGGGGATTGGTTCGGTGATGGTAACTACAGTTGGGATGATGGCGATGGAAACGAGCTTCATCTGAAACTGGTAACCCACTGGCAACCACTACCACCACCACCGGAGGACTCATGCGCCAGCTAACCGCCAGTGAAGCAAGCAAAGAGGAAACCATTAGCAGAGTTTTGATGTTACGTATCAGAGCTCAGGAAGAGTTTGAAAAATGGATCATCCAGGACACTTCGTTAGGGTGTGAGTCACTTGAGGGATGGCGTGATAAGCATGGAATTGTTTGTTACGAAGACGTGGACATTAGAAATAAATGGTCAGGTTGGCTGGCTGCGAGAACAGGACAGCATTCATGGGAGAGCGCAGAATGACAAGCAACGATGAGATGGAGCGGCAGATATTTGAAGGGTGGATAATGTCTCAGCCTCATGCTGAGGATGATGATATCAGCAGGAAAAGCAATGGTGATTACTTTCACCTATCAACTCACTGGTGCTGGAAGTCATGGCAGGCAGCATTGAAAAGCAAGCAGGGGGAAGTATGAGAAAGTTGATTTGCAAGATTTTCGGTCATGACTGGCAATGGAGATGGTGGGATAAAAGCAATAATGACTCCTTCATCTGCCTTCGCTGTAGGATTCGCAAGGAGGAACCATGAGCAACGTCATCCCCCTCCGACCTGACCCACTCCGCAATCTCTACGAACTCATCGACACCATCCACGACATCAACCCTACACCAGAGCAGAAGCGCATCATTGATGAGGCTTTAGCGTTGGTGCAGAAGATGATTGAGGCCAGCCATGCAAATCGAGCTGATCAAATCGGCCGGGGGGATTTTCACCCCAGCGCTTGAGTCTGATATACCCCGCCTCACCCGATTCAAGAACGGCGAGCAGTACACAGCCGAAATCAAACTGACCCGCAATCCCGCATTTCATCGAAAAACCTTCGCATTCTTCAACTTCTGCTTTCAGCACTGGGCTGCTGACCGGGCAGGGCTTGAGCATGCCGATGAAACGACACAGTTCAACCGGTTCCGCAAAGACCTCACCATACTGGCAGGTCATTACGACATGGTGACGAACATTCGCGGCGAGGTGAGGGCGGAGGCAAAGAGTCTGGCTTATTCCAACATGGAGCAGGAGGAATTCGAGCGCTGTTATTCGTCGCTAATCAACGCGGCCATAAAGCACGTATTCGCCGGCACCAAAGACCAGAACATCATCAACCAACTGTATTCGTACTTTTAGGAGTGCAGCATGAGCAAAATTAAAACCGCAATACTGGAATTACTGTCTGATGGTAAATGGCATACCACACCTGAGATTCTCGAATCAGTCACCAAATCCTGCTGCACAAGTCGCGGCAATGTCATAAAAGTCATCCATACCCTGTCCGGCGGTCACCACATCATCAAGCAGCATGTCGATGGCGATAATAACTTCTGCCGGTACAAGCAGATTGATTTCGGCGGGGGATTTGGTCTGAGCCTAAATATGGCGATGTTTAATGGCTTGCTGGCGAAAGTCAGAGGTGCGCATGAAACTCACGCCATTCACTCATGACCCGTGCGATACATCCACCGCTGACGAACTCCTTTCCCGATACAAAATCCGAAACATCCAGGCAACCAAAGAACTCGCGTTCGACCCGCGCCTGTGGATTGTCACTGCGTTGTTGCCAGAGTACAGGGATGAGCCAATACCAACCAGGCAGTATAAAAACCCAATGTGGAGCAGGTTATGAAATTTATTTGGAAGGCTTTACTTCATTCATCCGCGTATGCAGCCCAAAAGCTTTATGGGGAAAGGGTAACTCAAGTCGATGTTTGGCTTGAAAGCGGAAAAAAGTTGCTGCTAATGGACAAATCGGAATCAGAAAGGCTGCGTGTGGTCCTCAAGCTTTTGAACGACTCATGGACTGACGATGAAAAATCAAAATTGCAAAGCGCTATTCGAGAAATAAGAAAGCCTCTTACGGACTCGCGCCATGAATGACCGCTGCTGCCGATGTCATGCCATCCTCACCTCAGAGGAAAAGCAATATTACGAGTGCTCATGCAATGAATGCGAAAACGACCTCAGATATGAAGAGTGGGACCAGCCGGTCAAGTCAGCCTACTGGCGATGGCGTGCAATATGCTATTGCCTGCGTTGGCTGTGGAATAAGCCTCAAACCATTCGAAGTCTACGCCTGCACCGATTGCCTCAACTTCTGGCTGATGTCAGATCCAAACGGGCTAATGGGAGAAGATGATGAGTAAATTACGCAATGAAGCGCGGGGCAGGGAATGCCAGGTCAGGCTGCCAGGCGTGTGCAATGGCAATCCTGAAACAGTAGTGCTCGCGCATTACCGCATGGTTGGCATATGCGGAACGGGAATGAAGCCAGATGATATATTTGGAGCCTGGGCTTGTTCATCATGCCATGACGAGATAGACAGACGCACACGGCGCTGCGAAGTTACGGAAGCGCGCATAGCTCATCTCGAAGGTGTTATTCGCACACAGGATGCTCTGTTGCGTGAAGGAAAGGTGAAAAGATGAATGAATATCGAATAGAGCTACCATGGCCTCCCGGAAATAATCACCTCTTCTCAGTGTTTCGCGGTCGAAAGATAAAAAGCAAAAAGGGAAGGGAATACACCTCAGTAGTAGCCAGACAAATCGCAGAATCAAACCAGCAATACAATCTCACCGGCAAGCTCAAAGTAAAAATCAACGCATATCCACCTTCACGCGCCCGGCGTGACCTCGACAACCTCTTCAAAGCACCTCTGGACTCATTAACCCAGGCGGGCGTCATTGCAGACGATAGCCTGATTGATGACGTGCGCATGGTTCGCTGTGAAGTGGTTAAAGGCGGCCGGATTGAAGTGATCATTACTGAGATGGAGGCAGCATGAAACCACTTGATCATTACCGGCTGGCTATGTTCATGCACAGCCGAAACCAGATGCAGGAAAGACTAAACGAGCTCGATGCCAAGATTGAGCGCATTCAGTATCGACATCAAAAGCGATTATCACTTGGAAGGCGAATGCTGAATTGGTGGCTCAAATGACCAAATACCTCAAGGCCAAATGGCGGCGGCTTCGCATCATGAAGATGCGCGGCATGGCAGAGATTAACTACCGGATTATCCGGCTGGAACTGAAAATGAGAGGGGGCAATCATGTCAGTAGCAGCGCTTTCACCGATTAACAGAACTGCAGCACTTGTCGTATCGAAAGGCGTTCATTATGAGATGACAAGCAAAATTCAGGTTCCCGAGTATGTTGGCCCTCCCCAAATCATCCCTCGCCACAAACTACCAACCAGCCCAAGCTTCATTGATCTGACCGGCCGTCAAAAAGGTCGATTAAAGATTGTGGGATTAATTGCTGAAGAAAAAGGGCGATGGGTTGTCAGGTGCGCTTGTGGCACATACACAACAAGAAGCGCCAAATCCATCAAAAGCACAGATGTAAACCCAAACGCACATTTTGACGCATGTAGAGAGTGCATGCACTTTGCGCAGATGAAGCGAGAAGAAATTTTCCGCCGCACAGGTAAAGACGTAAACATTTCGGAGGTATGGTGATGAGCCTGGAATCAACTGTTAAATACCATTACGCGAAAACGCAGAACTTCAGCGGAATGGCACCTCAGACGTCACCAGACACGCTTACAGGCACTGACTACATCGCCAGCATGGGTATGGCTATGTCACGGGCTCAGATGGGTTACAGCGCTTTTATGGGAAAGGTAGGGATAAGTGAGAACGACGCCGCACGCGCCGTATCCCTGTTAACTGATTATGCACTTCAAAACTGCGATAAGGTGGCAGCCTTACGCAAGCTCGATAAAGATATTAAGCGACAGGTAATGCAAACGCTCGCAAGTTTTGCATTTCTCGATTACTGTCAGAGCGCTTCAAGCAAGAAGCCGTGCAAATGCTGCAATGCTACAGGCTTTATTGACGCAGAAGTGTTCACCATGAAATCACGATTTGGCACGCAAAGGCCGGGTGCTGTCACGGAGATTAAGCGCCTTGCTGAGTCCCTGCCTGAAAACACTGCTTATCAGGTGCGGGATGTTGAGCGCGTTGTCTGTCCTGATTGCAAAGGGAAGTGCGTGGTGTCATCAGCCTGCCGGGATTGCAAGGGGAGGGGTAAAGCGATGATGGAAGCAGAAAGCAAACGGCAGGGCGTGCCGGTCATCGGTGACTGCAAACGCTGCAGTGGGCGAGGGTTCGAGAGAATACCCTCTACAGACGCCCATAATGCAATCTGTGATTTTACCGCATCTATCAGCCTTGATACATGGAAGAAGAGTGTTAAACCGTTCTATGACAGCCTGATCGTCAAGCTTGAGATTGAGGAATCGTGGGCTAATGCTGTATTGAACAAAGTTACCGCTTAAATTCGGAAGCCCACTTCAGGTGGGTTCTTGTTAAAGTCCTAATTTTGAAGGACTATTTTAAATCCATTTTTTTTATTTCTTCAATAAGTAGGGGTGTCACTTTTTCAACAAAGTCGTCGAGCAAATCACCTACAGGATTGCCAGCTTTAATATTATGACTAGCTTTAACAAAATCTAATGCCACCTTATTGCTTTCACTTACGTCATGTTCATTCACCCAATGCTCAATGGCGGCAACCATCTCAGCGTTAGCTGAACGCTTTTTAATCTCAGCAATTCTGGAGACTTTTTCTTTGAGTTCTTCAGGTAGCCGGAGGTTGACTTGCGGATTTTTGTATTTTCTCTTGTCTGTCATTTTCTTTCCCTCGCAAAGCAAGCGATTTGTACATCGCTAAATACTACGTAGATACCTATTGACTAGCAATGCGTACCTAAATAATATGTATGCATACCTAATACATATGGAGATAAATATGAAGGTCAAAACGCTTCGCATGCCAGATTGGCTCGAAAAAGCTATAGAAGAACTGGCACAGAAGGGAGATCGTTCGTTTAGTAAGGAAGCGGTAAGAGCAATGAGGGAGTACGCAGTGCGTCAAGGAATGAAGTGTCCAGAATGACAGAAGCCCAACGGTGGTCAGACCGTCAGGCTCCTCTATCGATAACTCTATCGGGAATTAACGACATGAACATTGTAGCGAAGAACCTGCTTCAGTTCTACAACACTAACTTCACCTATATGGAAATCGCTGGTCAAAAGTGGCTCACTGCGGCAGAAGTCGGTCAGGCTTTAGAATATGCAGATGATAAAGCGATTCATAGAATATTTAACCGCCATGCTGATGAGTTTACTCAGCAAATGACAGGGGTGGTCAAGATAACCACCCCTGGTGGAATGCAGGACGTTCGCATGTTTTCTCTGCGTGGTGCTCATCTGATAGGCATGTTCGCCAGAACCCCAAAAGCTAAAGAGTTCCGGCGCTGGGTGCTCGACATTTTGGATCGCGAAGTACAGCACTCACCAATCGTAAAGCAGTTCACCGACGAAGAGTTATGTAAGTTAACCTGGATGTGGTTTGTAGGAGAGCGTATGCGAACCTTCTCACGCGAACTGCGTGAACCGCTTCGTCAGATTAAATCTCAGTACGCTGGAAAGGCGCATGACTTCGGTCATGAGTTCAATAGTGTCTTCACTGATGCGAGAGACATTCTGAACAGGCATACGCAACACATTGATAAAAATAGCGGTGAAGGCGTTTACGAGAAGAATTTAAAAATGCCACTAACCTGGCTGAAAGCGCCAGTGGATTATCACTAGGCGCGAAAAAACCGCCAGTGTCTGCTGGCGGCTAAGTTTTAGTAGAAGGACTTCACAAAAGAAGAGTATGAAGCGGCTCAGGATTGCTGCAGGCTCCCTAAAGGGCGGAGTGGGAAAGAAAGCAGGATAATACTCAATAAAAGCCCGCTCTAGGCCGGGCTTTTACGAAAAGAAGAAATGCATGATTAACTTATAGGCTGCTGTGCCAACAGCGATTAAGCCTGGAACACCTAATAAAACAGCCAGCTTTGCTTCAGATATTTTTCTATCAACAGCATCTGTGGAAGGCTTTTTAGCTAGCGAATCTTTGATGCTCTCAAGCCTTTCAAGGGCTGTAATCATGTTTCTGTCGATAGATTTAACATCATTCTTGAGCTCATCGACATCACGCCTGATGTAGCTGACATCAGATTCAAGCTTTGCAACACGAGCTTCGAGCATGTTTCCTCCTCCGTCGCCACCACCATATGAGTGATTATGAGGCATGCTTCCATTTACTTCAATCGGTTGCCCCGTTCTGATATTTACCGGTTGTGCCATAGTTTACACATTCCTTGTCATTTGGTTTTCAATCCAGTTTTTGGCAAGTACGAAATGGCAATCATACTGATCTATCAAATCCCGTTCTGTTGATCCAACTTCACCAGTAAATAAATAGACCCTTACGGTATAAAGGCCATCAGATTGAATTTGAACATCGGTAAGTAAAGTCGTTGATAAAGCTACAAAATCATCTCTTTCAGACACTTTTGTATGCAGTAATTGCGTATCTATGGCCGGAATGTTTTTAGGGATAAGTGACTTGCCTTCAAAAAGAACGTCAATATCAAAGCTGTATGGGCGCTTACTGTTAAGCATTAATCCTACCGAAACATAAAAAGACATAGATGCTGGAAGGCTCATTACGCTCCAGCCAATATCAGGATAAAACGGGCCTGTGGCGATCATGCCCGTGCGGATAAAGGTAGGATATGCAAATGAAACTCTAGGGTGGTCTTTATTCATGACTTTTCCATGGCTTGGCCAATAGGTATTTTCTTTGTTCACATCCTAACCTAGGCTTGCTGACTCTCCCATCCTGACAGATGATCAGTGCTTATGTATTTTCTTCTTTTACATCTTCCCAACAGCTTAAAGTCACGGTAGTTTGATTCCGAGGCTTTCTCTGGGAGAAATGTTATGAACCTGAAAATAAGAAGTATCCACGGACATGGAAAAGCGGAAGAAGAGCATGTAATTATTGATGTTTTAAGTGATTGCAATGCTAAATATTATATGATTGCTGACACCACTTTCACGCAATCTGGTGGCATATCTAATAAAGTAAGACATACACATTGGTTCTATCCAGCCGACTTAAAAAAGGGAGATCTTTTAGTCTTGCATACTGGTACAGGAACGGATAAAAGCGACAAGCAAACAAACGGGGTAACCTATCATCAAAGATTCTGGGGCCTAAAATCTGCTGTATGGAATGATGATGGAGATGGTGCGCTACTTTTTGAGATTAGTACTTGGAAAACTACAAAGGTTGATGAGACGAAGTGAAATGAAGCCACCTTCGTGTGGCTTTTTCTTTGCACCACTTTTCACCTACTCCATGCTACGATTTGCCCACTGTTATCAATGGGGATATGGACATGAGATTAGCTTTAGCTGTGATGGGATTGCTGGTGTGCTCCGCGGCGCACTCTGATACACAGAGTGCTGCAGAAAATCTAAGCGACTGCGTAACCCATTATGCAGACAGTCAAATCAAAAGCACAAAATCGGCTGGGACCATCTCTAATGAATCTTTTGATAAATGTAGTGCTGAGATCTCTGAATACCATGACTCAATAGGCCCTGATAAAGCGCAGTGGTCTGGTTTAAGTGCACAACAAAAAGAAGCTATTTCAAAAATTAGAGACCAGACAACTTCCAGAGTTCGTGAGAGTTTATCTTCACAGATCGTCACCTTTGTCACAGAATCCCGCAAGAACTCCTAACGCGCTTTTGCGGGTTTATGTTGTGCAATCTGAAATAGCTCATTATTTTATCGTGGGCTATTTACTTTTCCCGAACTTGGGGATATGCTTTCTAACAGTTGAAGTTCCGTCTGGTTGTTTCCAGGCAGAAATAAGTTCAAAATTGTGATAGTCAAAACGCCCTGCGGTCTCACCAACTGCGAGGGCGTTTTTGTTTGTGTGCTTAATCGAGTTTCGTTTTTTTAAGCTCTTTAGCAAACATATTTAAAGCTGTAGTTACCACTTGAGATTGTGGTACGCCAGTTTGCTCGGACAACTGTTCTAATAAAGCGATTGTGTCAACGTGGAGTTTAAGGCTCTTAACTTTAAGCCCACGCTTTTCATCACTTTTACGCTGAATGTCAGTTGTTGATTTCATCAGTTATTCGCCTTAATATTTGAGTGATGGGTTGGAGGGGATTTCTCCCCTCCGCCTGACTGTCTTAGTAAGCTGGCCAGCTAATGACTAAGAGAACAATCAGGATGATGATTAACTTCATCATAACCCTTCCTCATGTTGGCCTCGGCTTCGGTCGGGGCCTTCCCGTTTCAGCGTCCTGCTGATGTAATAATTATAGGTAAACCTATATTATAGGTCAACCTATATTTCATCAATTTCAAAAAATATTAGTGCTCTGCTAAGGCGGGGTGCTTCGTCGTCTTCGTCCATACCAATTACTTCCAAATATGGATTTCCCTTTGTGGTATCGGGCGTTCTTTTTTAGGCATAAAAAAATCCGCACAGTGGCGGATTCTCACATTGGCTACCCAATGGCATAGCGGATCTTTTATCTCGACAGTAAAAGACTAACCGGACGTGTCCAGTACAGAAAGTAGACAATTCCTAATTGGACAAGTCCCCGCTTCGGGGGTGGATATGATACGCATGAACCAACACGCAGACACTGCAATCAGCGGAGGTAGCTGGATGACTGTGCTATCGGCTCTCGCTGGCACCATTACCCTTGACCGGGTTTACATGATTACGGCGATAGCGGGTCTGGTCATCGCTTTTTTTGGTTATCTGGATAAGCGCCGCACTGAAAAGCTTAAACGTAAAGAGATCGAAGAGAGCATGCAAAGCGAACGAGAGCGGCTTGAGCTGGATCGTATTCGTGCCCAGGCTGTTATTGATTACCTAAAGGGTTCAAAAGACACCCCGGCTGTTCAGAAATCGCCAGAGGTTATCCAGGGCATCAACAAGGTGCTTGATGCTGCTAAGGAGTAAACATGGCGATTTCACCCGCTTTACGTAAAAGCCTTGTCACTACTGCGAGTGGCGGGGCATTAGCCATCGCTGCTGTTTTGATCCCAAATCTTGAAGGCAATTCCTACACCCCATACCGTGACGTAGGTGGCGTGTGGACTGTATGCAACGGCATCACAGGCCCGGATGTAATTCAGGGTAAAACTTATACACAGAAAGAGTGCGACGCTCTTCTTCAGAAGCATCTCAAGCCATACGCCCGCTCTGTGGAACGCTCGGTAAAGGTCCCATCGAATGCATATCAGAAAGCCGCACTTATCAGTTTTAGCTATAACATCGGCGTTAATGCATTCGAGCACTCATCGGTACTGCGCAATCTGAATGCCGGGCGCTATCAGCAAGCCTGTGATGGACTTCGAAGCTGGGTTTACGTGGACCGCGTAAGGATTCAGGGGCTGGCAAATCGCCGCGAAGTGGAGCGCGAAATCTGCAAGTGGAGTGAGAAATGATGCTCAGCAGAATCAAGTGGGATGCTGTAGCGATAGCTGTGCTGATTCTGCTGGTTATAGCCCTCGGCTTTACAGTCAGGTTGCAGTCATCTTCTAAAGCGCTACTCACTCAGCAAAATGAACAACTTAAGCAGGAAAAGACATCAGCCGAGGCAATCACTACCAACGTCCTGAAAGCCACAGCACTCTTCAATGATATCGCCCAGGCAACCCATGATGACAATCAATCCAGTAACTCAGACAGCGAGGAAAGGGTGGTTATCATCCGCCAGGCGATTAAAGGTGATCCGTGTGCCGCTCAGCCTGTTCCTGTTAATGCAACTGACCAGTTGCGCGCAAACAGAAACAAAGTACGTTCAGGTGCCGCCAGTACAGATTCCGGTAAGCCTGCTGGCGGACTGCGAAATACCACTTATCCCTGACCCATTCACATGGGGCGACAGTCTGGAATTGAACGAGCGACTCCTTAATTCTCTTGCCAACTGTAATCGCGATAAGGCCGCCATCCGTAAAATCGAACTGGAACGGCAGAAATGAGAAAATTCATCACATGGCTAATAAGCCTGTTTATCCATCCTAAAGAAGAGAACAACCAAATGTCTGAGCCATTGAATGACGCAACTGTCGTACAGTCAGTTTCAGCAGTACCTGCAACCGCTGAAGTGGTCACCCCTGCAACAGAAGTGAAAGATGGTGTCCATGACTTCGAAGCCGCTTTGCACTTTGTCCGTGACGGCGTGAAAAAGCTCGGCGATGCTGCTGAAGATGAGCTGATCGCACTGGCTAAAAAGTATTTATAAAATTCTGCAAAAGGCATTTAAATAGTGCCTTTGACAGAATAAATACACTGAATTCTGATTCTGTGTTATCTGTGGATTACGTCAATATAACTGACAAACCAGCAGGAAACTCTGAATGGCTAAGACAAAGTGGCCTAAGTTGCCTCGTTTCTTTGTGCCGTTATTTCACTGCGCCAACATTTATCTTTGCGTCACAAAGGATGAATGGCAGCAGGCTTTGTCTAGCCTGAATCAGACCGAGCAAAACCTGTCTTTCTCTAATGGGCGCACAATGCATTTCTGTAACGAAGCCACTGCTGAGAACCTCTATCTGGTAGGTGTATTCGACAGCTCCATGGCAACGCTGGTTCATGAATGCGCACACGCCACATTTTACTGCTGCAGTGATGTTGGTGTGAGCATCAAGACAGATGAACCAAACGAAACGTTTTGTTATTTGCTTGACCGGATGTTTACGGCTTTTGCACCACATATAAAACAGGAAGCAAAATGAGTGGATACTCTATCTACAATATCCTTTCAGGTGTCTGTATTGGCGCGCTCATTATGACGTGGATCGGAATATGGTTCTGGACCCGCCAAGAAAGCAGGCACCGCAATGAGTTATGCAGGCTCCAGCAGCAAATAATCACCGAAGTGAAAAGCAGCCTCAAGAAGTAACGGAGCCTCGTAAAAGCGGGGCATTTTTATAACCGCCCGATGGTGGTCGGTTATTGCAGTGTCATTTCATCCGCGCAGTCGCATGCGCATCTCAACGAGATCCTTTCAGTAAGCGAGCCTGAAATCATTAACGGGTTCGTTGCCTTGGCGACTAATACAGGCGAGTGGCGTTATTTCAGGCCGGATAGCGTGGAGCAATTTCACTTTGTGCCGGTGGTGGCGCAGGGTGAGTATTCAGACTAATAAAGCAAGTGAGTGGTTGATTATGAAGCAGCGTATTTCTCCATCATTAAATTAAAGGGTCATGGCTTCATGACCCTGCGGGATAGAAGCTTGGCTCAAGCGAGCTCAAAAAATCACTCAGAAACTAAATATCGAGGTTTTGCGTAGTGTCGATACCCAGCTGATCATAAAGAGATTTTGCAACTTGAGTATGACCCAAAATCTTAGTGAGCGTCTCTACTGATTTATTTTCAATAACCTTATGCTGTAGAAGAAAACCGCGATCATTGGTAGCGGCCAATAACCAGTGGCCTTTCTCCGTATCATAAACAGTAGTGGATACATCTGTGGGTTGGTCATGTGCATGTGCAACAGATTCACCGTTAAAAGCAATGTCAGCGCCACCATCTACTTTTAAAACAATCCTTTCCATCATCTTTCCTCATTGGGCATATTAAATGGCACTCACTGACAAACAAGAGATGTTCTGTCGCGAGTACCTCATCGATTTGAACGCCACGCAAGCGGCCATTCGGGCGGGGTACAGTGAAAAAACCGCCCGAGCATCAGGGTATGAAAACCTCACAAAACCTGACATCCAGAGCAGAATCGCCGATCTGAAATCACAACGCAACGAGCAAGTTAACATTGATGCTGCTTATGTGTTGCGGCGCTTAGTTGAGATAGATGAAATGGACGTGCTCGACATCCTGAAAGATGACGGCGGTTTGAAAATGGTCAATGAATGGCCTAAGGTCTGGCGCACAACACTGAGTGGCCTGGACATCCTCACCACCGTCACCAACTTCGACGAAACGACGATGGAGAACATCCTCAAGAAGATTAAGTGGCCGGATAAGGTCAAGAATCTTGAGTTGCTTGGTAAGCACATCAGCGTAATGGCATTCAAAGAGCAAGCGTCACATGAGCACACCGGTAAGAACGGCGGCCCGATTGAAGTGGCGGCCCTGACCAAAGACGAATACAAAGCTGCGCGGCGGGAGATGTTGGAGGATGACGACTGCTGAGCAGAAGAACTTTGCGCGCCGGTTAGAGTGTGAAGAAGATGGTCTGTATTACGCCAGATACTTCTTCAAGCAACGCACTGGCGGCAAGATGATTGTCGCGCCCCATCATAAAGCTATTCAGAGAACGCTTGATCGCGTCATTGCTGGCGAGATTAACCGGCTGATTATCAATGTTCCTCCTGGCTATACCAAAACAGAACTGGCGACCATAAACATGATGGGGCGTGGGCTGGCACTGAATACCCGCGCCCGCTTCATGCATCTTTCCTACTCGCACAACCTTGCTCTTCTCAACTCCTCTACTGCGCGCGGTATGATTAAGTCGAAGGCTTATCAGAGCATGTGGCCTATGGAGCTGCGCGATGACGCAGACAGCAAAGCGATGTGGTGGAACGAGTTTGGTGGTGGAGTGTACGCTTCCTCTGCTGCCGGTCAGGTCACGGGCTTCCGTGCCGGACATATGGAGCCCGGCTGGCAGGGCGCGTTGATTATTGATGACCCGGTCAAGCCTGACGACGCCTACAGCGAAACTGTCCGTGACGGTGTGAACAACCGCTTTAACGAAACCATAAAGTCACGACTGGCGATTGAAACAACGCCGATGATCGTGATTATGCAGCGCATCCATTATCAGGATTCAAGCGGGTATCTGCTGCGGGGCGGCAGCGGTGAAATGTGGCACCACCTGAACCTCCCCGTCATTATCGACAACAGCCAGGCCTACAGCGCGCTTTATCCTGAAAACACACACGCCATACCGGTTGAACATGGCTTGTCTGATGGCTGGCTCTGGCCCTTCAAACACAATGAGTCGCATCGCGTTGCGCTGTTCTCACACAGGCGCACGGCTGAAGCACAGTACATGCAGAAGCCGCGCCGGTTTAACTCCGAAGGCGCGCTGTGGAATGAGGCGATGATCACCAGCGCACACGCGCTGCAAATCGCGATTGAATCCACACGCACTGTTGTTGCAGTGGACCCTCAGGCGGTTAATAACGAAGACAGTGACGAAACCGGCATTGTCGTTGCCAGTTCCTACGGCAGGGGTAATGAGCGGCTGTTTTCTGTGGATGCCGATTATTCGGGAAAGTTCTCGCCTAACGGCTGGGCCAAAAAAGCCATATGGGCCTACACAGAACACCGCGCTGAGGCGATCGTCATTGAAACTAACCAGGGTGGCGACATGGCGGAAGATACCCTGCGTAATGCTGGCTTTACCGGCCGCATCATCCGCGTACATGCCAGTAAAGGGAAATATGCCCGTGCCGAACCTATTTCAGCGCTCTATGAGCAGGGCCGCGTGGCACATCGCGGAAACCTCTACACGCTGGAAAACCAGTTGATGGAGTACGTGCCGGCCACTGCCAAAAAATCGCCTGACCGCCTTGATGCACTGGTCTGGGCCATTACAGAACTGTTCCAGCCGAAGGGCGTAACCGTCAGACCTTTCTCTGCCTAACCGGAAATCAATATGAGTAATGACGTTCGCAAGCGGTCCGCAAAAATCGAGGCCATAGCCGGATGCTGGCCGATGATCGCCGCTCTGCTGGGCGGCACTTCTGCCATGCGTGATGCGGGGAAAACATACCTGCCAAAGTGGCCCAATGAGGACGAGGGTTTTTATAAGAATCGCCTCGCTACTGCAACTCTGTTCCCGGCATTTTCACGCACTGTTGAAGTATTAAGCGGCAAGCCATTCTCACGCCCGGTATCTTGGGATGAGAAAAAAGTGCCTCAGCGTATTCAGCAGATGTTCCCGGATATCGATCAGCAAGGTACCAATCTGCATTCGTTCCTGGCTGACATTTGCGAAGAGGTAATGGCGAACGGCATTTGCGGCATTCTCGTAGAGCACCCGCCAACTGAAGGCAATTTATCCGTAGCAGAAGAGAAGCGGCGCGGTCTGCGTCCTTACTTTGCAAAAATCGCGGCAAACAGTCTGCTTGATTACGACTCAAAACGCATTGATGGGCGAGAGACATTTACCATGCTCCGCTTTGTCGAGATGGTAAGCGAGCGCGATCCGGCTAATGAGTTTGTCGTGAAGGAGATTGAGCAGGTCCGTGTGTTGAATCCCGGCCGGTGGCGTACATACCGGGAAAAGCCTAATGCATCTGGAGCGATGGAGTGGCAGTTGCATGAAGAGGGTAAAACAAGCCTGAATAAAATCACGTTTGTTCCGGTTTACGGTGATAAGCGCGGTTTCATGCAGTCACGCCCGCCTCTTGCACAATTAGCTTTTCTCAATATTGAACACTGGCAGTCACGTAGCGATCAGCAGACTATTTTACATGTCGCGCGTGTTCCTATCCTCTTTGGTCGCAAGCTGGGTGATGCCCCTATTACTGTTGGTGCCGCAAACGCGATTGTGTCCGACGATGATAATGCAGACTTAAAGTACGTAGAGCACACAGGCAAAGCAATCGAAGCTGGTCGGACTGACCTGCGAGACCTTGAAGACCTTATGCGTCAGATTGGCGCAGAACTCCTTGTGGTTAAACCCGGCAGGCAGACGGTGGCACAGACGGTTGCTGACAATGAAGCTGGCACCTGCGCACTTCAGCGCATTGTTGGCGATCTGACTGATGCGGCCAATCTCGCTCTACAGTATGCGGCAGAGTGGATTAACGAAAAAGACGGCGGGTCCATCACCATTTTCCGCGACTTCGGGGCTGCAACGCTTGCTGAAGCATCAGCCAGCCTGCTGATGGATATGAACATCGCCAATGCACTGTCTAACGAGACATTGTTTAACGAAATGCAGCGCCGTGGACTAATTGATGTCGAACTGAACTGGGCAGACGAACAGGCCCGCATCGCGGCACAGCCTCCACGTCCGGGCGAAACGCAGACAAAACTCACCGGCTAACTTCATGCTGGATAAACACAGGCTCATGCACCCGCATGGGCCTTTTTTATGGCCGAAATCTGCGGATGCGGAACGGCGCAACGGGCCGGATGGCTCACCGATAAGGTTGGATAACCCGCTATGAAACTGAAACTCGACGAGAACGGCCATGTGG
>Ga0157358_1000097_pt1 | contig 32478 bp, 33 predicted proteins | sample AttcapACBM2_FD_111484 | JGI IMG/M metagenome (GOLD analysis project Ga0157358, IMG submission 111484) | Fungus gardens microbial communities from leaf cutter ant in Botucatu, State of São Paulo, Brazil - Atta capiguara ACBM2 | ecosystem: Host-associated > Fungi > Mycelium > Unclassified ... | reverse complement strand
TGAAGTGATCATTACAGAGCATCCTGCTGGGTGCTCGATAATGACAACAGGAGATCATCATGGCCGACGAAACCCCATCAACTACCGAGTTAACCGCCCAACAGCAGATCCGCCTCGAAGTCCTTCAGCTGGTAATGAACGATACCGCAGCCGCCAAGCAGGCTATCGAGTTCGTAGGGGATAGCCCGCTGAACCTCGAACTGTTCAAACGCAACTACACGCTGGCACAGGCAGAACCTACGCCAGTATCACGCACAACTAAAGCGATTCAGGGTGCTAAAGACGCTCTGCCGCTGTTTCAGTAAGAGAGATACCTGATGGCAGAACTCAATGAGCAACAGGAGCGATTCTGTCAGGAGTACGTGATTGACCTGAATGGGACGCAGGCTGCAGTAAGAGCCGGGTACAGTGAGAAATCATCCCGGCAGATAGCCAGTGAAAACCTGTCAAAACCGGCCATACGAAATCGCATCAGTGAATTAGCCAAAGAGCGCAATCAGGCTGTTGGCCTGAGCGCACAGTTTGTTATCGAAGGCGTAATCAAAAATATCCGTCGGTGTGAGCAGGGTGAGCGCGTCACGTATCCAAACGGCGAACCAATGATGTGTGAAACGGAGGATGGTGAGGTGGCGGCAGTGTTCCGTTACGACTCCTCCGCTGTCCTCAAAGGCTATGAGCTGCTCGGCAAACACCTGAAGCTGTTCACTGACAAAGTGGAGCACTCTGGCTCAATCGAAACCATGTCAGACGAAGAACTCAACGCAAAACTCGCGAGGCTTGTAAATGGACAATCTGAAGCGCGAGGAGAAGCTTGAGCTAATTAGGCTACTGGAAGAGAAAGCCCGCCGCGCTGTTGTTAACCGATACCGATCCTATTTCGACACACGATACCCCTGGCAGCGCAAGTTCATCGCATCCACCGCTGAATATCGCCAGTGCGCCCTGATTGCAGCAAACCGCGTTGGCAAGACCGACACAGCCACCTACATCGATGCTATCCACCTGCTCGGAGAATACCCGGAGGGATGGACTGGCCACCGATTCGACCATGCCCCGCTTATGTGGTGCCTGGGTTACTCCGGGGAGAAGTGCCGTGACCTGCTGCAGGCGGCAATCATCGGCAAGAAGGTGAACGGCGAGTTTACTGGCGGCCTGGTTCCTCCGGATCGCATTGTATCGACCGAGCCAATGACGGGCACGCCTAACGCTGTCCGTTCAGCTTATATCCGGCACAGCAGCGGCGACCTTAGCAAAGTGCAGTTCTGGTCATACACGCAGGGCCAGCACGCACTGATGGGTGATGACATCGACTGGTTCCATATCGATGAAGAGCCGGAAGACCAGACCATCTACCCGCAGGTGCTGACACGTACCGCCACCGGCGATAAAGGTCGTGGTGGCCGCGGCATTCTGACATTCACCCCTGAGAACGGACGCACTGAGCTGGTTATCAAGCTGCTCGACGATCCGGCTGATTCTCAGTTCTGTATGAATGTTGGCTGGGATGATGCGCCGCACCTTACTGAAGAGACGAAACGCAGCCTGCTCGAATCGTACCCGCCACACCAGCGCGACATGCGAACCAAAGGCATACCGATGCTTGGTCAGGGCCGCATCTTCGATTTCAGCGAGGATGTGATTACCTGCGAGCCATTCCCGATACCGAAACACTACATGGTTATCGATGGAATGGACTTTGGCTGGGATCACCCGCAAAGCCGCATCCAGCTGGCGATAGACATGGACAGCGACACCTATTACGTCACCAAAGCGTGGAAGGCGAGCAAGACATCTCCGGCAGAGGCATGGGGCGCTACGAAATCGTGGGCTAATAAAGTCCCGACCGCCTGGCCGCAGGACGGCCTGCAAACCGAAAAGGGCAGCGGGCTACAGCAGAAATCCTACTACTCAGAAGCCGGATTCCAGATGCTCAACGACTGTGCGCAGTGGCCAGATGGCTCCCGCTCTGTTGAGGCTGGCCTGTTCGAGCTGCACGACCTGATGAGCACCGGGCGGTTCAAGGTATTTGCCGGGCTGCGCGACTGGTTCGAGGAATTCAACTTCTATCACCGTGACGACAGGGGCCGGATCGTAAAGACCCGCGACGATCTGCTCGACGCAACCCGTTATGCCTACATGATGCGCCGCTTTGCCAAGCGATTCGGTGATATCGGTGTAGTGAAAGAGAAAAAATTACCGGCGCCTATTCGCCCAATTACCCGGAGTAGATGATGGCCGACAAAGACGAAAAATTGCAGACCATCCTCCGGGTTTTTGACCGGGACTGGACGGCAAGCGACGAGGCCAGAACCGAAGCAACAAACGATCTGTTCTTCAGCCGAGTCTCTCAGTGGGATGACTGGCTAAACGAGTACACGACGCTGCAGTATCGCGGTCAGTTCGATGTGGTACGGCCGGTCGTTCGTAAGCTGGTGGCTGAGATGCGCCAGAACCCAGTGGATGTGATGTTTAAGCCGAAGGATGGCGCCGCCCCAAACGCTGCCGATATCCTGATGGGCATGTACCGTACTGACATGCGGCACAACACTGCGAAGATTTCCGTTAACGTGGCGGTGCGTGAGCAGGTAGAGGCTGGCGTCGGTGCCTGGCGGTTGATTACCGACTATGAAGACCAAGACCCGACCAGCAATAACCAGATTATCCGCCGCGTTCCTATCCATGAGGCATGCTCCCACGTTGTGTGGGACGCCAACGCCAAGCAGATGGATAAGAGCGACGCGAAGCACTGCACAGTTATCAGCGCCCTTAGCCAGGATGGGTGGGAGGCTTTCGCTGAAGAGTACGGCCTGGATGAAGAGAATAAGCCCGACTTTCAGACCCCATCATCGAACTGGATATTCCCTTGGGCGACCGCGGATATCTTCTACATCGCAGAGCATTACGAGGTGGAGGAGAAGAAAGAGGTTGCTTACATCTATCAGGATCCGATTACTGGCGAGCCTGTCAGCTATTTCAAGCGCGACATAGCCGACGTTATCGATGAACTGGCAGACAAGGGAATGAAGAAAATCGGCGAGCGTAAGATTAAGCGCCGCCGTGTCTATAAGACGCTTCTCACCCAGTCCGACATTCTCAAAGACCGCGAGCTGATTGCGGGGGAGCACATCCCGATCGTTCCCTGCTATGGCGAATGGTCGTTTGCCGGTGACAAGGAAGTGTATGAGGGTGTGGTCAGGCTGACTAAAGACGGTCAGCGCCTGCGTAACATGATTATGTCCTTCAACGCGGATATCGTCGCCCGGACACCGAAAAAGAAACCGTTCTTCTACGCAGAGCAGATCGCCGGTTACGAACACATGTATAACGGTAACGATGATTACCCCTACTACCTGCTGAACCGAACCACCGAAAACGGCCAGGGCGAGTTACCGCCGACGCCGCTTGGCTATTACGAAAACCCTGAAGTGCCCCAGGCGAATGCCTACATGCTGGAAGCGGCCACCGCTGCAGTGAAAGAGGTGGCCACGGTCGGTGTGGATGCTGACGCGGCTGGTGGTCAGGTGGCTTTCGATACTGTTAACCAGCTCAATATGCGTGCCGATCTGGAAACGTATGTGTTCATGGATAACCTGGCCACGGCAATGCGCCGCGATGGGGAAATCTATGCATCAATGGTTAACGATATCTACGACGTCCCGCGCACTGTGTCGATGACGCTTGAAGATGGCAGCGAGAAAGAAGTGCAGCTAATGAGCCAGGTCGTGGACTTCCAGTCCGGCCAGGTTGTGACGCTGAACGACATTCGCGGCCGCTATGAGACTTACACCGACGTGGGCCCTTCGTATCAGTCAATGAAGAGCCAGAACCGGGCGGAAATTCTCGACCTGCTTGCCAAGGTTCCACAGGGCACGCCGGAGTTTCAGATGCTGCTCCTGCAGTACTTTACGCTGCTTGACGGCAAAGGCGTTGAGATGATGCGTGAGTATGCAACCAGGCAGCTCGTCACGATGGGACTCAAGAAACCTGAGACGCCAGAGGAGGAGCAGTGGGCGCAGCAGGCTCAGCAGCAACAGGGCCAGCCGGATCCGGCAATGGTTCAGGCACAGGGCGTGTTGCTTCAGGGGCAGGCTGACCTGAAGAATGCGCAGAACAAAGAGTTTGAGCTGCAGCTGAAGCAGGGCGATCTGAACATTAAAGCGTTCACCGCCCAGCAGGATGCCCAGCTTAATCAGGCACAGACTGTTAAAGCCCTGGCGGATGCCAAGGCGACAGACCAGAAATCCATTCAGGAGGCGCTAAAGCTGCTCTCCGATTGGTATCAGAAACAAAACCAGGCGGCGCATAAAGAAGCTGATCACATGCTGCGTGCACAGCAGCAGAATCACAGCCAGCAACTTGACGTCGCATCCCTCCTGCAACAGCAGAGCACACCGAATACCCCGGCTAACGCCGAGATTCCTCGAACCATGTGAGAGAGCTAAACAACATGAGCGATACCACCGAAATTCAGAACACTGAAGAGCAACGCCTGCCCGGCGATCACGCAGCGGCATCTGCTGATAGTCAGGTCGAGGGGAATGCCACCCAGGCCGATGAGCATGACGAGGGCTTTGATATTGTCCTGAAGGACGATGAGAACAAGCCGAAGCAAGACCACGAAACAAACGCCAAATTTGCCGCCCGCCGCCTGGCTCGCAAACGCCAGCGCGAACTCGAGCAGCAGGTGGAAGCCGTTACCCGTGGCGAGCTGCCGGAAAATCTTCGGGTTAATCCTGAGTTACCGCAGCAGCCGGACGTGAATGATTTCCTGTCAGACAACGCGCTCGCGAAATATGACTACGACACCAATCGCGCCCTAGCTGCTTTTAACGCCGCTAATTCTGAGTGGCAGTTGAAAGCAATGGATGCACGCAGCAATGCTGTAGCGGAGCAGGGCCGCAAGACTCAGGACTTTACCCGACAATCAACTCAGCATGTCGAGGCGGCGCGTAAGCACTATGACGCCGCAGACAAACTCAACCTGCCAGATTACGAAGAGAAGGAAGAAGCCTTTCGCCAGCTGGTTCCACCAGGCGTAGATGTGGGCCTTATGCAGCTCTTCCCTGAGAAGTCGGCAGCGATGATTTACCACCTGGGCAGCAACCCGGAGAAAGTCCGACAGCTGATGTCGATGACCGAACAGCAGGCGATCATTGAACTAACTCGCCTTTCAGACCGTTTAACTCTCAAGCCTCGCGGCAAAGCCGTGTCGTCAGCCCCGCCAGTCGATGAACCGGTGCAGGGCAGCGTGACTGCAGCCAATATCTCCGCTCTTCAGAAGAAGATGGATCAGGCCGCAGCCAAGGGCGACCCCGAGACTTACCGCAAACTTAAAGCACAAATTCAAGGAATCAAATAATGGCACTTTCAGAAGGTCAAATGCTGACTTATGCGGTGGACGAAGTAATCGACACCATTCAGAACCTGACGCCGATGGCAGAGCGAGTCAGCAAATACACACCGCCAGGCGCAGCAATGCAGCGTTCAGGCAATACTGTGTGGATGCCGCTGGAGCAGGAAGCGCCTACCCAGCGGGGCTGGGACTTGACTGATAAAGAAACGGATGTTCTGGAGCTTTCCGTTAAGGTCAACATGAACGAGCCGGATAACGACTTCTTCGCATTGCGTGCCGATGATGTGCGCGACGAAACGTCTTTCCGTCGCCGCATGGCCGCATCAGCGGAAAAGCTGGCGAACAACGTTGAAGCGGAGATTGCCCGTCAGGCAGTAGAGATGGGTTCACTGGTCGTGACCAGCACAGGCCCTATCGGCAACGCTAACACCGGCTGGGATTTCATCTCCGAAGCAGAGTCTCTGATGTTCGCTCGCGAGTTAAACCGCAGCAAAGGACTTTCTTATTTCTTCAACGCTAACGACTACCGCGGCGCGGGTCGAGATCTGGCTGGCAAAGACTTCTACGGCCGTGTGCAGGATGATGCATACAGCAAAGGCATACTTCAAAAGCAGGTTGCAGGTTTCGATAATGTTCTGCGCTCTCCTAAATTGCCAACCCTGATCGGATCAACCGCAACGGGCGTAACAGTTAGCGGCGCACAGAAATTCAAACCGGAAGCATGGCGAACGGATACCGATGGCAACAAAGAGAACGTGGATAACCGTACTGCAACAGTAGCGGTTAGTTCTGGTACCGGCTTTAAGCGCGGTGACAAAATCAGTATTGCTGGCGTGAAGTTCTTAGCACAGATGGCGAAAAACGTGCTGGTGCAAGATGCCACGTTCTCCGTTGTAGCCGTAAATGGCAACAACCTGACGATTACGCCGAAACCAGTTGCGCTGGACGACACCACGCTGACCGCAGAGCAACGCGCTTACGCCAATGTGAATACCTCTCTGGCCGCCGGCGCAGCTATCAACGTGCTGAACACCGACACCGCGCCTACCAACGTGTTCTGGGCTGACGATTCAATCCGACTGCTGTCTCAGCCTATCCCGCTTGATCATGACCTGTTCTCTGGCATGAAGTCTCGTAGCTTCAACGTTCCGGGCACCGGCCTTAGTGGGGTCGTTGCTTTCCAGGGTGATATCGACATCCTCGGCGGAAAATGCCGTATCGCGCTGTGGTACGCGGCAACCGCCGTGCGCCCGGAAGCTATCGGCGTTGGTCTGGCTAATCAGGACGTGGCGACAGCTATCGTCGGCTAAATAGCTGGGGCTGCGGCCCCGGCATTTAACTGGAGAAGATCATGAACGTAATGCTTTACAAGGAAGGCAAGGGTACGCAGGTCTGGGGGAAGCAGTTAAAAACCGTCATCGTTGACGATTCAAACGTTGAATCATATGTCTCCGAAGGCTGGCACAAACATCCCGATGATATTGTTGCTGAAAAAGATCTGAAACCCGTCGTTAAAAAAGAGCCGAAGAAAAAAGGCGGCGGTGAAGAGCCACCAGAAGAACCTCAAGACGAGGTAATCGATGAACCTGACAACGAAAGCTGATCTGGCCAATGCCGCGCTGCGTAAGCTCGGCGTTGCCTCCAATGCCACGCTAACGGATGTTGAGCCGCAGGCGTTAGAGGATGCGGTAAACGACCTCGAAATGATGATGGCGGAATGGTATCAGGATGGCGCTGGCATTGATGCCGGTTACTTATTCTCAGCTGAAGGGTTTGGGGCCGATCCAGGCGATGAACACGGCATGAAAACTATGGCCGCCAGTGCCGTGATCCACAACCTGGCCGTAAGAATTGCTCCTGATTATGCAATTGAGGCATCAGCGAAAATCATCCTGAGCGCAGGTAATGGCAAAGAATTGCTTTACAAAAACTCCGCGTTAAAGCGTGCGGCTAAGGCTGGCCGTGCAGGCTATCCAAACCGCATGCCAACCGGTTCCGGCAATCGAGGTGCAGGCCTTAACAGCTGGAATTACTTTCACAGAATGGTGGATGAAGATGCCGATAATTCAGCTACCCCTGATGAAGGGGTTGGGAAAAAACAGCCGTAATGCAGACTATGTTGATCTGTTGCCGGTAAACATGCTGGCCACGCCTAAAGAGGTTCTTAACTCCAGCGGCTACCTCCGCTCCTTCCCGGGGATAAAAAAGAGGTCAGATGTTGATGGTGTCTCGCGTGGCGCCATGTACAACGCCAACCAGTCAGCTGTTTACCGCTTATGCGGAACATCGCTTTATAAAGGTGGTGTGAAGATTGGAGAGGTGACGGGCAGTAATCGGGTAAGTATGGCATGCAGTTACATCAGCCATGCCATTGGCGCTAACGGTGAGCTAAAACTTTTCCGGTACGACGGGACCGTTAAAACCATGTCCAACTGGAGTCTGGATAGCGGTTTTACACAGTATGAGCTTGGTTCACTCCGGGATTTATGCCGCAACCGATCGCGTTATGTATGGTCGAAAGATGGTTCTGATTCATTCTTTGTCAGCGATTTGGAGGATGAATCAAAACCCGATCGTTACAGTGCAGAATACCGGGCAGAGAGCCAGCCTGACGGGATTATTGGCCTGGACAACTGGCGAGATTTTGTAATCTGCTTTGGTGCCACAACGATCGAGTACTTTTCCCTTACTGGCGCATCATCCGGTATTGGCGCAGCGCTGTATGCGTCACAGCCATCAATGATGGTGCAAAAGGGTATTGCGGGCACTTACTGCAAAACCAAATTCGCCGATTCACACGCCATAATTAGCAGTCCGGCCACGGGCGCCCCATCTGTCTACATTATTAATTCTGGGCAGGTGACGCAGATCGCCACGTCGAACGTGGAAAAAATACTGCAGAGCTACAGCGATATTGAGTTAGCCACCAGCTTTATGGAGTCAACCCGATTCGAGTCGCACGAGCTGCTGATAGTCCACCTGCCGCGCCACGTTCTGGCCTATGACGGCTCGGTGACGCAGGGAGGTGTTCAGTGGACAATCCTGAAGACGGGACTCGGTGACAGGCCTTGGCGGGCGGTCGATGTGATTTATGAGGGCAATGTCATTACGTGCGGAGATAAAGGGGAGCCGGTAACGGGGGAGCTTTCGACGCAGATTTCCTCACAATACCAGGCAGATCAGGAACACCTCTTGTATACGCCGCTCTTTAAAGCGGATAACGCCAGAATATTCGATTTTGAACTCGAATCTTCCTCAGGCCTTTCACAGCGAGCTAATAACCTTTTCATCTCGGCAACGGCTGACGGCATCAATTACGGCCGGGAGCAGATCGTCGCGCAAGATAAGCCATTCGAGTATGACCGGCGTGTGCTGTGGCGGCGCATCGGCAGGATACGGAAAAACATCGGGTTTAAGGTGCGGGTAATAACGTCAGCGCCAGTGACATTGTCTGGCTGCCAGGTAAGGAGCGAGTGATGGCAAAGGAACCACAGAAAGTGATAGTGCAGTCAAACAGGATAGATGCCTCAATCCTGCCGCCAGGGTTCTCTTTAGCTTACAAGTTAAGCGTCATACAACAGACCACCGACCTAAAAAATATCGCAGATGCATCGAACAGCGCTAATGATCTCGCCTATCAGGCCGCGCTGAAAAATGAAGAGCAGGATATAGAGCTGGAAGATCACGAGTCGAGGATAACGACCAGCGAGAAAAAAATTGCCTCCATTGAGGGGCGGGTTACCACGGTTGAGAAAAATGTAGGCATGCTTTCTGATGACGTAGGCTCAATAAAGCTGCGTCTAAATTCTGCTGAATCAGCCATTACAGATATGCAGAACAATAAGGCTGCTAAAACGGAAGCTTTATTGAAAGCAGACAACCTTGCTGGTTTGTCGAGCGCCTCTATCTCCAGGAATAACTTAGGGCTGGGGGACTCTGCTACCAAAAACACAGGTACAGCTGCGGGGATGGTAGCTGCCGGTAATGATTCAAGGTTTGGCACAGTAGACGGTAACACTGGAGGGACAATATCAAGCCCTTTAACTATCAAGGGCAAGATTAGCCCCACAGGGGTTGGCTGCCGAAATGGAATTTCCGGATCAACATCCAACAACGTTTTTAATATCAACTGGACGACTGATGGCAGGGCCGAGCTGTGGATAGATACCACAAGGGTCGGATTCCTGACCTTGTCATAGGTGCACCATGAAATTAAAAATTATTGATGATCCTTTCAGACTTAAATCATTCCTGAATGACCCGAAAAATACCGGCAATATCGTTGATAAAGGCGATGAGTACTACATAAAACCGGATGCTCTCTATCTTGGAATATATGAAGGTGCTCTCCTGGTCGGCGTACATGAAGTAAGGCCTTTCTGGCATTCAACCCTCGAAACTCACCCTATTTACGATCCTGGTTTTCGCGGCCAATACGCGATTGATGGGCATAAGCTATTTTTCGGCTGGCTGCTCAATAATTCAACATTTACCAATATTGTCACGATGGTGCCTGACACGACGAGATACGGCGCGGCAGCAGTAATTGCACTTGGCGCATCCCGGGCAGGGCGAATAGAAGACGCCTATTTAAGCTGCGGCGAAGCGATAGGCGTGACCCTCTATCAACTAACAAGAAAACGATGTGGAGAACTCTACAGTGCTTATATTCCAGTTAGCCAGAAAAATTCTTGATCGCGCAGTCTATCAAAAGGGCGGCGATAATGGCTCGGCTGCGCAGGCAAAAGCGACCCGTGAAGCGTCACAACTCCAAAACGATCAGTTTAACCGTGTAATGCAGCAGCTATCTCCCTATATGGGAGTTGGACAGCCAGCACTTCAGCAGCTTCAAAACCTTTCCACCCTTGATGGGCAAAACTCCGCACTCAACGGCTATTACGGATCAGATCAGTATCAGCAGCTTGCTGGCCAGGCTCGTTATCAAAACTTAGCTTCAGCTGAAGCTACTGGTGGCCTGGGCACCACGGCAAACATAAACGCGCTGGCATCTATTGCTCCCTCTCTGGGACAAAACTGGCTTTCAGGTCAAATGCAGAATCAGTCAAATCTGCTGGGGATTGGCATGAATGCCGCCGCAGGGCAGGCATCTGCTGGCCAGAGCTATGCAAATAACGCCGGTGCACTCGCTCAGCAGCTCGGGTCGATTAATGCTTCACGGGCAAGCCAGCCGTCAGGGTTCCAGAGCTTCTTAGGTGGTGGGCTTAGCGGCGCAGCATCCGGCGCGGCGCTGGGAAGCGTTGTTCCCGGCATTGGTACAGGCATCGGTGCTGCAATTGGTGGTGGCCTGGGGGCGCTGGGAGGACTGTTCTGATGGCAACTTTTCAGCTTATGGGGATTCCTTCTTTGCAGGTGGCAAACCAGAATGCGCCGTCTGCAGCAGTGGCTCCGGTACAGCAATATGCGCAGCAACCAACTAATGGGCAAGCTGCGGTGCAGGGGCTGGCTGGTATCGCACAGCTGGCCACTGGCATTCAGCAGGCTGACAAGCAGAAGCAGTTCCAGCAGGCGTTTGGACAGGCTTATGCTTCTGGCGATCGTGATGCTTTGAAGCAGCTCGCAGCATCAAACCCAGAGCAGCTGCAGGCTATTCAGCAGGGTATGGGTCTGATTGATGCGGAGAAAAATAAGCAAATTGGGAATGCTGCCACCGATTTGCAGCTTGCTGCAATTACCGGACCTCAGGCAGTGCAGGCTGCCGCGCAGAAACACTCTGGCGCCCTGCAGCAGCTTGGGCTAACTCCTGATGCTGCCTTGCAGGCTTATCAGCAAAACCCGCAGCAATTTACGCAGTACGCGGATCTAATCGGGATGCACGCTCTCGGGCCTGAGCAGTATTACAACCTTCAGGCCAATCAGCAAAAACTCCAGCAGACCGGGCAGATTGCTCAGGCAAATCTCGGCCTGAAACAGCAGCAGCTGCAGCAACAGGGAGATTACCAGAACGCGCAGACCCAGCAGGGCTGGCAGCGCCTCAGTATTGAGCAGCAAAAAAATGCCGTTGATGCCGAAGATAAGCGACTAAACAGGCAGATTCAGGCAGGCAAGGCAACAGCCGATCAGCAGAAAACCCTTCAGGCAAATACCCAGAAAAAACAGGATCTGGTTAATGCCTATGACACGCAGGCAAATACTGTCTCTGGAATGTTGACCACAGTTAACCAGGTTAAGCAGATCGACCCGGATACGTTCAACGGTATTTGGGGCGCGAAAGGAGTCATTAACCGTAACCTTCCGGGTAGTGGTTCAGCTGATGCATGGTCACAAATAGAGCAGATGCAGGCCCAGGCAAGACTGATGGGTGTCGTGGGCATGAAAGGTACAGGACCGGTTTCTGATGCCGAAGGGCAGGCTGCCGCGTCTGCCTTTCTCGCAGTGAAACCAAATATGTCCCCGGATGCGGCCCGCAGAGCAATTAATAATTGGCAGACAGTCCTGAACAGGCAGGTTCGATATCTGGATAACCAGCGGCCCAGCATCGATAAGTACCGGTCTGATATATCCGGGGCTGTTTCCGGTCAGCAAAATTCACCTCAAATTCAAACCGGGCATAGCGAGGGTGGTTACACCTTCATGGGCGGCGACCCGGCAAATCAACGCAACTGGAGAAAGAACTGATGGCAGGCCCATGGGAAAAATATCAAAGCAGTGAAGCCGCGCCCTCTGGTTCAGATGGCCCGTGGGCTAAATATCAGCCGTCATCTCAACCCGCAGCGCCGGATCAGTCGGGGAATTATGTTTCCGCAATGGAGCAGCAATTCGGCTTGCCTGCAGGTTTGCTGGGCGCGGTTATCAGCAAAGAAAGCGGCGGAGACGCATCTGCCATAAGCCCGAAAGGGGCCATTGGTAAAGGCCAGGTAATGCCTGCGACCGCCCGCGGCATGGGCTACGATCCGGAAGAAATGATGCGTAACCCGCAAATGCAGGTTGAGGCATCTGCCCGCTACCTTAAGCAGATGATTGACCAGCAGGGGAACATCCCCGATGCACTGGCTGCTTATAACTGGGGACCAGGCAACCTTCAGAAGCTGAGGAGCGGCGCCGCTATCACTGTTCCTCGCGAAACACAGAACTATGTTACCGATCCACGCTTCGCCCAGTGGACGCAATCAGCACAACCGGGAACGCAAAGCGAACTTGACCAGCTTTCACAGCAGTCACAGGGAGCATGGGCACAGCCTGCGCCTGAGCAGTCTATTGGCGAAAGCGCAGTGCAGGCTGGTAAGGGACTGGCCCAGACCGCTGTGAATGTTGCGAACGTGCCAGGCAATATCGTTAATACGGCGCTGGATTCAGTTGGGGTGCCGAAAAGCGAGCAAGTGATGCAGCTTCAGCTTCCTGACAGCATAAAACCAACAGATAAATATGCTCAGCTCGGTGCTGAAATCGGGCCCTACCTTATTCCGGGAATCGGCCAAGCCAGAACTGCGGAGGCCCTATCATCGGTCGCTAATGCCGGGCGGGGAGAGCGGGCGGCAACGCAGATCAGTAATATGTTGGCAGAAAACTTTGTCGGTGCTGCGGCGCAATCCGGCCAGGATGGCAACATGAATGATTTTGGCGGCAATATCGCTATGGGTCTTGCTGGCAGCGCAATCGGTCGCGGGATAATCGCGGGCGGCGGCAGAATTGCAAGTGAGGTTCAGTCGTTACGGGCAGCTCGCGGAGTTGTGCCTCCGACATCGCAGCCAGCGGCGCAGGCAATAGCGGCAGTTCCTGAATCTACCGCAGCTGATTACGCCCGGGCGGCCACCACCGGTAATGAAGGCCGCATTGCCCAGGTAGTGAATGACATTCAGCCTGACGAAAATGTCGTTAACGCCATGCGTCGGCTCGACCTTGATCCCGATGACATGCTTGAGGCGTACACGTCAGGCAATGACGCATTCAAGGCAGTTCAGATGGGCCTGGCTTCGCAAGATGAGTCAGCGCTGGCAGCGGTAAGACGCGACAGCATCGACCGGGTATCAGCTCGCGCATCGAAAATCATTGATGACGCCGGGGCTATGCCAGACAGACTCGCTATGAACGACAAATTCATTGCAGATTTCAACTCTACCCGCAAAACGCTCAAAGATCAGGAAGAGCAGCTTTATAAGCCGGTTCAGGAAGCGATCGCAGCGCACACAGAAATAAACCCGGTCAATACCCGCAACTATCTGGACTCCTTGGCCGATGAGCAGAACGGTTTCCAGCACCTTTCTCCGGTTGAAAAGAAAGTCTATGAGGCAATGGCTCCTCAGGGCTCAGCAAAGCCCGGTAGCGAACAGGCTGGAGCGCCAACCTACGCTAGGCTCAACAACATGCGTGCAGTCGTGGGGGCTGAACTAAGAAAATCAGGAACGCCATTCGGTAGCGCTGAGGAGCACAACCTTAGCCAGCTCTACTCAATGCTTTCAAAAGACCGTGATGACGTGGCCCGGGCGGCCGGATTTGGGGAGCAGATCCGGGCGGCAAACGCGGTTACGGCGCAGCGGAAGATGATGGAAAAAAACGTCTACGACCTGATGGGTAAGGATTTGACAGGAGACGTCACCGTTAAGGCTCAGGGCGCTCTTAATGGACTCAGCACAGGCAATACGAAGAGCTTTAACCAGCTGATGCGTTCTGTTCCTGATAAGACGGCCCGGTCGCAGCTTATCGCTACCGGAATGCGCGACATGTTCAGGAAGGGAAGCCGTTCCGATCTGGCGAACAATATCAACGGATTCGTAGATTATTACGGTGCGCTGAAAAGGAACGGCACCGATCGCCTTCTTCACAAAGAGCTGCCGGCGCAAACTGTGCGAGAGCTTGAGGACTTTTATACGCTCGCCCGCAATGTTAAATCAGCGAATCAGTACTATCTGGCGACAGGGAAATTAAAGGCGTTTCTGGATAAGTTCGAGCAGCCAGGTGGGTTCATTGACAAGCTGGCCACGCACGGAAAAATGGCAACTATTGCCACTGTGCTTGGTCACGTTCCTGTTGCCGGTCCGGTTCTGAATACTGCTATTGCTGCACAGATTGGGGCCCGAGCAGCCACACAGAAAACCGGAGCAAGCGCGGTGCAGGAGATGATGAGCAGCCCAACTTTCAAAAATCTAGCATCAGCCGCCAGAAGCAAGCCAAGTGCGCAGGCACAGGAGAGGATTGTTGCTCAGGCTGAGAAGAAAATTGAAGGGTCGAAAGCGTGGAAAGAGTTTTATCGCACGCTGCCGAAAAAAGAAAAGGAGAACATAGCGAAGGTGGGAATTATCGCCTGGCTAAGTGGCATGACGGACGATCGCCAGTACCTTGCTAATTCTTCTCAAGCCTCCCAATCGCAACCACAATCAGCGCTATAACGGCATAAGCGCCAGCGAAGCACAGGACGATGCTCATGGCGCTAATGCTGGCAGGGAAGAAGAAATCAGCCACAGCGGCCAGAGCAAGCCACATCCCCGTATAAATCAAAAATCCCATGACAGGCTGGAACCACGCAGCAGTAATACTATTGCTAACCAGCCGCGCGGAACGCCTAATCACCTTTATAACCACCAGCAACGCCATAAACCCCATCAGCCAATAAAGCAATGGAGGCCACATTCTGGCCGCTATTGTAAGCAACGCCAAAGAAACAATTAGCTGAATAACTGGATGCATTAATTACCTCTTATTAACGCCAGCGCTTTACCGCGAGGCATGACTACGCCCGGAGCAAAACTAAATGGCAGATATTACTGCAAATGTTGTGGTTGGGATGCCTAACCAGCTTTTCACTGCGTCAAGATCCTTTAAAGCACTAGCCAACGGAAGGATTTATATTGGCAACATTGACACAGACCCATCGGTACCCTCAAACCAAATTCAGGCCTATCTAGAAAACGAAGATGGAAGCGTTATCCCTATCCCTCAACCTATAGTTATTAATCAGGCTGGCTTTCCGGTTTATGGTGGGCAGGTTGCGAAGATAGTTACTGGTTCCGGTTACAGCATGGCTGTTTACGATGCCTACGGCGCGTTAGAACATTATTTCCCGAACCTGTTAAAGTACGACCCAGACAGGCTATCCCAGCGTCTCATGAGCTACGCTGAAGGTGATGGCGACTCGTTAATAGCAGTGAGGCAGCCACTCCCCGGCGCAGCTCTCAGGACGCAGCACGAAAAAAATGCTGACTCTGTAAACGTAAAAGATTTTGGCGCAAAGGGTGATGGTATAACGGATGACAGCGAGGCTATTCAAGCTGCCGCCAACACTGGGATGCTCTACTTCCCCCCCGGAAACTATATTATTTCTAAAGACATTTCTGTAATGGCTACAGAAGACTGTGTGATAAAAGGCCATTCCAGAGCAGACACAGTTATAACATATACCGGAGTGGGGACGCTTTTTTCAGCTATTTTCACAAATAGCATAAGGTTTATCGAAATATCCTCTTTACGCATTGAAGCAACGAAGATTGCGCAGGGGAAAGCCTTTTATCTTGAATGGCCTGAAGATTTTGAGCATGGTTTCGTGCAGCGTGGATCATTCTTTAACATATCAATCCGTGGAAAGGGAGAGTACGAGGCCGGATTCAATACGTGTGTGCACCTTCACCAAGGCGATAACATAAACTTCATGAACAATGAATTTAAGGGTGTTGGTGGTAATGATCATGACCAGACAAGGAACACGAGGAGCAAAATTGGTGTGCGTATTACCGGTAGATACAGCCCGGTAGAATATCGCTTCATTGCAAACTATTTTGGTAGCTTCGATGTTGCGATAAAGCCAGAAGATACAGCAGAAGGGATGTATGTTACGGAGAATATTTTTATAGATTGCATGGTTGCTCTTTATTGGGTAGCTGGTTACTGGTCGCCTAATTGGCCGGTAAACCCTGGTGCCCGGGCTATTGGTCGCCCTCTTCTTATATTCGCACATAATCATGTGAACTGCTTCCAATACGGCGTTTTTACTGATGGTATTTCGTGCATTCATGAACACGACAACCTAGTTTATCATAGCGAGGGGGCACTTCAGAATGGAATAGGTTTTGTTCATGATAATGGAACCGAGATATTTAACAGAGATAATGAGGTTTGGGGATTTAACTCAACTTATTATGTTGATGGATGTACATTCCTTGGTAATGCTTCATTCGGGAGATGTATTGGGATGCGTATAGTAGCAGCCGCAAACAATTCTGTTAAATATGGTGTGGAGCTTAGGCTCGGATCGTCACACAATGAAGTCTATGACATAACAAGAAGAAATACGGGCGGCTCTTTTGCTTCCAGAAAGTTAATAAATGACATGAGTAACGGGCTGAACACAGTTGGTTCTCGTGGTGGATTCTTTTATGCCACTGGAGCACAGGCTATTGCCTCGGGGATGCAAACTGCAGTTAACTTCGGAGCTAGAGATTATGATCCTGATGGATTATGGCCAGGATATGGGGCAAGCATTGTGATACCTGATGGAGTAGGTAAAGTAAGATTAACTGGATCAGTTCTATTTGATAGTGCAACAACAGCGACTGCAAGGGAGCTTTATTTTTTAAACAATGGCGGATTCGCACGCGGAATGGGGCAGCAATCAGCAACGGCCATAGTAGGAAAAGGTACGTATATGAATATTGCCAGCGGTGATATTTTTGTTACTCCAGGCGATGTTATAACGATGAACGTAAGGCATGATGACGGAGCATCAAGATCACTTCAGGCAAACGCAACATGGTTGCAAGTTGAAATTTTGGCCTAAAAAAAAGGGGGCAGCGCCCCCTGTTTTTAAACCCTTCTCATAATAGAAGATGCTATATATATATTACATATATTGAATATGAAAAGAACGCGGTAACCGGAAGCATACACTGTCGGACTCATGCCGATAACCACTACTGAAGCTATACCAAGGATAAAAGGCAATACAAGCCTCATCAAATCTTGCAAATCTTCACAGTGTATACTTATCAACTGGATGCAACTAAACAGGACCAATAATGATAAAACATATGGGGTGTAAGTTGCGACATCGGATATGCTGCCAAAATTAAGGAAATCCGCATGTGTCAACATATTCAAGTACGAGGAGTACCTTGTGAAAATGAAGAAAGTTGATGCTTTAACTACTAAAATAAATAAAGCAATCAATGAAGGTGCATTTATTTTGCCCTTTTTAATTGCCATGAAGCATAAAATCGCTATAAAAGCTGTAAAAATAATGTTTTGCTCAGATATGTGCGAGCTTAATCTATCAAAGCCAAGTGCCACCTTTTCAACGATTCCGAGGTTAGCATAGTCAGGCATCCATGATGCTGTTTCTGTAATGGATCTTGCTTTATTTCCTGGAGCCGTCAGAGAAAATACAGTGGCTAATACAGAGATTGCGAGATACGAGATGTTATATACGCTATAGTTCTTACTATAGAAAGTGTATAAGATTACATATGGGATAAGTATAACTATTGAAAACTGCTCATTAAAACACGAGAAGATAACGAATATAAATGAAAGTAATTTTGCGGTTACGCCAGTGGTTTTACATCTTGAATGAATTAATATTGAAAGCAGGCCTGCGGCTATAGGCTGAATATAATTGTATGATCCAGTCACCCACCACATCGCCTCCATTATCACGTTATGGTTAATTAGCAAAATAGCCGCAAGAATAATGCTGGTGGCTGGAATGATTCTGTCCTTATATCCTGCCAGATCAGCTATTGATAACGCTGTTATGACACATGATAAAGGAATGGCAATCGTCCAATACCAAGCGTGATTAATGGTCAACACCATCAATCCCTCTATCATCATCCTGCCTGTCCAGGTATGATATCGCCAATCTAAAAATTCAAACAAACTTCTGTGCTGAAGAGCGTTTCCAAAAAACTTGTCATCGTCTCCATTAAACAAGTGCAGACTTAATGAAATGAAAACGCATAATGATAAGATAAACAATAAGCTTGTTATGTTTATTAGTTTTTTATTGTCCACAGTTACCCTCCACAGCATAAACTTTACTACCAGTTTTTGTTACTATCATAACGCTAGAAACATTTATCCCTTCGGGTAATTTTAAAGACGCTATGTATCCTGACTTATCATATAAACCAGGTTTGCTCATTACTGCGCTTACATCCGTTCTGTCCTGAACTGATGTTCTCACGCTTAATGAACCTTTATCAGTTTTCGCATAAACTAGGTTCTGTCCATAACCAGAGACTGGGGAAGCCCACCCGCGAACAAAAATTCTATTGTTGGCAACTCTGCATTCATCAAGGTGATAAATTAGGCCGTCAAGCCCCGAGTTTGCCTCGGGGACTTGCACATACTTAACTGAGTTAAAGCCTTTGTAAAAAATAAACGGGATGGCTATTGATAGTGCTAAGCCAATGAAAAAGATACCGCCAAAATAGCGATGAATAGTAGTCATCTTCACTTACTTACCTTTCCTTTCCTTTCTTTAATAAGGTATTTTGGTCTTCTCTTGGTTTCAATGTAAATTCTCCCTATATACTCACCAAGAACGCCAATTCCGATAAGCTGTATGCCACCAAGGAATAATATAGAGACTAATATGGAAGGATAGCCAGCCACAGGATTTCCCCATATCAGCTTATCTATTACCATCCATACACCATACATAAATGAAATTGCAGCTACAAAAAAACCAATATAAGTCCATACACGAAGCGGGAAGGTGGAAAAAGAAGTAATTCCTTCTAAGGCAAGGTTCCACAGCTTCCAGCCATTAAACTTGGTTTTACCGGCATAGCGTTCAGCTCGGGTGTATTCGAGAATAACCGTTTTCCCACCAACCCAACTAAGAATCCCTTTCATAAACAAATTGCGTTCTTCAAGCTTAAGAACGTTATCGACTACCTCACGAGACATTAGCCTGAAATCGCCTACGTTTTCTTCAATCTTAGGTTTGCTTATTTTATTATGAAGCCTGTAAAACCACTCAGCCGTCTTTCTTTTAAAATGTGAGTCAGAAAGCCTGTCATTCCTTTTTGCAAGAACTACATCCGCACCTTTTTGCCATTCTTCAATCATTTTTGGTATAAGGGTGATAGGATCCTGTAAATCCACATCAATAGGTATTACAGCATCGCCAGTAGCCTTTTCTATACCGGCGAACAAGGCGGGTTCTTTACCAAAGTTCCTGGTAAAAGAGATCTCTTTTATATTTTCGTAATCTCTGACATATCCCTGTAAAATTGACTCTGTGGAATCAGTACTTCCATCGTTGACAAAAACAATTTCAACATCATAACTCTCAAGAATGCGAAAAACGTTATCGCAAAATAGCTTGATTGATTCCTCTTCATTGTATACTGGGACAACCAGTGATATTTTCATTTTTAATTCCTGAAGACAAATAGTTTAGAGTATAAGAATCCGGATACCAAGCTTATAGCTGAGAATACAACAAGAGTTATTAATGGGGGCATGCCTAGCCTATCTGCAGACATACCGGTCAATGCAGCTACTGCACCCATGAAAAAAACATAGAGAACATACCTGATCGCGGTAGCCTCTGAATTGAAAGTCCACTTTGCGTTGACAAAAAAAGAAAATGTAACAGCTATACAGAACGCTGCAAAATTTGACAATGCCTGGCTATTCCCTTTACTAAGAAGGAAGGCAAACACAGCCCAGTGTATGGCCGTGTTTAATACGCCAACAGACATATACCGGGAGAATAATTTGATCATCACATATCCGTATTAGCTTGCAAGGTGACAATAGTTTTCAATGGGCCAGTACTATACCAAAATGCAGTTGCCACTTCATCTATGCTTAACTGCTGTATATAAAAACAGTATAAAGCGGAGTGGCACAATGGGATTCCCCAGTCCGGCGCAGGACTATGTAGAGTCGCGCATCGATTTGAACAAGCTATTCATCCTTCATCCATCTGCGACGTTCCTCGTTGAGCGTGGCAACCTGAGCTACGTAGTGGACTCGTCACTGAAGCCACGGCCAGGCGACGAGGTGTGCTATGAGCTATTCGGAGAGCAGGGGATCGGCAAGATGATGGGCCGGGCGATAATCACGCCGGAGGGTGAGGCGATAGAAGGGGCGTTGCTGGATGACATGCTTATCCGCGGCGTGGTGGTGGTGCAGGTAATGAAAGTGTGGGATGACCGGCAGCCGTTTTGATGGGACAGATTTGGGACATGCAAAGGTTTTTCGGTTGTCGCGAAGAAAGCTTTGCGTGTGCCATTTTTGTGCCATCACTTAAAATCATCATTCAGCAACTTTCATCTTGTGCCATCAACTATGCAACGTGAATGCGGTTGAAGCCTTTAAATTCAGTTAGTTAAATGTAGTTCTTATAATTCGTAATGCGAAGGTCGGAGGTTCGACTCCTCTTATCGGCACCAGTAAAATCAATCCTTTACACATCATTAGTGCCATCCCTGTTTTCCATGTGGGACAGATTTGGGACACAGGCGCCAAAAATAGCGTCGATTTGCTTCGCATGCTCCGTTAAATGGTTCAGAGCCAGGTACGCCTACCGGCGAACCCTCTTAATTAATTCCCTGCTACTCCCTTGCTCCAGAAATAATATTGGCACTTCCGCCCGGACTAACCAACTGGCCTTGTCTAACCTGAAACATGGCGTTTTGCCTGCTTATTACGCCAGATCGTTAGCGATAGTGCGGATGCATCCCGCCCCAAGCCTGCTTCTAAATTATTTTGCTCTCCTTTAAACCCACGTTACTATCAGCCAGCCCGGATGCCATGTATGGTAGCAATACACCATCAACGGACATTAAGCTGACCGCCTTCAAGCTCATGCCGTCAGGATAGTTTTGCACCGCAAAGTGTTTAACGGCAAACCCTATTATCTTCTGACTTCATATCCTTGCTTTTGAGGCTATCAATGAACAAGAGTTATAAAAATATTGGAACGCTTATTCGGGTATTTTTTGGCCAGGACTACGATTTGTTTGGCGAAACGTTAGAAGAAGTGCTGAACAGTTACTTAGAGACTGAGAACCCAAAAATAGTAATGAAAGCCTGTCAGGAGGCGGAAAATTTACTGTCGTTAAATGATGAATCACTTACAGAGGCGTTCGAAACCATCAGTCAGGGTGAGTTCTATCCTGAACCCTGGGGAGAAACCGTACGCTCTTTTCTGGAAAAGTTAAAAAGCCATTTACGCGCCAGACTTTACCTTCCTTGATTAACGGGCCATGCGGACCGTGAGTAGAGTTTTTGGCTCGTGAATGGTACATAATAAGAGGGGGCATAAGAAGTGTTCAGGCGATGTACGCTCCCATCAATGTGTATAGCTTTGTGTATAAATAGCTTTTCGTTTTTTTTGGGGTTAATTTTTATTTATCAGTAACTTATGTTATGGTGTTTGTTCCTCTTATCACCATTCATTCTTCACCTCAGTTTTACTGAAGTCCACTAAAACCCCGTATAATAACCATGCGGTAGCCCGAGGAAATCACCTTCGGATGGCTAAACAGCATGCTCCCCCAGACTGAAAGGGAGAACGTAAAGCATGGTTCATTTGATGCCACCTGGAAGCGAATATCGTTACAATAGCGTATCTACAGGCGCACGTAATAAGTGGCTTCGCTGTTCAACCATTATTGATGGCTTTAGCATCATAAGGGATACCACATGGCTTTATCTGGGTTCAATCCTGAAAAAAACTTGCCAGGTTATGCCGTTGCAAGAATGACAGGGCATGGCGCAGCAGACTTTGCTGTCAAAGCGCTCAGCACTGACATGGACTGCAACCGCAACTTTTATCAAGCAGGTATTATCTGTTCTGAAGGCTCCCAACGTTATCTGGTAAGACCCGGCCAACGACATCCAAACAGACAAAGCGGTATCGTAAAGCATGTAATAAACCCGGGTATGAGTAATAAAGACATTAAGGGCGTTATTTGCGCCGGACTTTGCCCTAAATGCTTCCCTGTCGCGCCGAGACAAGTAGAGATAACCCGGCAAAGGGGGCAAGTCGTCACCAGCGCCGCGACACTGGCTGGAAGTGCAGGTAGTGATGTGATTGCTGCGCCAGGAAATGGTCAATACGTCGTCGGCACCATTCAGTCATTGGCGATGTTCTGATGCGATTTCTGCCTCTGTTAATCGGTAGCATTTTTTATGAACTCTTACAGCATGGTCGGAAAACCGAAAGCGCTATTAAAAGCCATGACACGGGTCTGCTGACTCACTTTACACCCGCACTGGAGCGTTATGTTTCCCACCAGCCCGGTAAGTTTCCCCAGCTGAATGCGCTGTCGGTAGCGACATTGCTCCCGCTATTTCTGATAGCTTTTGCTTTTAACCTGCTTCACTTCCTTCACGCTTTACCCGGTTTATCACCGCCGCTACATGCATTGAGCTTTTTTGTACCGTCACTGATGATGATCGCCGCGCTATTAACCACAAGCGCGCTTCTGGCTCGCGGTTTTACGATGGGACTGACTGGATTCTTATCTCTTTTTCTGCTGCTGTTAGCGCTGACGGTATTGCAGGGGCTATATCAGTTGCTGGCCGGAACCGGGAGAGGATGGCCGCTGGCGATTGCCGCCTGTGCACTACTCGGTTGCCGAATACTGTTTAATAGTCGGGGATTTGTGCTGTTTACGATTTATTGCCGCACCCAGCGTCTGTTCGCCGTAATGAGGAAAATACGCCTGAAAAGCCATTAACCTCTTTTATTGATGTATGAATTTCTGGTCCCTTTCAATAAGAGGAGGTATTTATCACAACAGCGGCAAGCTGGCTGATAAGCACAGGATACGTGGTATAACAAGGGTATCTGAAGTGGGTAATGAAGGCTCTTATAAAAAGTTAGTGATAATTCCCATTTTATTCTAAATTTGCAGAGTGAACAGGCTGCCTCGATAGTTTTCTACCGTTTCCGATAAGTTTTAACGCTTAAAGGTTTTATCATGAAAAGTATAAATCAATTAAAATTATCGAAAATTAAATATAAATGCGGATCTGCACTCATAGCAGACCGGGTTAGCCCTTGGTCTGCCGAAAGTGTACATTTTAAACCTTATTTTCCAAAAATTAATTATTGCTGGTAGAAGGCATTTTCCATAACCGGCCAAGACGTAAATCCCATTCCGCAGGAGAGAATTTCAGCTGGCCGCTTTCAGGCGTGAGGGTGATTTCACTAAAGTAAACTTCCTCTTTTTCAACCATCAGGTCGATCCTACAATAATCAAAGTCAGTCGCCAGTCTCGCTGCGATGTCAAGAATATCGTCCAGGGCGTGGGGCTTCTCAATGGCAAAGGGCGTGTTGCCATAGCCGAATGTAAAAGGTTGCAGCATCCAGCCAGGGTTATAAACATTAACAAACTGTTCACCGCTTACCCAGGTAAAATCGGCCTCAATAAACATAGGCTTACTGTGAAAACAATGTACTCTGAACATCTCAGGAGTAATATCCTGTTTTTTTCCTTCGAAAACATTGAGCATTCGTTCAACCATGATTTTTGGTTGGATGTTTTTATACTGCCATTCGCGGTTTGTATAATAAGGATTCATACGCAACCGTCGATTGAAATGACGGATAAGGTCACTTTTATTGAGCTCACGCTTATTTTTGCAAATGATGGCGCTGCCGCTATCATGGTTGCACTTGATGACAAACGAATCTGGAAGATTGTCCAGATCGCTGAGATTCAACTTATCCAGGACAGCAATCAGTGGAACCAGGTGTCTGTCACCTACTCGCATTTCCACATAAGTCCTGACGGCAATTTTATCCGCAATAACTGTTAAAAAGTCATCACGATTAAAAACCATCCGGTAGTTTATTTTTTCATTGAGTGTTAAAGGTAGCGATAAATCTAACTCCTTCTTAAGTATTTTTCGGAATTTCTTAAGGCGATATTGTTCGTCGGAAATAAATAAAGTCCTTAATGCCCGTAGTTTGTATTCGAATATTTTATATTGTTGCTTTAACATTATCTTCACCTGTTAGCATAAAAAATGACAATACAGAAGAAGTGTCAAAGAACGGTCAAAATTATATAGAGGTTTTGTCAATGCCAGAAAATTAATGTCCAGGTGTGCTCAATTTTTGCATGTGAGAACTTATTAAGTGAGACAGTAAAGTCCTGCCCTTTACAAACAATATTTTTAATATGTTATTATAACTATGCATGTCAAAAGGTATAAAATGCACCAACGTCAAAGGTCAGGTAATCATCTTTTTCAACAACAGGACTATATCTTACGTGGTTTGCCAGGGTGGTATAGTGCAGGTCCGCATAGGCAGACCAGTTTTGATCGAATGTGTGTTGCCAGTTTATAGCGTAATCAACACTGCTTGATCCTCCGTCCGGCGTAAACTGTTTAAATCCTGTATCTGCACTTTGCTTATCGGTCACACCGAACCAGGTATTGTTATAGCGTGCATCTCCATAGTTGCGAATATTACTGACCAGGAGCGTATCGCTGTCACTATGAAACAGAATAACATTGAGTCCGATGTTGTACAAAACCCCCTGAGAATCCGTCAGCGGGGCGATAACATTTCCTTCAAATCCAATCCAGGGGGTCATCCACCACCCCAAAGTTGTTGTTGAGCTGGCTGTCGTTTTTATTTTACCCATACCTTTGAGATGGCTGGAACCCGACTCAAACCATGCACTATCATCATCCTTTCGTCCCCACGCATACCCCAGAGCCTGCCCAAGATATAAGCCATTATCAAAGGAATACGTTAGCCCAACACCTTTAGCGGAATTCGCGAACCAGATACCTTTTGTCCAGTCAAAATAGGGTGCAATCGTAGAATTGTACTTATCCGATCCCATGTATTTCGGAGCATACTTAGTTCCAACACCCACGGTAATATCAGATTTATTTATGTCAGGTTCAGCGTGAGTTGCAAACGCAAGTAACAATATTGTCGGTAAGGTGGTATTTAATTTCTTCATAAAGATCCCGGAATGAATTATGCTTCTTAACAGGTTCGGAAGTATGCGCAAAAATAAACAAGAACTCTGCAAGAGTTAATCAAGGTTTAATCAAGGTGGCTATGTGAAACGTGTCTTAATTATTGAAGACGATCTGGATGCCGCGAATGTACTTGAGGCTTATCTTAAACGAGAACAATTCCAAACCTCGATTGCCAGTGACGGGAAACGTGGGCTGGACCTGGTCTTCAGCTGGAAGCCCGATATCATTCTTCTCGATGTGATGTTGCCGTCCATGAGTGGGACCGACGTGCTGATGGCGGTGAGAAGGCGCAGCGACATTCCGGTGGTCATGATTACGGCGATCGGTGAGGGAGCAGACAAAATCAGTGCGCTTCGTTATGGTGCCGATGACTATGTCGTTAAACCCTACAATCCGGGAGAAGTTATTGCTCGCGTTCATGCCGTCCTGCGGCGTTACTCGGGACAGCATAGCGGGAATATTCTTCAGTTCAGAAATATAAAAGCCGATATAGATTCCATGATAGTGACCGTGCAAAACGAGGGCGAATCTCCTTTGCCGTTGGATCTGACGCCGACAGAACTCTCACTGTTGATGACATTCCTGAAATCGCCCTCTAAAGCCTTTACGCGTCAGGCATTACTGGAGGCCTGCCTTCCGGACAGTGATGCTCTTGAACGGGTAGTTGATACCCATATTTATAATTTACGTAAAAAACTTGAAGCCGTCGGCCTGACTACTTTGCTGATTAATGTCAGGGGAATTGGTTACAGGTTTGCTAACTCATGAATAAAAAAGGGTTTACGCTAAAAAATGAAAATGGTTCTTTGTGGAACTGGATCTGCCGCAAGGTAATTTCGCTGGCCATCGGCAGTATCATCCTGATCGCTTTCTGTATGTGGCTGCGTTTTTATATTGATAATCTATGGCATGAGTATCTCATGCCTGATGAGGTCAGAACCGAGCTGGAAAAGCTGGTTAAAAACCCAGAGCAGAATATCAGCCTCTTTCATGCGATCATCGATCGGTGGTACGGCGTTGATTACTGGAAACCGGTAATGCGCATAACGGACTGGCTGATTCTGGCAGTGCTTGTGCTCATTGTTACACCTGCTATTTTTATGCTGACTCTGCGAACAGCGCGCCCTTTGTCAGAACAGATAAGCGCGTTGGCTAATGCCGCTAAATATGTCTCTCAGGGGAGGTTCGGTGCGAAAGTCAGCATACCCGAGCAGCTTCCTCTGGAGCTACGCAGCCTTAGCGAAAATTTTAACGGGATGTCGATGCAGCTCGAACGTTATGATAACGAGCTCAAAAAATCACATGTCGCTATGGCTCATGAGCTTCGCTCCCCCCTGACCGCCGCGATGGGAAGACTTCAGGGAATAATAGACGGGGTGTTTGAACCTAACGAAATACAGCTGAAAATGGTCATGCAGCAACTTAATGAGTTAAACCGGCTGGTTGAAGACCTGCATTTTCTAAAACTTGCTGATGCCGGCCAGTTAAATCTGAATATTGTTCCCGTCAGTTTGAATGAAATTGTCAGGGAAAAAGTCGCCTGGGTTGCGCCTTCTGCAGATAAAGTCGGCATAACTATCACACACACCCAGAATCTGATAATTAATGGTATGGCTGACCCCTATCGTATAGGGCAAGTTTTTCTGATACTGATGGATAATGCACTCCATTATGCCGCTGAGGGTAGGGTACTTAATATCAGTTATGAATCTTCTCACGACAGCGTTTCAGTGGTTTTCAGTGATAAGGGGCCGGCCGTGCCGGATGAGCTGCTTGAGGATATTTTCACTCCGTTTGTTCGGGAAGAGGTTTCCCGTTCCAGGCACTCAGGTGGGTCAGGTCTGGGGCTTTCTATCGCACGGGCGATATGTAAGGCACAGGGTGGAAGTCTGACTGTTAAAAAAAATAAAAATGGTGGGCTTGCTTTCAAAGTGTCGTTGAACAAGCATTAATATTTGGGGATGTTGATGGTCCCTTCATAAAACACCTGCTGAATCTTGAGAATTCTCTGATTAAATACAGGGTAAACGGGAGTTTGCTATGTATTTGATTTTTGAGTGTGCGAGTGTTTTTTTTAATAAAGTTATTATTAAACACGCCTGCATTATCGCAGGCGCAGCGTTTTGCTTCATCATTCAGTTCATTGTCGTGATTTTTTATCACCCGATTTCTACCCGGCGTGACCATAGATACACTAAAAGTAAAAGGCTGTAATTTAAAGGCTTATGACTTTTCCGGTCTTTATCGCGCTGGCCCACCTTAATTTATATTCCCATTCCTTTTCATACAATCCGATAGAGAAGATCATTTCTTTGTTTTCATTAAAGCATAATGCTCGTGCATCTGAAATATTAGCCCACATAAGCATGCTGCCAGGGCTGAAGGCGGAATATCTGGGGTCAACCCCGCCATTAGGTACGTCAAAATAGACCATGCTGTTACTGTTTGCACTGAACACCAGATCAATAGCACAAGGCGTATCAGCATAGAACAAGACGTTCCCAAAAATTAAATGAGGCACCACGGATAAGAGTTCCGCTATCTTTGCTTCATCATAACAGCGCACAGAGTCTGCAAACCGTAATTTAAAGAGCCTGACGTACAAGCTGGCTATTTCTTTTGGCGATAAATCTGACAGGCGGTAACAGCTTCCCCCCTGGGCCATAAACTTCCTTAATTCTCCATTGCGCTTCTTTATCGTTTTATCTGAGAACGAGTCTTTAATGCGGCATATTTTCCCCTTCGTTCGGTGGAAGTAGGTTGCATTATGAATGCCTTCGCGATGACGTGATGATAAACGGTTTGTCCTGTCCGGAAGCCAGAGTTTATTTTCTGACGATGCAGGGAATAATACTTCATCAAATGATACAGGGTATTCCCGCCATACATTCAACCCTATCTGATTGTTATCGATAACAAAATAAGCCGCGCTTGTCTCACCGTGATGAGGGTAATGCCAGAAAGAAATGTTTCTCAGGCCTTTTTTCATAAAAAAAGCGATGATATCAGGGTGCATGTTTATACTGCCTCCGAATTTCTGGTAGGTTTCAGCATAAATATCGTAGCTACAGGGTTCCCACCCTAACAGTGAATGCTTCAAACTCATCTTAATTACCTGGGTTATAAATAGTGTTTAAATAGCATTGTCCCCGCCGATTACGGAAAAGAGTTTTACGCTCTGAATCAGATATTTGAACCGCACATCAAACATCTGTTTACGTAAAGTCAGCAGGTCATTATTTTTTATCAATAAATCTTCATTGCTTATCTGACCGGCATCCCGCGTTTTCTCCGCCATGCGATATTGCTCTTTGCCCGTGTCGTAAAGCTTCGCTGTTTGAATGAATAGTCTGTTCAGTGAGGACTGCCCGGCCAGCGCGTCCGACACCTCTCTGAACGCCTGTTTTATGGTCTTCTGATAATTGACGATTTCAATCTTATTATTCAGTTCCGCCAGGCTGAGGTTGCCCTGGTTTTTACCCCCGTCGAAAACAGGAAGCGTGATCGTTGGAACGAAGCTCCAGTAAGCGGTGCCCCCTGACAACAACTGGCTCATGGCGGCCGTAGAGGATCCCCCTTCAGCGGTGAGAGAAATTGACGGGAAAAAGGCTGCCCTTGCCGCCCCTATACGGGCATTTGCCGCTTTTAACTGGTACTCAGCGGCAATAATATCGGGGCGTTTTAGCAGAACCGCAGACGGGGTTCCGGCTTTCAGTAGCGGAAATGTCCAGTTATGATCAAGAGATACATTGAACAGCGAGTCGGGAAGAGGAGCACCGACAAGTAGCTGGAGTAGGTTAATATCCTGTTGCGCCTGTAACTTTGTCTGAAGCAACGCTGACTGCGCGTCGTTCACTGCGTTGTCGGCATCCATCAAGGTATTTTTAGTCAGACCACCAGCAGAAAATGCCTGTTGTTGCATGTGGCGAAGTTGCAGGGTATTTTTCAGCTTCTGACAGGCTATAGCCATGTCTTCCCGATCGTTAATATATTTTAGATAGGCACTAACTACCTGCTCAATAAGGCTTATTTTTAGGGATCTTGATCCGGCCGCGGCTGAGAGGTAGTCATTCAGCGACGCTTCTCTGAGACTGCGTAAACGGCCCCAGAAGTCTACCTCCCAGGATGCCGAAACCAGTTTTACATCGTACTGATGGTAGGTTACCGGGCTGGTAATCACGCTCTCAAAAATCCCGGCAGGTTCGTGTGCGGCACTTTTTTCTGCCGTCAGGTTGATACCTGGCAGCCAGGACAAATTGTCGACGCCATGCTGCACCCCTGATTTTTTCAGGTTAAGCGCGGCGAGTTCGAGGTCTTTGTTGTTTTCAATAGTCAGTTTGATCAGTTGTTGAAGCTTACTGTCACTGAAAAATGGCCCGCTCAAAGCCTGTGTGTTAACACCCTCTGCAGGGCTGTCTTTATATGACCAGGAAGCGGGCAAAGTCGTCTCTGGTCTGTGGTATGCCGGTTCCAGATTACAGCCTGAAAGTAACAGCGATATTATTACCGTGATGGCTGACGTATAAAGCTTTATGGATACCGGAACCACTGTTTTACTCCTGTTGCCCGTTAAGTGTTATGCCGGCCACCAGACGCGCCCGCCAGAATAATTATCCCGACCTCTGTCAATGCGCTATCAAGGGTAATACAAGGGAAAGGCAATATGCGCGGAATTTTTACGGTAATGCACATCGGTTTATCATTCCTTGATAAACCCTGAAATGTTCCTTGTTCTTTATACCTTTAGATGCGGTTATAAAATTTACCGAGAACCGCACAATGCCCTATCTGAATCATCTTTTAAAAAGTTGTCATCCGTTTTTAAAACGGTCTTTGATGGCCTTGTTCATTTTCTTTTTTCTGGTCCTTGCCGGATGCGATAAGCCAGTCCATGAAAGCTCTCATCCACGTCAGGTGCGGATCTGGATTGCCTCGCAACAGCCTCTGCCAGCCACGACATGGACAGGTATCCTTCAGCCAGCGGCAGAGGTGAGTTTGCAATTCCGTGTGGATGGCAGATTGGCCATCCGGGCTGTGGAGGTGGGCAGCAAAGTCAAAAAGGGGCAGGTCGTGGCCACGCTGACCGGTTCACAAAGTCATGAGGACAGGATAGCTGCGCTTGCAGAGTATCAGGAGGCGCTGGCGGCTGAACATAAGGGACAACTGGAGCTGGAGCGAATGCAAAAGCTCTATTATATTGGCACCGCTTCACGTGCACAGTTGGAGGAAGCCCGGGCATCGATGGCGACATTGATGGCCCGTAAAATTCGCGCACAGGCGCAAAAATCAGCTGCACTGAATGAGTCGGGTTTCAGCTATTTGACGTCCCCATTTGATGGCGTGGTAACGCTGTTTGCCCCCTCTTCAGGGCAAAATGTTGCTGCAGGACAGGACATTATCAAAATTGCTTCTTGTACTGTGGAAGTTCAGTTCAGCGTTCCTGTCCAGACGAGTGCCCGTTTGCATCCCGGTGATGCTGTATCGGTTAATATTGACAATAATCAGTTTGAAGCCCGGGTACGCTATCTTTCTCCCCAGCTCGACAAGGTGACACGTACCAGCCTGGTGCGGGCGACGCTGGAGGCCTCCAGCCCTGCGGCCGTCATGGGTCGTGCTGTCACTGTAGCTCTGAAGACCTCCGATAAATTGTATTTTCCCGTCCCGGCATCCTCTCTGACGCGTTCAGGTAATCACCCTGCGGTATTCGTTGTGGCTAGCGGGACAAACAAAATTGAATTACGTCAGGTGGTTATCGATCGCTATACGGCCGACAACGTCTGGGTTTCAGCCGGGCTTGCGCCGGGTGATCGAGTGGTGTCAGCGGGCGCTAACACGCTGGAAAATGGGGAAAAAGTGGTGGTTCCCTCCGGAGTGACGAAATGAATAGCACTAAGTTTAATCTTTCGTCGTGGGCGCTGACGCATCAGCAGCTGGTCAGCTTCCTGCTCCTCATCATCATGGCCTGCGGCTATCTTTCTTTTACTTCATTGTCACGCGATGAGGATCCTGCTTTTACCATTAAAAAAGCCCTTATCAGTACAAAGTGGCCCGGGGCGACACCGCAAGAAATGGTCGACCTGGTCACCGATCCTATTGAAAAGTCCGTCCAGGAATTACCATGGTTTGACAGCGTAGAAAGTCAGACCAGGCAGGGGTCTACCGAAATTACGGTAAACCTGCGGGATGATACACCGCCCGATCAGGTCAAGGTTGTCTGGCAGCAACTGAGAAAGAAGATGCGGGACATTACGGTGTTGCTTCCAGAGCAGGCCGGTTCCCCGGTGGTTAATGATGAATACGATGCCACTTACGGGACGATTTTCGGTATCACCACGGACGGTTTTAGCGTCAGCGAAACTCGGGATATTGTTGATAACATCCAACGCCAGTTCAGAAGCGTTAAGGATATCGGAAAAATAATACAGATAGGCATTCCAAACGAACAGGTGGTGCTCAGTTTCTCCGCACGCCAGATAGCCGCTATGGGCATCTCGCCTGATGACATCATCTCGGCTGTCAGGGACAACAACGCGGTTACCCCCTCCGGTACGTTGCGAACAAAAGACGATCGCGTCAGTGTGGATGTTACCGGGAATCAACTGACGGAAGAAACGCTGAAGCATATCAGCCTGAGTGCTGGCGGCCGGACGATCGCCCTGACTGATATCGTCAACATAGAGCGAAAACAAGAGAACACACCTTCTCCATTGTTCCATGTGAATGGCCATCCGGCGATGGGGATCGGGGTCGCGATGGTGTCAGGCGGGAATATGCTGCAATTTGGTCACGATCTTGACCGGCGACTGGAAAAGATAAAGGCCGGGCTTCCATACGGTATTGTCATTACAAAGATTGCAGATCAGCCAGCCATTGTGGATGAGGCCATCGAGGGTTTTCTTCATGTATTGATGGAGGCGATTGTTATTGTGCTTGCCGTGTCATTTGTCTCTTTGGGATTACGGGCAGGGCTGGTTGTTGCGGTTGCTATTCCTCTTGTTCTGGCTCTGACCTTTACCGGGATGGCGCTGGCCGGAATAGGGCTTCAGCGTATCTCTCTGGGCGCATTAATCATCGCACTTGGGTTACTGGTGGATGATGCAATGATAACGATTGAATCCATGATAGCGAATCTTGAGAAAGGAGAGCCGTTGCGAAAGGCGGCATCAAGTGCCTTTGTAAAAACAGCTTATCCTATGCTTACCGGCACG
>Ga0157358_1000094_pt1 | contig 33108 bp, 18 predicted proteins | sample AttcapACBM2_FD_111484 | JGI IMG/M metagenome (GOLD analysis project Ga0157358, IMG submission 111484) | Fungus gardens microbial communities from leaf cutter ant in Botucatu, State of São Paulo, Brazil - Atta capiguara ACBM2 | ecosystem: Host-associated > Fungi > Mycelium > Unclassified ... | reverse complement strand
CCACATTATACTTCTACTTTGAGGTTTACTTGTTAGTGAGATCATTTGTCCTTTGTGATAAGTAGTTGCCACAACATTAGTCTACTCTAAATAACCATGTGTTTTCCTTAAGATCAACATATGTATAATATATTATATAATATTATTCCTTCTAGATCCTTCTACCATCTTCTATCATGTCATGTGATCATGTGACAGTTTGTGACTGTTACATGTGACATTATGCTAAACCCTAACACTAAGTTCAAAACTAGAAAATAAATTAAAAAGAAGATAAAAAATAAAAAATAAAAATAAAATAAATAAAGTCTACTTTTTGCCACTGACATATATAATGTATATCATCAGAGATAGTTTGATAAGTACTTTCCAATACAAGTTTGATTATAGAAATTTGTTTAGTCATTTCTAAGATAATTGCTAATGAAACTTATAGTTACTAATAGTCTGATATCTTAGTAATCTGTTGTCACTTTTGTACATTCTAAATTATCAAGATTGCAAGAAGTGGACTTAGTTTTTCTCTATTTTCTTATTTTTATTTTTATTTTCTTTTATTCTATTTTTAGAACTTAGGGTTAGGGTTAGTGACAACATCACTTGGTCACACATCAGTCACATCAGATGACACAGTGACAGTGATAGTCACAAGTTACATGATGTATAAAAGAATATAAAATATTCTAGAAGAGATAATGTCATATAATATATGATACATATGGTCATTTAGGGTAGGCTAGAAATAGCTCACACAGACCATTAGGTATTTGTATATAAGGTAGACAATCTTGTACAGAGTTCTTTATTGAGTTCTCTTGTGTTAACCCAATATAAGATTCTTCTTATTGACTGACTCTAAAATCTTTGAGTTGTAACATAAATAGTTCTCATTTGTGACTTTCTAGTACAACTTGGTTTATAAGAATTAGTTCACTTATTATAGAGATATAAGTTGAACGAAGTTTGTAATAATAACTTATCTTTCAAATATTAGAGAAAAAGCATACTTATAAAGAAAACTTGACAGAGTTTCTACTATAAAGCAGTTTACTTTATATACTTCTAAGAGTTAGTTTATATATCTTTAACTTATTTTCAAGTTCTAACTAAGTTTTTCTAGTAATTTCTATGATGTTCTACTAAGTCACATGACTATGTGACTGTGACACATATAATATTTATAACTATCACACTCCTGAAATAAGTCTAAAGAAAGAAATAAGAAAACTAAATTACAAAAGAAATAAGAAATTATAAAAGATTAGAAAATAGAAAATAGCTAAGTTTATTTAGAAGATTTATAATATAAGGCCCATAATCTGTTAAAATAAGTAGTAGAAATTTAAAGTAATATAGAAATACTTAGTAATATAAGAAGAGATTAAGATATATATAAAAACTATATGAAAATAAATGAGTATTATATAATATTTGAAATATAATTATGTCCAAAATAATTGAGAATAACATAAAACACAATACTATCTATCTATTTATGAAAAAATAGATAAAAACTTAGTAAAATAAGAATTAGATATAAAACTAGTTGTTAGGAGTATAATATGAAGTATATATATAGTACCAGCCAAATATCAAAACTAAGCTTGACATTGCACACTTTTAGTGTAACTGGTTCAGTAGCTGGTCTATTCCTAACACTAGTCTAATGAAAAATAATTTAGATAGAGAAGAATATAGAGAATTAGCTGATGATATAAAAAAAAAGCTGATATAAGCAATATTATGGTAATAAAAGTAAATCTGGTTTGTTAGAATAAGCAAGATGAAAATTAAATACTATTTCTGAAGTATAGATAAGCTCTGTAGTGAGTAGTCACTTGAATTCTTCTTTCATATTCTTATATTCTAACCAAATAACCTTATACAGAAGTTTATATGTATATCTTTAGTTAATTTTAGAGTTAAAAATTTAGGAAATTTCATATTTAAATTCACTGTCTATAACTATAAGTAATGAAAAAGATTTTAACTAATTAAAAGGTATTTGAGATAACAAGCTCAAGCATGAATACATGCAAGACTAGATATGATTTCTGAAAGGCAGATAGCAAATAAGTATCACATTTTATATTCTAACCTGTTATGATTGATGCCTCCTGAAGACAGCATGGATATGGGCAAAGGGTATGATGACACAATCAGCTGTGCCATAGAAGTCTCAGTCAGTGCCTCATATAGTAGGTACCACAACCTAACCTGATCCTCATTGCTTCCTCATATTATCCTCATGTATTCTACCCCATGTATGTCTCATTATTCTAAGGACTAGTAGTATATATAGTGTAGATATAGTCCTATATCTTTACGCTTTACCACTTATACATCTTTCTTACTTTTCCTCAAGTCTTTGCCTTAGTTGCAACCTAAGCTCAAGCTTAAGGTCATTACATAATCTTATTCATGCCCCCAGACTCTTTCTAGTACAGATCAAAACTAGCTATGTCACCTCAGATGTCCTTGCTAGTAAAAGACAACTTCATAGATATCCCTTCCTTAACATCCAAAAATCACTAGAGTATTATGGTATGCTTGAACTTTGATATTTTCTTTTTCTTTTTCTTTTATCTATTTTTCTTAATTTGATTTTTCTTTTCTTTTCTTTTTGGACAATAAAGAGGTATGTGACCACAGTCACATGATGTGTCACATGATATGATGTTATAGACCTGGAACATAGTAGAAGAAACTGGAACAATAATATCAAAGGCATATTTGTCTTATAGTAATGGTATAGTGAACTTATAGATAGCACATGTAGTTTAGAGTAGGACTTATACTAGCAGTATACATAGTGTAAGAATACATTAGAAACTCCTTGTTAAGTTCTCTTGTAATTCTTACAAGATACTTTGTCTTTAAGTTTACTTAGTAGTCTATTAGTTATAGTTGCTATAATATAGAGATCAGAGTAACTTGCTTAGTAGTTACATTTCAGATAGCTATCCTAAGTAATATTGACTAGTATATAAATCTAGTAGCTTATACTATAATACTTATTCTAAAAATCAACTAAAACTAGTACCTCTTTTCTAGTGTTAGTAATAACACATCTCACCATCTTCTAATAGTTTTCTGTCTTCTAAGTCCCTAGCTCCCAATCCAAAAATATGCAACCAGTATACCTCTACAAGTCACAGCATATAAGCTGGAGCCAAATATTGTTCTGCTTTAACTTTTGTGTTCTCAGATAACACAAATTACTTAGTTCTGAACATCTAAGATACCCTTTCTAAATCTCAGGTAATAAAGTGTGAATTGCATCTAATAATAAGTGAGTACCAGCTGAGCCAATAATTTTGAAGATCCTGAGTATTTTTTGACAACTTTTTTAAGAGCTATGTAATATAGAAATATCAAGCTTTTATAAAGACTTATTGTCTCACTTGGAAATCTAGAGCAGAAAGCTTGTATATATTGGATGACAATTGATACTGTTGCTGCATAGTGAATATTTCTGACTTTAAGATACTCTGGAAGTTCTTAAGGTTTATAGCAAAGTGTCAGACACGGTTCACACTGAAGTAGAAGTCTATAGAAATGGACTCAAAGATGAACAGACTTGTGGAACAATCTTGGCTTCAGCTTATGTGCTACACTGTATGTTTGTCACATGGTCACAACTTCAGATGATGGGAAGAAGTCTGAGATGGGAGTAAGTGCTGATTGGTATGTCGCTGTTGAACACCAGAGATCAAGTTCAATAAGAGTTATCTTTGTTGATTATCAGACTAGTGAGTTATAGTGTAACTACTAGTCTTATATACAAATGGATAGTAGAGGAGATGCTTAGGGTTTCAGTGGTAAAACCCCTATTACCCCGAGCAGAGGTTTCAGTGTTAAGACACTGACAGGAGTAACTCCATCATAAAAGACCTAGTTGAATAGAAGTATCTCCGCTGTGGAAGACAGAATACCCAGATGGTTGCAGCACTGCCATAAAACATGTTGCAAGAAAGGTGGCTACCATTGAAGGCAGGCTTGTATGTTTTAGAGGTGACTTCACCACAGGAATGTAGTTTCCAGACAGATGGACTTGCATATGATACAAAGTCACAGACATAAGAGAAAGCAATGTTGTATTCAGGATAAATATTAATGTTTAAGTGATGTCTCTTATTTATAAAGAAAGAAGAGATGCCAGTAGTAGCACTAAGCATATTATTATAGGAAAACTTTGCAAGTAGGAGGAGATCTAACCAGTTGTTTTGTTAGTAGTTGCAATAAATGTAGAGATACTGTTCCAGTGTCTGATTGGTACATTTTATTTGACTATCACTCTCTGGGTAATATCTGGAAATGAAATAAGGTTATATATTAAGAGCAGATCCTAAATTAAAAACAAATTTAAATCTGTAATTAGAAGTAACATGAGATAGAACACTATACTTAGAAAAAAACATAAATGATGAACAACTATGCTGATTTGAGAGAAGTGATAGTGTCTACTATTGGGATGAATAATAGTCTGCTTAGAAAGCTGATTAACAATAATGAAGATTGTATCAAACTCAGAAGAGAGAGAAATTTTCTTGATAAAATCTATAGATATTGAGTTTTATAGACATTCAGAAATTAGAAGTTGTTTGAGGGATCTGTAAGGCTTGTAACACTGCAGTTTGGATCTCATATATATAATACAGGACTTATAGAAGTCTTTAACATCAGTATGTATGTTAGACTACATATACCTATAGTGAATAAGCTTCAGTATTTTATTTTACCTATAATGACTGGCAAGAATGTGGTTATAGTGATACCTAGAAATTCATGTATGGAGGTTGTCTGCTAGAAGCATATAGATCTTGTAGTTGAGAAGTAAGAGACTAGATATATCTTCTGACCAATGTCCTGTTGGTTGAAGAAGATGTTCTGTGAGAGAGCTACTCTATACAATGGCAGAATGAATGTCATTGTGAAAGCTACTGAGATTGACAATAGTGGCTGTACAGAGAAAGGAAGAGATAAAAACAGTAGTCCTAAGAGATGTTACAAGTTAACTATGAGTGAAATAGGTCAGAGGTTGTAAGGGTTGATAAAGACATAGTTAGTATTACTTTCTTTTAGATAAACTATAAGTAAGAGCATCTAGTTTCAATCCAAAGTAATCAGAGTAGAAACAGATAATAAGATTAAAGTGAAAAAGAAATTTTGACTGTCTTGCCCAACAATAGGTAAAGACCTTAGTAGTTGAAAAATATTCCAGGTTTTTGTAATCTGTGATTACATCAGTAGAAAGCTTAGATCCTCCTATGTAGTAGTACTAGATCCAGAATATTCTGAAGATGAAAAGGAGTTTCTTATCATATGCATTATAATTAAGTTTAGCTGTCTTGAAAATACAAAAGTAGAATACAACCAGATAGACTTCTGTATTAATAGATAGAATAGCAGCAAAAGCATAGTTGGAAATATCAGTTTCTATAATAAGTTGGGTGCTGAAAATTCAATAGATAAAGATAGAGGTGGAAATAAAGACTTTCTTGAGGTTTTTGAAAGATTTACTGTAAAGAGAAGTTGAAGTTTCAGAGGGTATCTTCCAAGTAAGATAGAATAATTATGTTTAAGTAGTTATAGATAAAAAATTGTAAACTTGAGGAAAGTGTAATAAAACTCTCTGCTCTGTCTAAACTCAAGGCCATAGTATAATTCAAACACCAAGTCAACCCCACAGTTCTCTTTTTCATCAAGCTCTACTGATGTCTTGCTACAACACCACTGGTCCCTCTTAACCCTTGCAATATCCCCATAGATGCTTACTTACTTTCTCACAACCATTGACCTACCTTTTCTAGCTACTGACCAATAAGCCCACCATCTGGTAATGTTCCACTGAAATTCTTGACCATACAGCTTTATTATTCTGTAGTCAGATTACCAAATGTTCCACCTGATGTTCTACTTGATTAGAATAGACTCTTAGAGTAGTTGCTACCTCTGAGAAATTCTATCCTATTCTCTCAAAATTTTTTGAGAGGTGAGTCATGTATATAGCACTATTAGACAATAGCACTTAGTATTTCCCTGAAGTCACAAACTTCACTGAAACACCAGTCTTTATCTATTTACCCTAACAGAAAGCCTATATATCTTTGATCTTTTTTGGCTTAGGCTATTTCTAAATTATTTTGATCTTGTTGATCACCATGGTTAATCTGAAAGAAGAAAGAATATATTTTAGATATTCTACTGCTTCAGAGTGGAACTTGTATTTTTCAATCTTTATATGAAGCTCAACTTTGTATAATTAACATAGAACTTTCATGACATGACTTTAATAGTTGGCCATGTTGTTGGAATAGGTAAGAATATCATTGAGATAGACCACCACACAGACATTAAGAATGTTGGAAAAGATATTGTTTATAAATTATTGGAAGACTGTAGGAATATTGGTAGAGATATGAGTAATGTTGAGAAGCATAACTGTCTATTCAAATGACCTATAGCAAGTATGGAAACAGTTTTTCATTCATCACCTTCTATAATACAAACAAGATAGTAGCCATAATAAAGATTAATTTTTGTATAGATATATGTTTTGCAGGGCAAATCAAGAAGATTAGACATTAGTGGTAGTAGATATTTGTCTTTTCTCATGATGCAGTTAAGTCTTCAAAAATTAATGCAAAGATAGAGGGACCTATATTTATTTTTAACAAAAAACATAGGTGTTCTGTGAAGAGAGAAATTGGGCCATATAAATCTAGTATTTGAGTTTTTATTAATGAATTCCTTTTGAGTACTTTCTATTCTGCAGATGAAAGTAAGTAGAGGATTCTCATGGGTGGATTTATTTCTTCTTCTAGATTAACCTATAAATTATGAGAGTAGTAGAAGGCTATATTCTTAGCTTTGGCTTTTCTAAAGACATTCACAAATTTATGGTACTCAGATGGTATCATAAATAGGTCAACTGAGTTATCTGTAATCTTAGTAACACTTTCAGTTAGTGCTGTAGAATGGAGAGTAAGATAGAAAATAGACAAGCCAGCTATCTATAATACTCAAATGAAAGCTAGTACCCCAATGATAGCAATATGAGGTTGTGGGGGCTCAAGTATTGGTAGAGATTACAGAAGAATTAGATAAAAAATGAGAATCACAGAGACTGGTAGAGACAATTCTTTGTTATAAAATAGATAAGTTAGTACTAGGTTGAGAGTATGGGATTCTTTTATAGATTTGGTTGGACCTAGTAACTCATTTAATTGGTGAATTATGTCAGATGAGCAAGTTGTATTCAAGTACCAAGAAACAAGAGGAATCAAGTAGAGTTATATATAAGTTCAGATTCAAAAGTAACAGAAAAGGATACAATTTTGGAAATGATACTATCCAATAATTTGTCAAACAGTTAGAGTTCTATAGATATTATTAAGAAAGTAGAAATAGAATTAGTGCTTATGAATATGATGTCTATGAAATAATATATGGATCTGGAATTAACAAGGATACAGAATAGAAAGTGTTGAATATAGTCTAGTTTGCAGACTAATAACAAGGTAATAGTGAAAGTAAGAAAATGTGAATCTGAAAGAGTAGTAATATTAAGATAGATTAGACTTGTAGTTGCACAGAGAAGTTTAATGTGGCTCTTATTCTATACAAAGTCTGTAGAGTTATGTTTTAGTTTTCTGACTACCTAAAAGAGTTTACTGTCTATGTAAAAGAGATAACATCCATTTGTTTAGCTTAAAACTTAACCATAGCTGCCAGATAGTGGGTCAGAAGTCAAATCTGAGCTAGGCTTAGAATTGTAACAATATTGTAATTACAATTTTTTGCTAGTCTTTATCTATGAGTTATCAAGTGAGATGATAGTGTTAAGGTGACTAGCAAAATCTAAGGAATTTAGTAGACTTTTATGATCTTTAGAAAGTTCTAAGTATATTAATTGACTAAGTATAAGTAGCACTCACCTCTAGAAAGTCTTAAGAAAACAGAATGGGAACTTCTAGGGACAACAACTATTCTAAATACTACTGGAATATATTCCAATCCAGGAAAACAGTACTGATATAACCAAGGAATGATATCAACCAGATAGTTAGAAACTCTAATAGAAGTATCTAGAAAATTTACTAAGAAAGAAAAAAAGCTCTCAGTAGCAACAATCACAGTAAAATAGTATCTAAACATTGAATAGTGCTAAGTGAGAATTGACCATAAGGAGTGGCAGTATTGGCTTAAGGAAGACTATAGATTTGGTGGAGATAGAAAAGTACTAGCTAATAAAAAACAAGAACACTATGAGATTCAGCAGATTTTGAGTACTTAAACTTTATACAAAGGTAAGTTCTCTTATAGATGACATTTTTAATAGAATTAGAAGATCTAAAGTAACAATAAAGTTCCTCAGTAAAATAAGCCTAGATTTGGAGTCAATCTTAATATACTCTTTGTTCTTCTTGACCAAGACTAATTTTTAATCAATTTCAAGTGATTTTAGTTGAGTATGTTACTATAAAGTTGATTTTTATAGTATTTATAAGAAATTATGTTCAGTTCTTATAAAAGTAGAAGTATCATTGAAAAAAAGCTATTCAACTTCTCTAGTTTTAAGCTACTAAATACCAGAGTTAAAGATAGTAGACTTTATTTATTTTCTCTCATTTTTATTTTTATTTTTATTTTTTTATTTTATAACTTGGGTTAGGATTTAGTATAACATCATATGTGACTGTCACAACTGTCACACAGCATGACAAAAGTATAATATAGAGAAGAACATAGAATGTTCTAAAATAAATGATAACATATAGTATAGTTACTATATATTAATCTTAAATATAATATATAGCCTTTAGAATAGATTAGATGTAGTTGTATATAGACCATTGGTCTAGCATATATAAAGATAAATACTTTACACTAAAAACTCTATTGAGTTCTTTTATGTAAACTTTATATAAGGTTCTTCTTTTATTCTCTCTACTCTCTTATCATTTTCAACTAAAAGCAATACTACTCTTAGTCAAGAAGAATTGTCAGGCTCTAGATATAAGAAATACACTAGTTAGACAGGAAAAGCCTAGCTGTATACAGTATATTAAAGTCTACTAGTATATCATAGGCATAATAATCTTATATGTATTATGGTATGCTTGAACCCTTATATTTTATTTTGATTTTCTTTTCTTTTTATCTTTTTTCTATAATTTGATTTCTCTTTTTCTTTTCTTTTATATTTATTTTATCTCTTGGATAATGAAGAGGCACATAACCACAGTCATATAATATAATATCATAGGCCTAGAATCTGGAAGAAGAGACTAGAAGAATGACATCAAGATGTATATTAGTAACATATTTGTTACAATCAATGCCTCCAGAATGTAATATGGAGAAGGGCAAAGGGTATGATGACACAATCAGCTGCACTATAGTAGTCTCAGTCAGCACCTCATGCAGTAGGTGCTATAACCTTGCTTTATTCTGATGACCTCCTCATATTATATGTCTTATGTACAGTACATGGTTTCCTCATTTCACTTTATCATTCTAGTATATATAGTGTAGATACTCTCTTGTATCCCTATGCTTTACTACTTGATATATATTCTCTTAATTCCTCTCAAGTCTTTGCCTAAGTGCAACCTGAGCTCTGGCTTAAGATCGTAACAATATTCATCTTATAGTGAATACATATCTACCATATATTGACCTTATAAATAACATATAACCTGTAGGATAGGTTAATATTAGCCTTATACAGACTACTAGATATCTTTTGACTTCACTCTATAAGTGTTACAAACTCAAGACCTTAAGGTTGGTCAAGTAAATAAATCTTGTATTGGGTTAACACAAGAGAACTCAATGAAGTTCCAAGTACAATATATCTACCTTTATATACTAACTACTGTTGGTCTGTACTCAGCTATTTCTAGTCTACTCTAAAGAGCATGTGTCAGCTATGAGGTTAATATATATAATATATATTATATAATATTATTGTTCTCAAATGTTCCACTATATTCTACTGTGTATCATGTAATCATATAACTGTTACTATAACCAATATGTAATAGTGTGATCATAACATCACTTTTAATCCTAACCCTAAGTTTAGAAATGAAATAAAAAATAAAAAGAAAACTTAAATAAAAAAAACTTGAGTCCAAACTTTGCATCTCTGACAATAAGTCTTAAGTTGTAACAACTAGCTTCTCTCTACTATTACTTTATATTTGTCAAGATTGCAAGAAGTGAACTTAGTCTTTTTCTATTTTCTTTTTACATTTTTAGTTTTATTTTTTATTTATTTTTATTTATTCTATTTTTAGAACTAGGGTTAGAATTAGAATGATGAGATCATGCTGTCACACAGCAGGTCACATCAGATGACATAGTCACAAGTCACATGACACATGGATAGAAGTAGAATATTCTGGAAGAGATAATGTTATACAACATGTGACACACATGGTCATTTAGAGTAGGCTAGAAATAGCTCACACAGACCATTAGGTATTAGTATATAAGGTAGACAATCTTGTACAGAGTTCTCTATTGAGTTCTCTTATGTTAACCCAATACAAGGTTCTTTTACTTAACCCACTCTAAGGTCTTGTGATTGTAACAATATTTTTTTCACTTCCAACACTACTACTACTACTATTGCTACTATTACTAATTGATTTCCCTCTCCATTATAATGAGTCAATATAACCAAGTAAAGCAGTTGTAGCTCTTAATAAGGCAACAAGTAATACAAGTATAGTATTATAACTTAAGACTTATAAAGTAAAGTCAAAAGAAGAATTAGGATTAATACAAGAGAACTTAATGAAGTTCCTAAGTACAAGTTGCCTATCTTATATATACTTGGCTGATGGTCTATACTACACTAAACCTAGTCTACTCTAAAGAATATATGGTATGATCTTATTATTCTAGAACTTTTTACAATATTCCATATGACATGTAATTATATAACTGTGACTTGTAACAGCATCATGTGATATATGACAGATGTGTGACACCATGTCACATTGTTTGACTGTCACACTTACTCTTTTCTAAGTCTAAAAAATAAAAATGAGAAGTGAAAATGAAAATAAATAAAGTCTACTATCTTTAATTCTGACATGTAGTAAGTATTAAAATATATGTAACTGGAGTCAACAGATGTTTGTAAGAAAAATTTATTAGAAGAAATAAAAGCAAAAGAAATATAGTTTGCATTAGTAAAAGATTTTCTTTAGAACTAAAGAGAAAGTTTGAAAAAGATAATAATGAATCAACAAAAGTCACTGAACTCAAAAGAATAGAATAAGAAGAGAAGACAATAAAGGAGTTCATTTAAGAGTTTAAAAGAGAAACTGGGAGAAGTGAATATAAAAAGAGAACTTTGGTAAAGAAGTTCAAAAGAGAAATAAGTAAAGTAGTGAGAAAGAAGTTAATAGGGATAGAAAAACCTTCTAGCAGTATAGAACAGTAATATAAGAATGCAATCAACTTATATCATCATTAGAGAAAGTAAGTAAGAAAGGTTGAGGAGAAAAAGAGAAGAAAAAGAAGAAAATATACTGGTTCATACTAACTACTTCTAGCCTACTTTAAACAGCTATGTGTTTGTCTCAAGATTAACATATATTACACATGTTATATAACATCATCCTTCTAGAACCTTCTACATTCTTCTATATGTCTCATAACTTGTGACCATTACTGTAACTGTGTTATCTGATGTGACTGATTGTGTGACAGCATGATCTTGTTACTCTAACCCTAATCTTAGTTCTAAAAATAGAATAAAGGAAAATAAATGAAAATGAAAATGAAAATAATTAGAGTCCACCACTTTCAGCTTTAATAGCACTGTTCTGAGTGCCTATACTTGAAAGTTTGACTTCCTCCATAATTCACTTTCTATTACAATTTCTTCCCTAAATATGACTATCATAACATACAGAGATACAGTATATTTGTTGAAGCCAAAATCACTCTAAATTTATATCTATATGCATTTGTTACATATCATCCAAGAGATATACATATCTGATACATCCAACTCCATCATGGATAACAATTACTTAAGCTTTACTCTGCCCAAAACATCTGCAAAAGTAGATATCTTTTTTCCAGTCCACACACTACTTTTAGTATAGATCAACCTAGTTCTATTTCATGTTGGATCACTCCATTTCTGATCACATGGCTCTTTATAATCTCCATGAAACTCCAGACTTGATTTCTAAGGACTTGAGTATATTCAGAATAATTACCTATCTTCTTTGATCCTCTGATAAACTTAGTATTAGTATTTAAGATGTGTAATTACTCTGTAATTCCTTAGCTTGAAAATCACCTAGTGTAGTATACTATGCTGGGTGCCCATGCTCAGAAGTTTAACTTCCAAAATGATTTTCTTTCTATTACAACTTCCTTCTGAAATATAACTATCATGACATACAGAGACATAGCTCATCTGTTAAAGCTAAGATCACTCTGGAATTACATGATATATTAGATAATATTCTCATGCTCTTCCAATGTCTTTTACAAATTTTTCTGTGAATAGTTTTTTCTTCCAGACATATTCCTTACCTGACAATATTGGATAGTATTTTCATACTCTTTCAATATCTTCTGCAATTTTCCTATAAATGGTTTTTTTCAGGCATATTCCTTATCTAACATAGACACAAGAAAGGTAGAGAGAATAGGCACAAGTGTCAAAAGTCCTATAAGTAGCTAGGTCTGCTCTAATTGAAAAAGTAGAAAGAACAAATACAGTAGTGGTAGGAACCCTCTGTAAGAACAAAAAGGAAGAGGGAAAGGAATGAGGAGATATTCTTATACAATGGATATTAATAGGAAAAGAAGATATTTTAAATATGAAGAATTTAGGCACACAGTCTATCATTGTAGAAACCAAGAAGTTGTTGAAAAGAAAAGAAGAATTGAATTTGGGAACAATGTAAACATAGATAATTTAAAAGAGAAGGAAAATCAGAACCCTAACTGAGTTCTCTAAATAAATTTGGTATACTAGCTAGTAGAGTAATACAAGCTAGTATACCAAATTGAAAGGAACCTCTAATAAAAGTAATTGTGCAGATTAGCTTGAAAAGAATCAATATACAGAAAGAAATAATGGTGAAAACATTGTTGGATAGTGGAGCTCTAAAGTTGGTAATGAGTTTTGAGTTTGCAAGAAAGCAGGGGTTTAAGTTAAATTGAAAGATCTATATATGTAAGAAACATAGACAGTATAATTCAACAAGGAGAGTCTAATAAAAAAATAGTAGAAATAAATAAGAAATATAAAGAGAAAATATAGATTGATGTAATAGGAGAGCAGAAGTGAAATTTGATTTTAGGAATACCATGGCTTGCTTGTATCAGAGTCAAAGACAGTAGACCTTGTTTTTATTTTATTTCTCTTATTTTCTTTGTTTTTTTATTTTATAAGAACTTAAAGTTAGAATTTAGTATGATATTATATGTGAGTATTACAACTTTCATTCAAAAGGCTATCACACATGTCACAGTCACAGTCACATTGTCATATAATACATGGAAGAGCATAGAAGGTTTCAGAATAAATAATATATACTACATGTTAACTTTATTTATAACACATAGTTTTTTAAGTAGGTTAGATGTGGCCAACCACAAACCATTATCCTAGTATATATATATATATATAAGGTAGATACTCTATACTAGATACTTTATTGAATTCTCTTGTATAAATCCTATATAAGAAAGAACCACTCTTCTTTGAATCTTTAGTTCTGAGTTATATTAGAACTCAATTCTTTTACTCTAAGACTGTGTCATAATATCCTCAATCAAGAAACAACACTATTCTTTAGTCAAAAAAACATAGCTAGACCCTAGGCTTAAAAGAAGAATAACAGCCACCAGAAAGTCTAGACTTACTATAGATATTAGTAACTGTTAAAACTTAAGTTCTTAGGGTTGGATAAAAGAATAAGCCTTAAATTGAGTAATTACAAAAGAACTCAATAGAGTTCCAAGTACAAGATTGTCTATCTTATATATACTAGTCTACTGGTCCATGCTATAGTACCATTAGCCTACTCTAAAGGACTATGTATTATTCTTAAGGTCAACATGTGCTAAATATATTATAGTAACATCATCTCTTCCAGAACCTTCTACTTTTTTCTGTTGTAACATATGATCATGTGACTGTTGTGACTGTAACAGCATGCTAAATTCTAACCCTAAGTCCAAAATAAAATTAAAATAAAAAACAAAAATAAAATAGAGTTTACTATTTACAACTCTAATAGTAACTAGATTCAGGTTGCCAACTAAACATACTTATTATTGAAGTAAGTGATGTTATAGTAGTATATTTGTATTATTTCAAGTAAAAGGCTTATACTAATTGTTATAAGATGCTTTAGACACTACAATTTTTATTTTATTTTATTTTATTTTTCTAATTTTATATTGATTTTGTTTTCTTTTTCTTTTTCTTTTGGATGATGAAGAGGCATGTAACACCACAGTCACATGACAGGTCACATGATATAATATCATAGGCCTGGAACATAGTAGAAAGATCTAGAAGATGACATCAGGGCACATGTATACAATATAGTAGCCTTGAGTAGGGGATGAAGCAGACATGAGGTTATAGCATGGACATAAGGGCAGGTGTAATTATTAGTAGCACAGACCATGTGTACTTTGTATATATAAGACTCTAATTTAACAGAGACTCCTTGTCGAGTTCTCTTGTGAACTTTCCACTTGATATCTACTTAAGAGATTTACCACTTGTGTAATCATTTGTCTTTGTGATAAGTGTAACATTGGTAATAGTAAGAGTAAGAGTAAGAAAAAAAAAAGTTAAACCAGTAGCTTCAAATATAGGATTCAATTCAGAGATAGCCAAACTATCTTTGTTTGATAGTATAGAGATATCAGCAAAATAGTATATTTTGTAATAATATGCAGATTATACATCAGAATAAGAATAAGGAAGGTAATAGTAAAAGAACATATACAATGAATTTTGATATATATATATATATAAGATCAGTGGATATTTAGAGAAAAAAGAAGTTTAGTAGAAAAGATGACAAGTTAACTAAGATAGCAAAACTCAAGCAGGCAGAACAAGATTCTTATACTATAGACAAATTTGTCTAAATATTCAAGTATATAGCAAGAAAAAGCAATTATAAAGAATAGATATTGATTGAAGAGTTTAAGAGAAATAAAATAGATATTAGAGAGAAAGTAGGCAAGAAGAAGAAAAGTCAAGAGAAAAGAAAAAAACTTCAAAATAGACTATATTAACAAATACTAAGAGAGTAGGCTAGGCAATACCTAGTTCTACTCCAGGTCTGGTTGAGAAAACAAGAGATTTAGCAGATGCTATCAGTGTCTACTCCAATAAAGGAAGTAGAAAAAATGAACATAATCATAATAAACCTAGTGTAATAGTAATAGGCAAAGTTCATACCAAGACACAACCCATATGCCATAGACATGAATAAAGGGAGAAATTGTTACAATGATGGTGTTTTAAACATACTGCAAAGCACTATAAGAATTGAAGAATAATTAGACAAGAAAGATAGATTAGTTACCAGAATAACAATAGTAATTTAAAAGAAAAAGAGAGTTTGATAGTCCTTAACTAGACTTTTACTGTAATAAGTTTGTTTTACTCAGTAGAGTAATAAAAATTTGTCCAAAGGCAACTCAAATAAAATCTTTTAAGAGAAGTAACAATGAGGATTATGCTTGAAGGGATTGATATATAGGAGAGAATAATAATAGAGGTGTTTTTGGATAATAGAGCAATAGGATTAGTAATGAGTTCTAAATTTGCAAGAAAGTAAGGGTTCAAGTTGAAGAAAATTGAAAGGCCTATTTATGTGAATGGAACATTTAATAAGAGACCAATAGAAAATACAGTGGAGATAAAAATTTTGTAAGAGACACAGAGAGAAAACATAGATTGATGTAATTAGAGGGCAAAAGTGGAATGTGATTTTGGAAATACTCATAGCTCATCTATTATAATCCTGAGATTGATTGAAGAATAGGAGAAGTAAGAATGACAAGAAGTCTAGAAAAGTGTAAAAAACAATGGAGACTGAAGTAGCAAAGACAAAAAGAAGAAGAAAAAAGGAAAAAGAGAAAATGAAATGAAAGGAGAAGGAATGGAAGAAGAAAACAATGGAAGTACAGAAGATAGCAAAAAGTAGAAGATTTGGAACAAAGAAGAAAAAACAGTAAAATTCTAAGAAAAGGCCAAAATTAATATCTTTGAGATTTCACAAGTGTTACAACTTAAACCTCAAAGTTTTAAGAACCTTGTATTAGGTTAACACAAGAGAACTTGATAGAGTTCCCAGTACAAAATATCTATCTTTATGTATACTAGACTAATAGTCTGTAAATGGCTATATTTAACCTACTCTAAAAGCCATGCATAAAATGAGAGAGAATTTAAAAAAACAAAGTTCACCATCTTCAACTCTAACAACAAATGAATTCATGTTTTTGGAAAGAAAACAAGAAGATGCTGACAAAGAAGATGTAAGATCATGCAATTGAGTTGAAGGAAGAATTTATACCATGAAAAGAGAAAATCTATCTCTTGTCTAGGAAGGAAAGAAGAGAGATGTATAAGTTCATAAATGAACAAATGAGAAAGGAGTACATCAGTTCTCAAAATATTACACCTTGTAGCAATAACAGAAATAACAGTAAAAGGCTTATGAATGTTGTATGAATTGTTAGAAAGTGTGATTTTAGACAGAGGTCTATAGTTTTCTACAAGATTGATGAAGGAGTTGAATAAGATATTGAGAGTAGAAACAGAGTTATTGATAGCATTTTATTTACAGACAGATGGACAAGGGAAGAGAACAAATTAAGACTTGGAACAATACTTAAAAATACACATTAATCATAAACAAAAACTTAACTATAGAAGTGAGTTAAGAACAGACTTTGAGATAATAAAGAAGTCATAAGAGGAGATGAAAAGATATACAAATAGAAATAAAATTTGACAGAGAGATTTGTAAGGCCATATAAAATAAAGAAAATAATATTAGAAAATGTGGTGGAGTTGGAGTTACTAGTGTCAATAAAGATTCATCTGGTAGTTAATATGAGTAGGATATCAGTATATCAGAAGCAGATAAAGAGACAGAAGAAAATCTTACCTCCTCTAATAAAAATAGATGAAGAGAAGAAATGTGGAGAAAATGTTGAATAGAAGAGATCTGAGGGGGAAACTAAAGTACTTGAGTAGAAATAATATACAGCTAAAAAATACACTTGGAAAGGGTCAGAAATGTAATGGGATTAGTAAAAAAATTTGAGAAAGAGACTAAAAAAAAAGAAATAAAAAGAGTACAATAGAAAAAGCAAAAGTCTTTGAATACAGAAGTAGAAGTTTTTAAGAGAAGTAAACTATCAGGGAAGTATACAACAAAAATATTGTTTAAATGGGATAATAATAAAATTTGAGAATGAGTATTTAAAGAAGTTGGAAAGAAATTGGATGAAATAAAAAGAGAGATAAGTTTCTCTAGAGACAGAACCTTAATGTGAGGTACTTTCATAGTATACTTAAACTCTTGTATCTTATGTCAATTTTATTTATTTATATCTATTTTTCTTGATTTAATTTTCTTTTTTTTCTTTTATTTTATTTCTGTTTCTTTCTTGGTCAATAAAGAAATATAATATATCACATGGTATAATATCATAGGTCTAGAATATTATAAAAAGAACTAGAACAATAATGTTAGAAGTATAGCTATAGCATATTTGCCTTGTAGTAACAGTATAGTAGACTCATAGACAACACATATACTTTAAGGTAAAGTTATTTATTAGTAGCACAGACTATATAATATTAGTATAAATAAAGTAGTAATATATTAGAAAATTTTTGTCAAGTTTTCTTATAATCTCTATAAGATATCAGAGTTGTGAACAATAAATTTGGTTTATTTATTTTATTTTATTTTATTTTTATTTTTATTTCATTTGGACTTAGATAAAGAGTATGATGTTATATCATTTATGATAATTACACAAGTTACAAAGTATAATAGAGGTGTGACATCTATTATAGGGTGGTCACACAATCACATGATATAAAGAAGAATGTAGAAAATTCTAGAACAAATAATGTTATATAGTATAGCAATAGCATGTTGATCTTATAAAGTATACATGAACTTTAAGATAGATTAGTTATAGTATATATACAGATCACAGTCTGTAGTATATAAAGTAGATTAGTTTGTACTTAAAACTCCATTGAGTTCTCTTGTATTACTCAATACAAGAGTATGCTTTTGTCTTATTTCTGAGATCTAAGTCATAACATGAGACTCTTTTGTTATAAGATTACTTATTAAGCTATTAACCATCTTAGTTAGTGGTTGCTATAGTACAAAGCTTTTAAGACAAAATATATAAAAGAGAAAGGTAAAGCTCCAAATTGATATCTCAAAGCATACCAAATACTTGAAAAACTAACATATCTTACCAATTCATAACTACTCCTCCTTTTTCCAACATATATATTTTCTGTACTATCAAGAAATTGAGACAATGGCCAATATTCAGCTTTAAATCTAAGATATGGTAAAAACAGTAGATATTATCAATAAACAGCTTGCAAACATCAAAACTATTATATTACAAGTAGGAGAAGAACACAAACTATAATTAGAAGAAGACATATATAGAATATCTAAAGAATTATACAATATTTTACATAGAAATATTGAAAAAATGTCAGGTACAGCTTATACTTGAGAGCAAAATTCTGCAGAGTTGTATGAAGGTTGTACCAAGTATAAGAACTTGTACAAAGAGTGAGAAGTTATAGGCTTTGTGAATAATTTTGACTTTAGTTTGTATACTATACCATCTGCTTGCTATGTGATTGTAGCTTCAGAAGAATGAAACAGAGTTAGACTAAAGATTATAATATATCTACCAGTCTTTGAATACTAAGTAAATAAAAGAAGTACTCAAGTGGTACTATTACCTCATTATACAGCTCTAAGTAATATTAGTAACTATGCTGAGTAGATGTTTCAGTAGTGAAATACTAATAGAAGTTTGAGTTTGAAAAAAATAAACTTTACTGTGAAAGACTGAGCACTCATAGTATTTGAATAGAAGATAACACCATCATAGAAGATGGGTTATAAAAAGATGTACAGAGAGATAATACTGCTGTAAAAGACAGATTATTGACAAGATTGGACTTGGCATATGAAAACAACAAGCATACCATATTCAAGCCTTATTAGCTGACAAACTAAGTCAGTGTAAAGAAAATTAGTTAATAAACATGCAGAAATACTTCAAGAAATACGTCAAGACATTATTATACTTTAAGGCAAAATAAAACAAAAAGAAGGAGTCATTCAAGAAAAAGAGATATAATTATACAAACTCTATACTATATCTTTATTATTATCATTTACACCAAGTTGACTATTTTTTTAAATTAACAACTTATTACATAGGACACAGTAGCAGTCTGTACCTACTGAATGGTGTGGAATTCAAAATCACAACCTTAACAGCAGAAAAGAGTGAGGTATAACCAATGAGCAGAAAGACTTACCACTATGCCATCATCTCTCTTACTAAGTTAACTATCTACTTCTAAACTAATTCTCTTATAATAAGAAATCAATAATCTAAAGAAAATATTAAAAACACTGAAATTCCTAATATACATAATGTAACTTTTACCATAAACTCATTATAAATCTATTTAATCTGATAGAGAAATGAGTATATGGTATTAAAACAAAATCACTATATATTTCTTAAAATATAATATAAATATGAGTTGATAAGGATTTTCAGTCAAATTTTATATAGAAGGACTACTATATGAACCATTTATTATATTTTATACAATAAATATGATACTAATCATTGAACCTACTGAGAAATTGGTAACAATATATATAGTTAAAGGAAAAATATTATTAAAGAGTTCATAAGAATATAAATATCAAAACAGGAATATTGTTACAAATAATTCTACTTTACATTTTACAAATATTTACTATAAGAGGACCTAGCTTTTCACTATACCCAGTTAAGTAAGCTTTCTCTATTACAGGCTCTATGGGTCTTTTTATAGCCCTTACTACTTCATTCAAACCTATAGTCTTCTCTATGGATCTTATTACCATTCTGTACTTCTGAACTCTATAATTATGTATTCTTATACTTTACCAATTGATTATTCTCTCTACCTTTACTCAAGTTTTTGCCCAAATTGCAATCTGAGCCAAGCTTAGAATTATAACACCATCTATCTTCTAAGAGTCTACTATGGATCTTGATTACTGAGGCAGGAATTACAAATTACATCTAATATAAGCTTCTACTTAAAATAAGAACTATATTTGATATAAATAATAAAAATTAGAAACATACAACAAGAGAATAACAAACAAGAATTTTGACACAACAAATTTTTATAAATAGTAATTTTCTGGAAAATTAGTATATTGTTTCATAAAAACAAAATAATAAAAAATAGGAGTTAAATGTATTGTTGCTTTTTTCTCTTTCACCACTATCTTATATAATAGTATTCATAAGAAAGTTAGCAAATACATTGTATTATTTTACTTCTAAGCCTCAAAACAACCAACTACACATTTCAAAGCATCATTTAGTAGACAATAAAGTTGATCCACTCTAAGAACAAACCTATTTTTCTAGTAACAATAGTTTATCAAGAGCAACATCTATCAACTCTGCTGTTTTATCTATGATATATGCAGAATGAGTACAAGCCCAGTCTACAAACTTATGATAAGTTGAGAATAGAATAATACAAAGCCTTGTCTATCCTATGCAACTTTAAAGAATATGCTTTTAGAAACTATACTAATAAAAACTGTAGAAAACTCTATGTTTGTACTGCAGATATCAGAGATTAGTAATATGTTGCCCTTTCAAGGTCTGAAACCTTTGGAGACTAATAAGATATCACTATTATGAATATAAGATCTTAGAATTGATCAAAAGAAGAAACCTTGTATAAGATTTACAAAAGAAAACTCAATAAAGTCCTAAGTAAAAACTAGTCTATCTTATATACCATAGACCATGGTCTGTGTGCACATTACAGCTACCCTACCCTAAAGTACATATGCTTTCTGCAAGAATAACATATTGTTATTAAGCCATATAATATTATTTGTTTTAGAACCTTCTACAACCTTCCTTGTGTTATGTGATCAAGTGGTAATTGTGACAGTGACCTGTGACATCATTACTAACCCTAACCCTAGGTCCCAAAATAAAAATAAATGGAAAACAAGAGTAAAAATAAAACAAGTCCAATGTTCATGATTCTAACATCACTCCCCTTTAAGGTTTCTTCTCCAGAGAAACTAACTTCTATTTTCACAAGTTCCTTTCCAACTTCTTCAAATACTCATTCTCAAACTTTCCATTGTCCCATTTATACAATATTTTCATCATATACTTTCCTAGTAATTTTCCTCTTCTAAAGTCTTTTTCTTCTACTATATTTAATTTTTCTTGTCTTCTTACTTTTGCATCTAACTTTCCCTCAAACTTTACCACTATCTTTTTCACATTTTCTAAATCCTCCTCTCTTTTTTAAGAGTTATGCTTTACTGTAAACTCCTTTTATTACACTAAGTATTTTATTATTCCTCTTATTTTTTTTCTTTTAGTATTTTTTCTACCTTCTGCTCTTTAACTTCTTGCACTTCTACTGGCTTGACCTCTTTTACCTTTTGTTCCTCTACTTGCTCTTTATACCATACTATTTGACTAATATTTACAACCAGATAAATTTTCATTGAAGTAGATAGTTGTAATTTAACTGTATTTATAAATACTATCTCTTTGATAAGATATAAAATGATATATTGATCCACCAGTTTTCTTGCTGGTCTTTCCTTGAATACCAAGTCTTTTATACTTAACATTACTCTATTCTCCTTCTTCCATTCTTCAACTTCTTTTCTTTTCCTGTCTATCTGTTGTTTTATCTTCTCTTGTGCTTTTCTTAATAACACCCTAGCTTCCTCTTATACTTTCTTCATCCTTTCCACAAACTTTGTTGCCTTCTCTATTTTTTCTCTTTTCCTTATATCTGCTTTCATTTTCAATTCTTTATCATAATTCACCATAAACAGAGATACTTTTGTTGCCAAATATATTTTGTTGTTGACTGCAAACTCTACTGAAGCTAGCTATTTTGGTTAATCCTTTTGTTTATGGTCCACAAAGAATTGAAGATACTATTCTAACTCCTGATTCATATGTTCCATCTAACCATTCATTTGTAGATAAAATGCTATCAACAATCTCATCTTGATCCCTAACATTTAATTCAGCTCCTTTGTTAACTCTGCTGCAAACTGTAATCTCCTATCTAATACTATACTTTCTGACAACCTATACAACTTCTACATATTATCCCTAAATAGTCATACCAACTCTTCTGTTGTTGCTACAAAATATGTTATCTTGGACAACCTATTACAGACTACTAGAATTGCATTCCTCCTGGCTACTAATAGTAACTTTGTAATAAAGTCAACTATCAGATGTATCTATAATTTCTCTGGTATTTTACTTAACTTTAGCTTTCTTGCTGGCATCTCTGTTCTATTCTTCATTCTTTGATATATGTTATACTCTTCTATATATTACTCTGCATTTCTCATCACTTCTGGCCACTAATAATTCCTCATAACCAACTTTGTCATCTTCCATCTATCTTCATATTCTGCTACTGGTACATTATGGTGTAACCAAATTATTTCTGTTCTCAGCTCCTCATCCTTTGGTATATACACTTTTTCTTCTTTCAATACTAAATCCTCCTTTATCTGCTATTTATCTCCTCATAACACTTTGACTCCTACTTTCTTTATCTCCTCTACTACTCTAACTACTTCTTTATCCTTACTCCTGGCTACTTTTATTTTTTCTAGTACTTCTACTTCTAGTCCTTCTATTACTACTTTACCTAGACTACAAATTCATTGGTCTTTAATTAAAATCTGATTGTCATTATTATTTTCAGTCCTTATTTTTCAGTCTATTCTTCTACTAATTTCATCCACCTTTTCTATCTTCATTTCTAGCACATATTTTAAAGTAAAATTAAATCTCAACAGATAAAAGGCCCAACAGGCTTGTCTTCTGTTCAATTTCTGCATTTTTATAAAATATTCTAGATTCTTGTGGTCTGTCCAAATCTCAAACCTAAATTTAGCACCTTCTAACAAATGTCTCCAATTCTCCAACCCCCTTTTTACTGCTAGTATTTTCTTATCATGAATTTCATAATTCCTTTTTATTTTATTTAGAGATTTTGAGAGAAATACCACTGATCTTCATTTTATATTCTCACACTCCATAGATAAAACCCATCCTGTAGCATAATCCAATGTATCTACTTTTATTCTCATTTTTTGTTTAAATCTGATACTGCTAATACCAGTTCTCTTATAAATCTCTCCTTTAATTCTTGAAATGCCTTCTTCTACCTATCTGTCTACTCCCATTTCTGATCCTTTTTCACCATATTATGTAATAGTCTAACCATTGCTGCAAAGTCTTGAATGAACTGTCAATAGTAGTTTGCTAGTCCTAAAAACTTCTGTACATCTTTAACTTCTTTTGGAGTTAGTCAATTCAATATACTCTTTACCTTCTTCTCTTCCACCTTGATTCCCTCCAGTCTAATCACTATACTTGAGAATCCTACTTCCTTCACCTTCCACTTACACTTCTCTAGTTTTACATACAGATCATTCTCTACCAGTGTCCTTACTACTTCCTCAACTATCTCATCATGTCTCTTCTCTTTCTCTATTTCTACAATTATATCATCAAATGAAACTTGCTACTTCCCCAGTATTAATCAAGTTCTGTAGAATCTCATTTATTACAATTTGGAACATTACTGGAGAATTGGTAAGTCCAAAGAATATCACTATTAGTTCAAATGACCTTTTCAGAGCTGTGAATATTACCTTCTACTTATCTTCTTCTTTTATCTGTACATTATTATAATCCCATCATAGGTCCAACTTGGTAAATACTTTCTTAGTACCTATATTTTTAATAATATCCAAGATAAGAGGCAAAGGATAATTATTTTTAATAGACTATTCATTAAGATATCTATAATCCTGAACTATCCTCTTCTTTCCATCCTTTTTTCCTACAAAAAACACCAGTGCTATTTGAGATGACTTTGAAGGTCTAATATATCCCTTCCTCAGTTGTTCTTGTATAAACTTACACACCTCTTTCCTCTCTTTCCTTGACAATGGATACACTTTTCCCTTCCTTGAAATAAACTCTTTCTTTGTCTCAATTGTATGATCCCATATCTTTTTTATCAGTATTCTTTCACTCTGTTTCTTTCCAAACACATAAATCTACTGATAAAAATATTCTGGTACCAACTTTTTTACTTCTTCTTCTAATTTCACTATTTCTTCTTCCTCATCTCAAATTTACTATTCTTTCACTACTCTTTTTTTTCTTTCTTTTTTTGGTTTTTTCTTCTTTTTCTTTTTTCTTTTTTTCTCTTTGTTTCTGCTATCCTGGTTTTCTCTGCTTTAGTCTCCACTGCTTCCCACACTCCTCTGAACATCTTGTCATCTTTACCTCTCCTGTTCTCTAATCAATTTTCAGGTTATGGTAGACTAGTCATACCATCTCCAAAATCACACTCCACTTCTATCCTCCAATTACATTGATTTCCATCCTCTCTCTATATTTCTGATAATAAATATTTACCTCTACTATATACTCAATGGACCCCTCCTTATTAAAGAAACTGTTCATATTTCTTATATATATTGGTTTTTTTATTTTCTTCAGCTTAAATCCCTGCTTCTTTGCAAATTCCAAACTCATTACCAATCCTATTGCACCACTGTCTAATAACACCTCCACTATTACTCCTTCTTGCATGTTGATTTTTCCAAGCCAATCTATACCATTATTATTCTCAATATATCCCCATTGTTGAGATTGCAGCAAGTGGCACATTCATACCACTGTTCAATACTAATTGGAAACCTTTCTACCTCTATCTTCTTATCACTCTGCTTATTTCTCTCTTGAATTCTTCTACCAGTGGCTTTCCTTCATAGCCACTCTCTCTAGCTGCTCTCCTAAACTCTTACACAAATTCTTTCATTGTCTTCCCTCCTTGTTCTAACTTCCTTAATTTTGCTACTTTCACTGCCTTCTTATTTCCTTCTTCAAATTCTCTCTTTAAATTTGCCAAAAATTTCTCTGCTATTTCATACTCTAAATTTTCTGGCTCCAAATCCTCCAACACATTCTCCTTCCAAATGTTTGCTAATCCTCCTTGCATGTAAGAAAATATCCACTGAATCTGTTTTTCCACTGCATGTCTTCTCATTCTTATTCTTACAAATAACTTGCATACTGTAACAAATTCTGAAACTTTTCCTGCCATTCTATTAAACACTTGTGGCTTTGCCACTTCTGTGCTTGCCCCTGTATTAGACCTAAGTACCACTGCTCCTACTCTTTATGCTGCCAACAATGCTTGGATCTATGCCTACATTGCCACAAGCTGCTTCTATTGCTGCTAGATCATTTGTTCATAATTGATAGAGCCATGTTGACTCATGTTGTATAGTAGTGATAATGATAGTAGTAGTGGTATAGATGGTAATGATATACAAAGGAGTAGAGTGAAACTAGTACTGGTTTCACTCTCAGACTCATACTTACTGTTTAACTCAATCTCAGTAAGTACTAGTAGGCTTTCTTTCTGTCTCACCTGACACTATATACTAACTACTACCTTAAGAGAAAAGTAGATAATTTTGGTCTAAAAAGACTATTTTATTGTAGATAAAGTGTCAAGGACACTTTGCTATTCTCTTGCATATACTGATTACAAAGATATCAACAGCACAAAGCTAATACTAGAAGAATATAACAAACATATCTATACAAGGTAATATAATCCCAAAGTACTAGTAGGCTTTAATACAACAAGAATGGCTAGGCTTTCCCTGCCTAACTTATATACTCCTTATGTCTAGGTTCCAGCAAATCTTCTTGACTAAAGACAGTGTTATCTTTGGTTAAGAATAATTATAAAGTGAGAGTATAAGAGGGTCCTGTGTTAAACAGTCTTAGAAAAGCAATTAAGTTCTAATATTACAAACTTAAGACCTTAGAGTTGATCAAAAAAAGAAACCTTGTATAGTATTTATATAAGAGAACTTGATGGAGTCCTAAGTATAAACTAGTCTACCTTATATACCATAGACTATGGTCTATACACACATTAAAACTATCCTACTCTAAAGTATATATGCTTTCTACAAGACTAACATGTTATTGTCATATTATATGTGTCATATGCAAGTCCACCCATCCAGAAATTACATTCCCATGGTAATATCATCTTCTAATTATACAAACTTACCTTCCATAGCAGCCATCTTTCTCACAACACATCTTACAGTGGTACTGCAACCATCCAGATATTCTATCTTCCATAGCAGAGATACTCTTATTTGATTCAGTCTTCCATAATGGAATTATTCCTGTCAGTGTCTCAATACTGAAACCTTTGCTCGGGACAATAGGAGCTTTATCACTGAAACCCCAAGTATCTCATATAATATCTATTTGTATATAAGACTAGTAGTTACACTGTAATTCACTAGTCTGATAATCAATAAAGATAATTCTTATTGAACTCAATCTCCAGTGTTCAATGACAACATACCAAATCAGTACTCACTCCTCTTTTCAGACTTCTCCCTATCATCTGAAGTTGTGACCATGCAGCAAATAGACAGTACAGTATATAAGCTAAAACCAAGATCTGTCAAGAATAAAAGAAGTGGACTTAACATTTTCTTATTTCTTTTCTCATTTTGATTTTCTTTTCAATTTATTTTCCTTTATTCTATTTTTAGAACTAGAGTGAGGGTTAGAATGACAAGATCACACTGTCACACAGCAGGTCACAAGTCACATGACACATGAAAGGATATAGAAGGTTCTGGAAGGATAATGTCATACAACATGTAAAATACATGTTGACCTTAAGGCATACACATGGTCATTTAGGGTAGGCTAGAAATAGCTTGCATGGACCATTAGGTATTTGTATATAAGATAGACAATCCTGTACAGAGTTCTCTATCAAGTTCTCTTGTGTTAACCCAATACAAGGTTCTTTTCATTGACCCACTCTAAGGTCTTTGATTTGTAACAAGGTCATTTCATAAGTCTACACAACTCTGAGTCCATCTTGTGGACTTTCACCCCTGGTGTAAACCACATCTGACAATATGACATTATTTGTTCCAGAACCTTCTATGATCTTCTATGTGTTATGTGATTATATAGCAATTGTAACTGTGATCTGTAATGCTATGCTAACTTTAATCCTAGATCCCAAAATAAGAAATAAATAGCAAAGAAAAGAGAAAATAAGAGAAAAAATAAAAATAAACCAAGTCTAATATTCACAATTCTAACAATTGCTTTCTCAAAGTCTAAAATCTTTAGTAAATCCATACTAAGTTAATTAACCTACAGATTCACAACTGTAGGATGGTAATTTCTGTTCTATTTCCTTGTTTGGTATAAACAAACACTTAACTAAAGATGCAAAAAATATCACATGCTCTCTTCTTAGAATAGCCAAATTCATCAAACAACATTCTTTGAAAAATAGGATGGCTAAAGATATTCTGCAAATCACAGAATTTGGATCAGCTGCTTGAAATTTTTTATCAACAATATACAAGTCTGATTGAGACAAACTAATAGTCAATGACAAGAATATGTCTTTTAGACAGTATGTCTCTTCTTAATTCAGTAGAAAACTTATCAATACATCTATTTCTAAACCAACAAATAGCAAACAAGCTAATATATCAAGAATCCCTTGACTCATTCCTTCTAGGCCAAACAGCAGTATCTTAGCCAAATCTAAATATTTCAGAAAAAACCAATCATTGAATATAGCTTTAAAGTCAAAGGATTGATTATATGCATAGACTTTTCAAGGCAATATTAAAGATATTATTAAAATTAAAGATGCTTTTTCCAATTCTAAAAATATTATTGAAATTCACAGTGTCACTAAAAATATAAGACCAAAGAATAAACCCAAATTCAATATGACTACTAAAAGTTCCTCTAAGAAACAAATAATTATTCTTATGAGTACTAACAACTCTAAAGAAGTCATTTTAAAGGTTAATGAACACATTTTGAACATCAATAGGCTTTTAAAAGGTATGGAATCCAATATCTCTGCTAACTACATCTATTCTGACAATAAAGGAGTTTTTATCACAACCAATAAGATAGCAGCTTCTTTTGATCTGAATATAGTAGAGAAGTATATGAAAGATCTAAACAACATCAACACCAGTGATATTATGAGCCCTTGACTTCCTCAATTGAAATTCTACCTTAAAATCTTAGAAGTTTCATACTTCTTGGAAAATACCAATTTACTTATTACTTCCAATATAATAGAAATAGTAATCAAGGACAGCCATATCTTAATAATATTATTCTAGCATCTTAGCCTCATATTATTAAAGCATCTTCTAAATTAGATATGGCTATGATATAAGTTGATATCTAAGATTCACAAAATAGTATGAAAGCCAAGGATCTTATTAACAAATATTTCAATTTAAAACAATATATTACAACCATAAAAGAAACTAACATGAACCCTAGTACTCCTCAATACAAGAATTGTTGAAAGTGGGAACATACTATATTTGTATATCATGTGCATAGTTCTAAATTTCAGAAATGTAACAGTCAATATAAACTCAAAAATTACAGGAAAATAATGTGGTATTATAAGGCCAATTTTAAAACTAATCTTTCTAGACTTGGCATAAAAAAAGAATAATCATGTACTCATTCTTTTAAGTGTGTTAATTGCAAAGATGAATACCAAGCAGATAGCAACAGCTGTTTATTCTAGAAACATAGGTTTAACAGGGATTGGTATACCAAGAAGTCTCAGGAGCTCTAGGAAATCAGAGCTAACTCAATTTACTCATCTGTAAATAGAATAAAACAATAAATTTAAAAACTCTAAAAATCTTTTCACAAAATGTTTATAAGAACAAACTTCTTATAGATACTATCTTAGAAAACAACAACAATTTTAATATCTTATAAAAGCTCTCTATTGTCTTCTATGAATTATGTTTACAAGATTGTCACTTACAGACAATGATTACTCTAGAGTCATCACCTACATCAATATCAAGTTCATCAAGTTACATTTTTCACTTAGAAAAGATATTTTTAATTATAGAAACATCAATCTTATCTCTTTTTTCAACTGTAACTTTATTATTAACATTTATTCAGATAATCAGCAGACCACTTTAAAGTATCTAAAGGATACTGAGGTAAATTTGAACAATGTCCTAATTATAACAGATAACTTTAATATCAGAGATAATAACTGGAATCTATCATATCCACATCATCTAACATATACAGATATACTTCAGGAAATAGCTAATAGTTTTAATTCAGAATTATCATTGTCTACCAATCAAATACTGACTTGTTATGCAGATAATCCCTAAGATTCAAACTCAATTTTAGATCTAATTTTTTTTGAGCAGATACAGAGAAATTCAACAATTATTAAATCTCACCTAATCTTTGAAGTTCTTCCAATCACACTCCTTTATTAGTATGTATTATTATTGAGAAAGAAGTTATTCAAGATAGAAAACAAACTATTGTCAAGAATAACAAGAAAGAAAGAGAGTTTATAAAAAACAGAATAAGTTGTATCAATATAACAAACATTCTTAATTGCAAAATGCTTGAATATATAACTTAGGAATTTATCTCCATAGAGATCTAGCTAATTCTTGAACATTCAGAAGAATTAACTGAATTAAATATAAGAAGTTGGTAAGAATGGCTAAAAGAATTTTTTTTGATAATTGTCAGAATTGCAAACATTAAACTTGGTTTATTTTTATTTTTTCTCTTATTTTCTCTTTTCTTTGCTATTTATTTTTTATTTTGAGATCTAGGGTTAAAGTTAGCATAACATCACAGATCACAGTCACAATTACTATATAATCACATAACACATAAAAGGTTATAGAAGGTTCTGGAACAAATATAGACTACAGTCTATGGTATATAAGGTAGACTAGCTTATACTTAGGACTCCATCAAGTTCTCTTGTATAGACTCTATATAAGGTTTCTTCTTTTGATCAACTCTAAAATCTTAAGTTTATAACAATAATAAAATTCAAGAAATCACATCAACTAACAAGAGATTATAGGATCTCATAAACTGGGTCAAGAAACATAAATTACTAGCCATGAAAACCATCAAATTTAACAGACTTCCTGTTAAAATCAAAGATAGTAAACTTTATTTTATGTTCTTTTTCTTTTTTTCATTTTTCATTTTATTTTATTTTCTATTTTAAACTTAGAGTTAGATGTTAATATAATATTATTGGTCATTGTCACAGACTGTCACACATCAGTCACTGTCACATGTCACATGCAACATTGTAGAAAGTTCTAGAACAAAATAATATCATACAATATATATTATATATATTGACCTTAAGAAAAATATATAGCTTTTTAGGATAGGCTAATGTTATATCCCAAACTCCAAAACATGTCTAAAACATGTTTGACTTCAATACAACATCAAATTCTCATGGTTATTTAGTCTTATTTATGTCCAAAACTCTGTTGGTGGTCTGATACTTTATATTGGACTTAATTCTATTCAAAGTCTATAGTTATTTCACTTTATTTGAGTCAAGATCCATGGTCATATTTATTTTTGTCTATTGTCTAATTATCTCCTTCAAACTCTGCAAATTTACTCAGACTTTATGCTAAGTTTTCCCCTCTCCAAATCTGAACTTCTATATAGTATTTTACTAATAAAACACTTGCTTGGAGATCTGTTTTAGTTACTCCTTTTGTTATTTTGTATATTTAAGGCTGGTGACCACTTTGTAATAACTAACCTGATAATCAACTAAAGTTGGCACTAAATCTCCAGTGTTAATGGCAACATACTTTACTTTTCTTCTTATAACTCCTTACAAGAATATCCTCTAAAATTGTGACCACACAGCTCATAGAAAGCACAACACATAAGTTGAGGCCAAGATCATTCCAACAAGTCTGCATCACTGAGCTCATTACATGAAGTTTCTATATTCTGTACATGTTTAAGCTAACTCTATGGACTTTCATCTTTAAGTGTGAACTGCACCTAACAGCTAATGAAAGTGTAACTCTTATATAAGGTTCTTCTTATTAACCTACTCTAAGGTCTTTAAGTTATAACACTTCCATGCAATGAGCTAGACAATTTGTAGCAAGCACTTCATTAATTCTACAACTCTGCTCAAGATAGACTAATTAACTTTTAACTACTAGAATAAATCTCTATGTATCAACAAGCAGAATGGCCTTTATTCTCAAAAGTAGAATTTATCAATGTTATTAATAAATGTGACAGTTCATCTACTCTAGATTCAGATTGTAGATAATGCTAGGTATATTGCTAACATTGTTAATATAATGAACTCATACATCAACCTTGGTTATTGGCCATCTCATTTTAAGAAGTTATTGTCAATCATTATATGATACCCCCAAGATTTTTTGTCGCATAGTCCTCCTTAATATATTGTAAAAGCTAATTGAGAAAGTGATAAGCAGTAAACTTCAAATTTATTATACTGCTATCAAGTTCATCCATCCAAACTAAATAGAAGACATCAAGTAACAATTGACTACAGACATTTACCAAAACAAACTTGAGAATATCTACAAGGATTTCTTTATAAACCAAGATATCATTCTTATCATATCTGATGCAAGCATCAATAACAATATTGCTACTTCAGTCTCACACATATAAAGAAGATATGAAATCATTACCAAAACCATTTATCATGCTATGAATGTTTCATCAACCAAAGCTGAACTTTTTGCTATTAGATGTAGCATTAGTTGAGCATCTCAAATGCAAGGTGTTATAAATATTGTTGTTATCACCAATGCCATTTATGTGGCCAAGTATATCTTCAACACATCCATTCATTACACACTATTGCCATATCTAGCAATCTGAGGAAGTTCTTTAACAAAAACAATAATAACTCAATTTCATTCTGGGATTGTTCTAGTAACAACAAATAGCCTCCTCATTTACTGGCTGATAAGGAATCAAAACATCACAAGATGAAACTCATCTGACCCAGCAAAAATTCATGGGAAGTTAGTAAAGAAGATGAATGCAATTCTACAGTCAAGAAGTGACAAATGTATTTCCAAGCATCTGACTACAAGGGAAAACAATTCCTAGAACTAAACAATGACAATGATCAACCTATTTGTTCTATCTATTCTAAGGTGGTGCTTGGCTGAAATATTTTGGCTTCTCCAATTCATTGTGTGCATGCATTACCAGACTGATTACAAACCATGCTCCCATTGGTGAATATAGGCTAAGGCTTTTTCCCAATGAGCCCTTCACATGCCCATGTGGCAACTTTCCTATTGAGACAAGAGCACATATCCTACATGGATGTGTACAATATATGAAGTCATGGAATCCTAAATGGAGGTCCCTCAAGGATATTCTTACTTTTCTAGAATTCAATCCAGGAGCATTTTGTTTCCAAGACAGCAATACATGTATCAGTTAACTACTGGACTTGGCATTTTATCTCGTGTAATATTATGTCTCCTATTTTTCCTCCTTTTCTTTTCCTTTTCTTTTTCCTCTTTATTTAAGTAATTATGGTGTACAATTACCACGGCCTACCATCGCATCTCATGTGATAAATTGTTGATTTGAAAAAAAAAAGAAGTTAAATGTGTAAACCAAGAAATAGAAAGAAAATTACAACCAAAACTCTAGTGAATTCAGAGTATACAATTTATTCTCAAACATGTTTTATCATCAATTGCAATTTTGCTCATTTGTGACAATTATGCATACCCCACATTGTAT
>Ga0157358_1000093_pt1 | contig 33505 bp, 32 predicted proteins | sample AttcapACBM2_FD_111484 | JGI IMG/M metagenome (GOLD analysis project Ga0157358, IMG submission 111484) | Fungus gardens microbial communities from leaf cutter ant in Botucatu, State of São Paulo, Brazil - Atta capiguara ACBM2 | ecosystem: Host-associated > Fungi > Mycelium > Unclassified ... | reverse complement strand
GGGGATGCCATCATTCACCGCTTCATGTACACTAAGTTGCACTATGACAAAGAAAAAAGCACATAAACCCGGTTCTGCCACCATTGCCATGAACAAGCGGGCGCGCCACGAATACTTCATTGAGGAAGAGTTTGAAGCGGGTCTGTCGCTCCAGGGATGGGAGGTCAAATCTCTCCGTGCAGGTAAGGCCAACATCAGCGAAAGCTACATTATGCTGCGCGATGGTGAGGCGTTCCTGTTCGGCGCAACTTTTCAGGCGCTGACCGGCGCATCCTCTCACGTGGTTTGCGATCCTACGCGCACCCGTAAACTTCTGTTGAAGGAGCGAGAGCTGGATACGCTGTTTGGCAAAGCTAATCGCGACGGTTACACCATCGTGCCGCTGTCGCTGTACTGGAAAAACGCCTGGGCCAAGCTGAAAATCGGCGTGGCGAGAGGTAAGAAAGAGCACGACAAGCGTGACGACATCAAAGAGCGTGAGTGGAAGACAGACAAAGCACGTATAATGAAGCACGCAAATCGCTAAGGTACTGGCATTGCGTGAGGTTTTTCTGTTATACTGCTAAACAGTACTTGGGGCTGATTCTGGATTCGACGGGATTTGCGAAGCCCTAGGAGCATGCCGAGGGGCGGTTTGCCTCGTTAAAAGCCGCAAAAAAATAGTCGCAAACGACGAAAACTACGCCCTAGCAGCTTAATAACCTGCTAAGAGCCCTCTCTCCCTAGCCTCCGCTCTTAGGACGGGGATCAAGAGAGGTCAAACCCAAAAGAGATCGCGTGGATGCCCTGCCTGGGGTTGAAGCGTTAAATCCAATCAGGCTAGTTTGTTAGTAGCGTGTCCGTTCGCAGCTAACCGGCGAATGTAAAGACTGGACTAAGCATGTAGTGCCGACGGTGTAGTAATTTCGGACGCGGGTTCAACTCCCGCCAGCTCCACCAAATTCTTGGTCGATGGCTACCAGAACCATTCGATGAAGTCCTGAAAGCCCGCAAAGCGAAAGTTTTGCGGGCTTTTTTGTGCCCTGGATTTGTCGCGCAGCGATACAAGCGAGATGGCTGCAATTGCTGGCCAGAGAGGACAATACCACGGCGGCGACCATCGACACGCTGGAACCCTCCCGTGAGCGCGCCAGCGTGGTGGGCTTCTCTCTGATTATCCTACCGGATCAGGAAAAATGGAGCGGTGACGGCGCGGGCATCAAGGCGATTACCGGCGGCGATGCCGTGGCGATTGACCCGAAATACCGCGACGCCTATTCAACTCACATCCCGGCGGTGATACGGGCGGTAAACAACAACCCGATGCGCTTCAGCGACCATAGCGGCGGCGTGTCGCGTTGCCGGGTCATCCTGCCCTTCCCAGACGTGATACTGGCGAACGAACGTGATCCAAAACAGCTGGAAAAGATTGCCCGTGAGCTGGCGGTTATCGTGCGCCACCTGATGCAGCGCTTCACCCGACCTGATGATGCCCGCGAGCTGTTGCAGGCGCAGCAGTCGCCTGAGGAAGCGCTGGAAATCAAGAGCAGCGCCGACCCGCTGGTCGACTTCTGCGGCTACCTGACGCTGCTCAGAACGCCAACTGGCCTTTTTATCGGCAATGCCAATATCCGGCCGATGAATCCGAGACGATACCTGTATCATGCCTATCTGTCGTTTATGGAGGCCAGAGACCATTAGCATCCCATGATGCCTGACAGCATTCGGCCCGGCGGTGCTATTGCTGGTTTAATGTGTGGGCCTGACGCACCCGTATGCGTGCTATTAGGCGGATTTGTGGGCGGTGCTTTAGCGGCATGGGAAATGGGCAACTGGTGGAAATAGAGATGGAAGAAATTACGACACTATCGTTATCGGAAGTGAATCAGGCAACAGATACCACCCAGGCCCGGTCTGAAGTGCTGCTTGAAGACAACTCAACAGGAATTATTATTCCCGGCCAAGTGCTTGAGGCTGCGATAAAAGTCGATGCGCGTCGCTATCTTTTATTCGTGACGGATGACGTCATCTTTGAAGAAATGCTGACGATCCTACTGTTGGATCTTTCTCAAGGCGTAGTAGAAGAACTGACTATTGGAGGCGCTTATACTTCAGGTCGCTTTAAAGATTTAAAGGTTTCGCTCCGCTCCGCAAGCTTCCGCTTTATCGGTGATACCACATGGACAGTAAAAGTATCGCCTTCACCCACGTTAAAACTGCCCTTTTCCGATCCTCGCGGTGTAAGTCGTCCGACGAGATTGCGGAAATACATTGATATCTCCGCTAATCCTGCTCCGGCCAGGGCTGACGGTAGCCGTTAGTGCAGTCTCTGGGCGCTTTTCTTTATCACCAGAACAGGCGACAAAGCTGCGAGACGAAACGCTCTTGGCATACGCTCAGCTATACTCATCAAAATTGAATTTATAAAATCATATAAATAACATTGCCGAAAAAATTCAGATTCCGCCAGCCCAGAATCATCCGGCAAAGACCTGAGAGCCCATATGGCATAAGCCCTGCGGGCTTTTTTATATCCTTCAGCGGCGTTGTGCCCAGACCTTTCCGCATTAACCGCTATACATCAGCGATAACCTCTGTAATCGCTCCACTTAAACTCGCTCAGCCATTCTCTCTACCGTAGTCCACGCCCTAAGCGCTTCCGGCAGCCTCATTAGCGGGCGACCAATAGTGAAAACGACAGCGCTTCCAGTTTAACAATAGCCCGGGGATAGCCTGAGCCAGCTTGCTGGCGTGATCAAAATCAGTAATTTGTTGCTGATGAACCAAACGATAGCTATCGGTAACGGCTAGCCAGCTAATCTGCACGTCGTTCAGTTTCAGCAAGGCCGCCTCGCCTTCCACTGACTCTGCGGCAAACGCAAAGTCCATCACTGCTGATAATTCATTCATCAATCCGGCCACGTCGCCTGTATCCGGCTGGCAGATATCATTAACCGCCAGGTAAACCCGGCTACGTAAGAACAAGGGGAAAATGCGCTAAATAGCCATGTTCGCAGCAGGCAGCAACGCTGGTGATGCGCCATGCTAAACTGGCCTCCTCTCGCCTGTCGCCAGTCCGCCTCAATTCGTGCGCCAGGCGCCTGCTGGCAGGCTGCACTCAGCAAGACGTCTGGCTATAATGCGCTCATTATTGCTTAACGCGCGCGACCGGTCAGACGCAACACCAGACCAATAAAAAGTAGCGCAATGCCCGAGGCATAAATCGGGAACCAGCGCGCCCACCAGTTAGTAGAGAACAGCGGCGCGCTGTTGACATGACTGACGGCATAGCTGCCATAGAGATTCACGGCCAAAGCTATTGCAAAGCTAACAAGGCCGATAAAAACCAGTAGATTCGAGACCTTATGCATTGTGCTTCTCCTGTTCAGGGCCGGATAGAAATTGTCGCCGGAAATCACTATTTCAATATAAATTTCATTGATGTAATTATTTTCTGCGCCTGTATCCAACTGCTCTCTGGTGAGGAAAGTGCTTCCCGGAAAATCCTCCAGTCGACTATTCGCACCAGCAGAAGCAGCAGGTCAACACAGTGTGCATTGCTCAGTCGGCACCATACTGGCCAGGCCGACTTTACCTCGAGCGGCGAATGATGTTCACCTTCGGATGAAGAATGGCGAAGAATTTCCGCCTAATTAATCATTTAAGTCACTGATAATAAATCACAAAAATTAAAAAGTGAACAGGGTGAATACTTTTCCCTTATATTTTTTATTACAATCTTCAAAAAATTAGTTTAACAATTACTCTTTCAGACTAAGACATCACGTCACTAACTTTGATAGCTTTAACCTGCTATAGCGAAAGACAACCCGTGTAATGGTCTATGCCTGGATACTAACTATCGACCGATTGAAAATCCGTAGACGAAACGGCATTGATATACCACTCAAAGTTGAATTCAAAAAAACCATTTAAAAACATAAAGAGCAGAAGATCCAAAATAAAGAGCAGAAGAACCAAAAAATTAGAAAATTGCCAAATGGCGTTTTGATAAATCAGACCTGAACGGTACGTCCTCAGCACGAGAGCTGTAAAAGATTACAGGCAGTAATAATTGAAGATTTACATCACTGCCAGTCACCGCGTATTATCCCCTGTGAACACTACACCGGAAAATGACACAAGGAATGTATCATGATGGCGGCTCTACAGTTTCCCTGTACTATATTCAAAACTCAAAATAGGATGGATGACTATAGCGCTGAGGATATGCGCTGTGGCGATCTGACTGAAGCACAACTGAAATCCCATTACCGGCTGGACTATATCTCTGACCGTGTTGATCCTTACATGCTGACCCGGCGTTCCTCAATGGATCGGCCTCAATCCATGTTCTGTTGCAATCGGCGCGGAGCCGGAGAGAAAATTAGTCGGCAGCAGTGCGCCATGATGCTGTTTGATGAGTTCCGCTCGTTATCCCGTAATTTTTCCATTTATGGGCCGTACAGCCACCTGATCGAAAAGATGATCATCCATATGCAAAACGGCAACGGTACGCCTTTTCATGATATGTCACTGGACACAGCTTTAAAGGAACATATTCTTAATGACAAATCAAAAAATAGCACTCGCCTAAGACTGCATGAAGTTATTAAAAAAAATATTGATTGGCATAAAAAACATTACCCAGCAAAAGAAAAGGATAAATTAAAAGAAATAATCCTCGGCGGGAAAACCCCTAAATTTGACCGTTTCCAGGATGATTTTAATGGCATGGGTATCACTGTTCATGATACCTGGGCAACGCGTATCACCATAAAATCACTGCATATCTATAACGATCACTTTCGCGCAGTGGTGCATTACAAAGTTCAGGATCACTTTGGCCTCGACAGTGACGATATACTGAAGAAAAAATTCAGCCAGTTCCATTTTTTCCGTATCTGGTTCGTGCTCCAGCGATACAATCAGTTTGGCTTCAAGCCCTTTATGACCAACATAGAAGCCATCATAGAAATTAAGGGAGCTCACAAATGAGAGTGAAAAATAGGAGAACTATAGCTTCGCTCTTTCTGGCTGGCTTGGTGCTGCTTGTCTACTGGTTTTGGTTGTCTCTGCGTCCAGTAGAGATTGTCGCTATTCATCACAGAAGTAGTGGTTTCAGTGATGTGCTGGTCACTAGTTTTCCACCGACTGATAAAGGGAAAATTAAATGGTGGTTAAAAAACCAGAATATGTTAAAAGATAAATATGCCATTCCAAAACCTGATTCAAATGGCTATTTTTATGTCACCTTCTGGTTGTTTGGGAAAGGGTATAAGGAAGAAGGAAAATATGACAGACTCTGTTTTAATGATATAAAAACAAAAATAAACTGCATCGAAAAGGACGCTATATTTTCTGTAGATAAAAGTAGAAATATGGGTTTAATGTTCACTGTGTATGATGGCGATAATTATCGCTTAGACCTTAATGGCGACATTATAAAAGTTACATCTGATTAGGTCTGCCTTTCTCGCGTAGAGGCAGCAATAAAATCATCCGCCCTGCCCGGCTTGCACCAGCAAAGCGGAAGTAGCAAATACTCAGGAGTCTATCCAGACGGAGAAAAGCGGCAATGCCTTGCCGCCGCCTCACTGATATTGCGCCTTTCACGACATGAATGCCCTGCTTTGATATGCGCCGGGTATGATTGCATTCTCTACCATGACGACAGCCTTGAGTGACCTGTTAAATCCAGCGACAGTAAAATCCGGCGGTTTCGCTCATTCGCCCCGCCATTAAAAAGCGCGCGAAAAGGGCTTTGCGCTTATCCATCAGCCAGCTTCGCTAAGGCCCGAATTACACCAGGCCTACTTTCAGCAGCGCGTTCTGGCAGGATCCACTCGCCGGTTACCTACTCCAGCTGGCTGGCAATCAGGCGCAGCTGTTCGGCAAGCTGCTTTAAATTTTGCTGCTTTTGATTGGCCGCACCGGTAGAGCTGCGCACCACCAGCTTCGCCGGCAGGATTGATGACGAGCGTTGCCGATCGAGATCGCTGGCCAACAGAATACGCGCTACCGCTTCTTTTCCCTGTAGGTCAAGATCCAACGAAACCGTGGTCAGAGCCGGATGGAAAAACGCGCTTTCATAAGTGTCATCGTAGCCAATAACGGAAATCTGTCCGGGTACCGCCACGCCGCGCTGATGAAGCGCGCTTAATACGCCGAGCGCCATCTGATCGTTGCCTACCAACAGCGCGCTGAAGTCAGGCGTTTCACGCAGCAGCTGCAGGATGCCGTTATAGCCGCTCTGCGCGTCCCAGTTACCATGGCGGATGCTGACCGGCTCCAGGCCATAGCTGGCCAGCGTCTCCAGCCAGCTTTTCAGACGCAGCCTGGCGGAAACCGACTGTTCAGGCCCGGCCAGCAACGCAAAATCACGGTGCCCCTGCTCATAAAGATATTTGATGCTGGCGCGGGTGTCGTCCGCCGGGTTAAACGAAACGTTAAACACCGACGTGTAGGGATCGACATCCAGAAACAGGCACAGGATATCTTCGTTCTCCAGCACGATCCGCTCGGCATCTTCGCTCTCCAGCGGCACGTTGATAATGACCTTATCCACCCGCTGCGACTTCAGCTCATTGATACAATCCTGCAAACTTTGATTGACGTTCTCATCAATCATGGCGATCAGCACCTGATAGTCAGCGGCATTGGCGTAGCGTTTTACCGCCGCGGCCACCTGTGAAGGCGCGTGCAGCGCCAGCGAGGTGGTCACCAGTCCCAGCGTCGTGCTTTGCTTACCGACCAGCTGCTGCGCCAGTCTGTTAGGCACGTAGCGCAGAGTTTCAATGGCGGCCTCCACCTTGCGCCGCGTTGCTTCCGAGACGTTTGCCGACTTATTCAAAACCCGCGAAACCGTCTGATACGACACGCCAGCATGGCGGGCAACGTCCTCTAAGGTGGCATTTTTTGATTTCATAACTCGCATCCCTGTTAACCAGTGGCGGAATAGTATCATAACGTAACTTCAGGTCAGGTTACCGTTATCACACTGCAATAAAACAACAAAAAAGTTATACCTTCACATACAGGATTAAGTGATCTGTTTCACCAATCGTTACAAAATGCGCCCTTTTATTTGCAGTATGTCACATATTATTGCGATTTGAATTGTCACCCTCTGGGGGAAAGGCGTTTACTGCCGCCGTATGTGAACGTATTACAATTAAACTGAGGGTAACATGAATACAAGGCTTCGCACTGCTGCTGTGGCGCTCGCTGCAGTCCTGACCTCCCCTACACTTTATGCGGCGATCGACAACATTGATTTCCATGGCTACCTGCGCGGTGGCGTAGGCGTGTCTCAGGATGGCGGCATGGAAGAGTGGCAGAAAAACAAGATTGGCCGTCTGGGCAACGAAGCGGATACCTATGGCGAGGTTGAGCTGGGCAGCGAAGTCTATAAACAGGATGACGTCAGCTTCTACGTCGACACCATGGTCAGCATGTTTTCCGACGGCTCCAACGACAACGAAACCACTTTCGGCGACGATGCGCAGTTTGGCCTGCGTCAGCTTAATCTGCAGATCAAGGGGCTGATGCCTGGCGACAAAAATGCGGTGATCTGGGGCGGTAAACGCTATTACCAGCGCCACGATTTACATATCATCGATACCAAATACTGGAATATTTCCGGTTCCGGCGCCGGTATTGAAAACTATACGCTCGGCCCCGGCGCCATCTCCTTCGCCTGGATCCGTGGCGATGCCAATGACGTGGACTACCGCGTGGATGACGACAACGACGTAAATATTAACTACCTCGATCTTCGTTATGCCGGCTGGAAACCCTGGAGCGGCGCGTGGACCGAGTTTGGTATTGATTACGCCATTCCTAACACCACCAAAAAACAGGAAGAGTATGGCGGCCTGTACGACGCTGAAAACGGCGTGATGGTAACAGGCGAAATCAGTCAGGATCTCTGGGGCGGCTATCAGAAACTGGTGCTGCAATATGCGGATAAAGGGCTGGCGCAAAACATGATCTCCCAGGGCGGCGGCTGGTATGACATGTGGAACGACACCAGCAATGCCAAAGGCTACCGCGTGATCAACACCGGCCTGCTGCCGATCACCGATAAGTTTTCGCTGAATCAGGTCTTCACCTGGGGATCGGCCGATGACGTTACCGCCCTGACCAATAAAAGTACGCTGCTGTCGCTGGTGGGCCGTGGTCAGTACCAGTTTACGCAGTATGTGCGCGGCATCGGTGAAGTGGGCAGTTTCTGGCAGAAAGATGAGAATAAAGTCGGTGGCGACTACAAACAGGCCGGACAGAAATACACCCTGGCTTTAGCGCTGGCCGCCGGTTCGGAGTTTATGTCGCGCCCTGAACTGCGCGTGTTTGCCTCTTACCTGAATGACTCTGAAAACGGCCACAGCTTCCAGGACAACACCAGTAACGATACCTGGAACTTCGGCGTGCAGGTCGAAGCCTGGTGGTAAACGCGCACTATCCTCATTGTCATTATTATTAGCCTCTTATACAGAGGCTTATTTTGGATAACCGTCGCCGGTTATCCTTTTTTTTTATCCCGGCTGAAAGAAGCGCGCCTCCAGCAGCTGACGCAGACGATCGGACTGCGTACCGAAAATCGCATGAACTTCATGCCCAAGAATAACCACGCCAATCGCTCCCGCCTCCTGCAACCCCGCAGAATCTACCACCGCCAGTGATTTCACCGTTACGCGTAGCCGCGTTAAACAGGCGTCTACCTGCCGGATATTGTCGCGCCCGCCAAAGCAGTTCATCAGCCGATCCAGCAAAGCGCTGTCGGCCGGGGCGGCCTCAGTCGGCAATGCCTGTCGACTGAAGTAGTGTTTAAACGATTTCAGACTCACCATGCTGCTCTCCTTCAGAGAAAAAAAAGGCGGGCTGCTGCCCGCCGTCTTACTGACAACGCTTACCGCTCCATCAAGCCAGCGGCGCGCACAAAACGCGGCAGCCCCACGGCACCAGCGTCAGCGGCCCGGCCAGCGGCGTGCCGTCAATTAAATCCTCAAGCCCCGCCGGTAGCTGTAGATGATGCGTTTGGCCGCTAAAATTCTGCAGAAAGATAAAGGCACGTTCGCCATCGGTGCGCCGCTGGGCCGTGACGCCTGGCGGCAGATCGATCGCCAGCGCGCGCGGCAGCGCCAGCTGTTTAATCAGCGCGCCGTAGAAGTCACGATGGAACGCCAGATCGTTACGCGATGCGATATACCAGGCTTTGCCCTGGCCAACGCGGTTAACGGTGACAGCAGGCGTACCGGCGTAGAAGTCGCTCTCATAGCTGGCCAGCGCCGTAGCGCCTTCCAGATGGATATGCTCGCAAAGCTCGCGTGCCTGATAAGGCCCGCTCAGGCCAAGCTCGTTGCCGCGCACGCCGCGCACGCCGTTGAACTCTTCATCCGTCAGGCTATCGATCTCTTCCGCCCAGATACCCAGCAGCGGCCGCAGCGGGCCTGGAAATCCGCCGGGATAGCAGAGATCGCTTTCATTGACGATGCCGCTCCAGTAGCTGGCAACAAAGTGGCCGCCCTGCTCCAGATGCTGCTGCACACGCCCGGCAAAGCCGTCGCGCACCATATAGAGCATGGGCGCTATCACCAGCGCATAGCCGCTGAAATCGCTGTCGCCGTTAATCACATCCACCGCCACGCCCTGCTCCCAGAACGCGCGATAGTGTTCGTTGACGGTGCGCTCATAATGCAGGCCCAGATTGCGCGGCCCCTGGGCATTGTCCATTGCCCAACGGCTTTCCCAGTCAAAGACGATCGCCACTTTGGCTTCAGTCCGGCTGCCGACTACCGGCGTCATCGCCGCCAGCATCCGGCCCAGCTCGCTGACTTCACGCCCGGTGCGGGTATCGAGATGGCCGACGTGGTCGATCACTGCGCCATGGAATTTTTCAACCGAACCGCGGCTTTTGCGCCACTGAAAGTACTGCACCGAGTCCGCGCCATGCGCCACCGCCTGGAGCGAGGAAAGGATATGCATACCCGGCTTTTTAAGCTTGCTGGTTGGCTGCCAGTTGGTGGCGCTCGGCGTCGACTCCATCAGCACAAAGGGTTTGCCCTGCTTCAGGGTACGCATCAGGTCGTGATACATCGCGGTATAGCAGGCGAGCGCGGTTTCATCCTTGTCGTTGTGCCACATGGGATAGCTGTCCCATGAGATGAAATCAAGCGCCTGCGCCAGCTTCCAGTAGTCGTAATCGTAAAAGTACTCCATAAAGTTGGTGGTTGCCGGTAGCGCCGGGTTCGCCGCCTTCAGCGGTTTGATCTCTTCACGACAGAAGTCGGTGACCTGATCGGTCATAAACCGCCGCCAGTCGAGGTTCAGGCCATGGATCGAGACTTCGCCCTGCGGAGCCGGCGAGACAACCTGCGACCAGTCGCTGTAGGTGTGGCTCCAGAAATCGCTCCACCAGGCGTGATTAAGATTTTCCAGCGTTTCGTAACGGTGCTGCAGCCAGCCGCGAAAAGCTTCCTGGCAGCGATCGCAATGGCATTCGCCGCCGTACTCATTGGAAATGTGCCAGCCTATCACCGCCGGATGGTGCGCATAACGCGCGGCCAGCTGTTCATTCATCGCCCGCACTTTCTGGCGGTAAACCGGCGAGGTCATACAGTGATTATGTCGGCCGCCATGCAGCGCGGGCACGCGATCGCGTCCAACACGCAGCACCTGCGGGTATTTCTGCGACATCCAGGCCGGACGCGCGCCGCTGGGCGTGGCGAGGAACACCGAAATGCCCTGCTGGTGCAGCTTGTCCAGCACGTTGTCCAGCCAGGCGAAATCGTAGCGTCCCTCCTCCGGCTCCAGCTTCGCCCAGCTGAAAATGCCGACGGACATCACGTTACAGCGTGCCTGCTTCATCATCGCTACATCATCATCAATGATACCCGGCTGGTGAGCCCACTGTTCCGGGTTGTAGTCAGCGCCGTGCAGCAGCGCGTTGACCCTGGCGCTGAGCGGGGGAAATTTATTCATACCTGTTCCTTTGAGGTGTCAGAAATATCAGCGATAGCGCCAATGGATTAATGAAAAACCTGTAGCGAAGGCAGCGCCTTGCCGTGACAGTCAAACAACGCCTGATTTTCGCGGGCGTTACCCTGTTTCCACTCGTCGTGGATATACTTCATCCCGGCTGGCGTCGCCCAGGTATTGCCCGGCGCCGGGATCCAGGCCGGCTCCCAGTACACCACGCCTTTGCCGCGATGGTTCGGCACCGCCAGCACCGCTTTGATCAGATCGTGCAGCCAGGCCGCCTGACCGGCCACCGTGCCGGGATAGCCGCCCGCCTGTTCCTCTTTAGCCTGGAAGCTGTTTTCGGCGCTATCGCAGTTTTCCAGCGTGTAGCCATAGGCGGCCTCCACCACCATTACGTCTTTGTTATAGCGCTGGCTGATGTCGTCCATATTGGCTTTCAGCGCGCTAATCGGGCCGTTCCAGTAGGTGTACATCGACAGGCCGATAATATCGAACGGCACCTGGCGCTTGACGATTTCATCAAACCACCAGCGGAACATATCGTTTTTGGTGCCTTCGGCCAGATGCAGCATGATCTTCACCTGCTGCGGATCGCTGAGGTTTTCGCGCAGGCCACTGATGCCCGCTTTCAGCAGGGCCGCCAGCCGATCGAACTCGCCGCCGTTCTGCCCCCAGCTTTTGCCCTCTGGCCAGAGCATGCCGCCGTTCAGCTCGTTGCCGATCTGCACGATATCCGGCATTACGCCTTCCGCCTTAAAGCGGGCGATGGCGTCGCGCGTATAGTCATGCACCGCGGTTTCCAGCTGCGGGAACGGCAACGACTGCCAGGCTTTAGGCTTGAACTGCTTGCCGGGATCGGTCCAGAAATCGCTGTAATGGATGTCGAGCAGCAGCTTCAGGCCCGCGGCTTTTACGCGTTTTGCCAGCGCCAATGTGGTCGGCAGATCGTTACCGCCGCCGCCGTAGGTATGGCCGCTGCCGTCGCGGGGATCGACCCACAGCCGTAGACGAACGGTATTGATGCCGTTGGCTTTCAGGATGGCAATGGCATCCTGCTGCTGATTGGCCGCGTTATAGAATTTCGCGCCCTGTCGCTCCAGTTCCGCCAGTGAAGAGATATCCGCACCCTTCACAAAATCCGCTGGCCACGGCCCGGCGGAGGCGACAGGTGCCGGATCGGCGGCGAGCAGCGGTGTCGCCCAGGCCAGCGCTAGGGCGAGAAGTAAGGTTTTTGGTGTCATGATTTATCCTTTGGTGCCGCCTGAGGTCAGGCCAGAGACGAAGTATTTCTGCAGTGCCAGATAAAAGACGGCGACCGGCAGCGCAATCAGCACCGCGCCAGCCGCATAGGTGGTGTAGCTGGCGCCCATCTTTTGCGACACCAGGTTATAAAGGCCAATCGGCAGCGTAAATTGCTCGGGGGTACGCAGGATGGTGCTGGACAGAATAAAATCGCCCAGCGGCCCGGTGAAGGAGAACAGCGCCACCACCGCCAGGATCGGCTTCGACAGCGGCATAATAATCTCCACAAAGATACGGAAGTTGCCCGCGCCGTCCATGCGTGCCGATTCATCCAGATCTTTAGGGATAGAATCGAGATAGCCCTTCATCAGATAAGTGTTCATCGGGATCATGCCGCCCACGTATATCAGCACCAGCGCAATATGGCTGTTAATCAGCCCCAGCAGCTGCGACAGCACGAAAATAGCGATTAGCGCGGAAAATTGCGGGATCATCTGCAGCAGCAGAAACAGCATCAGCCCGTTTTGCCGTCCTTTGAAGCGAAAGCGCGAAAAGGCATAGGCCGTACAGCTGACGCTGAGCAGGGTCAACACCATGGTCAGGAAGCTGATTTTCATCGAGTTCCAGTACCAGGTCAGGTAAGGCACGGTGCCGTTGAACAGGTTGCGATAGTGCTGCAACGAGGCGTTTTCCGGGATAATCGAGCTGCTGAGCAGGCTATTGCCGGCGTTCAGCGACGCGCCTACCGTCCAGATCAGCGGATAAATAATAATGGTCGAGACCGCTAACACCACCAGCCAGGTCAACGACAGGCGCACCCATTTTTCGCGTTTAATACTCACGGACTTCGCCATAATTGCTTCCTTACGCCATCTCATCTTGTTTAAACGATCGGGTTGCGCGGAACTGCCACAGCGCAAGGCCCACCACGAAAATCGACAGCAAAATAGTGATGGTGGCGGCGATAGCGTACTGCGACGACGACATGGTGAGCTTGTAGATCCATGACACCAGGATATCGGTCCCGCCAGCGTTCGATCCCGCTACCGCCGGCCCGCCGTTGTTAAACAGGTAGATAATGTTGAAATTATTAAAGTTGAAGGTGTACTGGGTGATGATGATCGGCGCAATGGCGTAGAGCACCAGCGGCAGCGTGATGGTTTTCAGCCGCGTCCACGCGCTGGCGCCGTCCATGATCGCCGCCTCGTAGAGATCGTCGGGGATCGCCTGCAATACGCCGGTGGTCATGGCGAAGACAAACGGAAAGCCGAGCCAGGTCTGCATCAGGATCAGCGCGGTTTTACTCCAGAAGGGATCGGTCATCCACGCCTTCGGCGCAATCCCAAAGAAATGGAGAATGGCATTGTTGATCACGCCAAAGCTGTCGTTGAACATACCGGCAAACACCAAAATAGTGACAAAGCCCGGCACCGCCCACGGCAGGATAAAAATAGTGCGGATAAGCGGCTTAAAGCGCAGGTCTTTCTGGTTGACCAGGATCGCCAGCATGACGCCGACGCTGCACTGTAGCGTGGTGGCCAGCAGCGTCCACACCACCGTCCACTGCAGCACGTCCAGAAAAGTGGAGCGCCAGATCGACAGGGTGAAAATATTAACGAAGTTTTTGAAGCCGACCCAGTCCACCAGCTTCGCCGGCGGCGTGTGATAGAGGTTATAGTTGGTGAAGGCGATGGCGAAACCAAACAGGATCGGAAACACCACCACAAACACCAGCAGGATAAAGCCGGGCGAAATCATCAGGTAGGGAAAGCCGTCACGCAGCAGCAGCTGATACTGCTGGCGCACGCTGTTCAGCGGCTGATGGTTATCGCGCTTTGCGCCGTTAAGCCAGGCATCGCGCACCGACAGCGCCCAAATCGCCACCCCAAAGGCAACGATAAGCACGCTGATAATGCCCTCCGCCAGCAGAAAGATCGAGTTATCGCGCGGCACCTCTTCGCCCAGCGTATAAAGCCCCCACAGCCCCTCGCGGAGAAAATCGTGGAAGACGCCGGTAAAGCTGCACAGCAAAACCAGAAAGCAGAGCCCTTTGGCCCACTGGCGGTGGTAAAACTGGCCGCAGCCAGGCAGCAGCGCCAGCAGCGCGCCGGTCGTCGCATGGCGGCGCGGACGCTTAGGCATCGCCAGCTTTTCATCGGAAGAAATAGTCACACCCGGATCCTTATCCTGTGCGGGTTGCCCCGCGAACCTGCATTACTGGTTACTGGCCTGCATCGCTTCGATCTGCATTGAAATTTGCTTCACGGCTTTATCCAGCGCGGCCTTCGGTTCCTGCTTGCCGGAAACGCTCAGCTCCAGCGCGGCATTGGCCGGGCCCCAGACTTCCTGCATCTCCGGCACGCCCGGCATCGCGGAGGCGCGGGTCGCCTGCACCGCTACCGCATTCGCTTTCTCATCGTTTTTGATGATCGGATCGTTCATCAGCGCGGTCACCGGCGGGATCTCCTGCGTCTTCTGATAGCGTTCTTTCGCATACTGCGGCTGGTTGATAAAAGTGATGAACTTCTGCGCCAGCGCCCGATCTTTACTCCAGGTCGACACCACATAGCCTTTTACGCCCAGGAACGAGCTCATCGGCTTGCCGTTGGGCAGCAGCGGCAGCGGCGTTACGCCATAGTTGATGCCCGCCGCCTGATAGGGCTGGAAGGCCCACGGCCCGTTGATAACCGCCGCGGCTTTTTTCTCGGTAAACAGTGAGTCGATAGCATTCAGGCCGTTGTCGCCCATAATGCCGCTCGGCAACAGTCCTTCGCTGAAGAAGCGCTTGAGGTAAGTCACCGCTTCAACGCTGCCGGGCGTGTTTAACCCGACATCCTGGGTCGCGAGCGCGCCCTTGCCGTCTTTGCCAAAGATGTAAGCGCCCATTGGCGACATAACGCCCCAGCTGTAGTAAAGCTGGTCGAACTTCGCCAGCAGGCCGTATTGCTGCGCCGCGCGCTGCTTCTGAGAGAAAGCGCGATATTCATCCAGCGATTTCAGCGGTGACGGCAGCAGATCCTTGTTGTAAATCAGCACCAGCGTTTCCACCGCCTTCGGGATGCCGTAAACCACCTTATCGTGCACAAATGCCGCCATGGCCGATGGCGTGTAGGCCGCCTGCTCTGCCGCCGCGACGTTCAGCGGTGCCAGCAGCCCCTGCACTACCGCGCTGCCAAGCTGATCGTTAGGGATCACCAGCACGTCCGGGCCGATGCCGGCCGGGCCATCAAGCCGTAATTTTTCGATCTGCTGGGCGAACGGCATTTCCTGCACCTTCACCTCAACGTTAAATTGCTTTTGAAAATCGACGATCGCCGTTTTGATGCCGTCCGATTTTTTAATATCTTCCCAGACGGTGAGCTGTGGTGCGGCCCAGGCCGCCTGATTCAGCATCAGGGCTGACAGAAGAAGCGTAACGCCAGTTTTGATTCTCATTAAAGACCCCATGTGAAGGTATTACATTTCAAACTAAAAGATGCTGAAATCATGTGCGCAGTTCGCGGTTTTACTCGACTTTCACAATCTATAAAGCAGGAACGACGTATCGCATTGTGGGCTTAAGCTACGCGTAACTTCCGTCGTGCTCCAGCCCCTTCGCATCAATGTGTGATCGGTATTACAGAAATCAACAACAGCGATAGGGCGTGCATCAGGGCGGCGTTATAGTCAAAGCAGGCACCATCAGGGCTGACGTGAAGTGCTTGTAATTGTTATACGTACTACATACTTCCACAGCCAAACCTTTTCGCCATGAGGATCCGCATGTCCAGCATCAGACTGAGAAACGTCACCAAACGCTTTGGAAAAACAGAAACGCTGAAAAATATCGAGCTTGATATTGAGGCGGGCGAGTTTGCCGTTTTTGTCGGCCCTTCCGGCTGCGGTAAATCCACCCTGCTGCGGCTGATTGCCGGACTGGAGGAGATCAGCGACGGCGAGATTTTAATTGGCGATGAGGTGATGAATGACGTTGCGCCCGCTCATCGCGGCGTGGCGATGGTCTTTCAGTCCTATGCGCTCTATCCGCATATGACGGTGGCGGAGAATATCGGCTACGGCCTGAAGGTTAACGGCGTGCCGAAAGCGCAGGTTCAGCATCAGGTTGAGATGGTGTCGAAAACGCTGCAGCTTGCCCACCTTCTCGACCGTAAACCGAAGCAGCTCTCCGGCGGGCAGCGCCAGCGCGTCGCTATCGGTCGCGCTATCGTGCGCAACCCACGCGTGTTTATGTTCGATGAGCCGCTCTCGAACCTGGACGCGGAACTGCGCGTCGATATGCGGCTGCACATTGCCAAACTGCATCAGGAACTGAAAACCACCATGGTCTATGTCACCCACGACCAGATCGAGGCGATGACGCTGGCGGATAAGATCGTGGTAATGAACTACGGCAAGGTGGAACAGGTCGGATCGCCGATGGCGCTCTACTATAATCCGGTAAACCGCTTTGTGGCGGGCTTTATCGGCTCGCCGAAAATGAATTTTCTGCCGGCGCGCGTGCAGCAGTGCGGCACCGGCGGACTGATCGCCAGTATCAATGAGGGCGAGCATACGCTACAGCTGCCGCCGCCGGTGCGCCAGCTGCAGCCGGGCGACGCCATTACGCTGGGCATTCGTCCAGAGCAGCTGCAGATTGGCGGCGACGCGCCGCTGCATCTCAATTTCCATTGCGAAGTGGTTGAACGGCTTGGCAACAATACTTATCTGTTTGGCCAGGGCCACGGCCACGACGGCTTCAAGATGCTGCTGCCGGGCGACGTGCATTTCCGCCCTTATCAACATCTACAGCCTGGGTTTTACCCCCATCACTGCATGGTGTTTGATGCCGAGGGAACCCGCATCAGCGCCGATATCGCCATGCCGCAGGTACGTGCCGCCTGATCGATATGATACCGCCCTCTTTCCGTTCGGCCCTGCCGGACGGATACTTTTTTGTTCGTCAGTATCCGGCGCCGCTTTCTCGCTGCTGCAATCCTTCTGTTTATCCCTGCGTAAGCGCTTTTTAACCGCCATTCCACCGGTAAAGCAGCAAAATCGCCCGCTTCAGCTATGCTCAAATACAGGTTATTCCTAAGGCGGGACGTCATTTGCCGTGCCATGCTTAACTACACAACGGATCAATGTTTGGTGAGGAAATCATGAAAAAAACGATTATTGCACTTTCTGCCCTGCTGCTGGCTTCTCCTGTTTTTGCCGCCACACACGCAACGGACGACACCGTAGCCGCCGCTAACGAAGGCGCCAACACGGCAAAAGAGAAACTGCACCAGACCCAGAATGAAGGCAAAGAGCTGAAGCTGAAGTCTGAACACGCGGCGGAAGGCAAAAGCCACGACACCACCAGCAAAATCAGCGAAGGCACGCAGAAAACCTGGCATAAGACCAAAGAAGGTACCGAAAAAGGTTGGGATGCAACCAAAGAAGGCACTGAAAAAGGCTGGAATAAGACCAAAGAAGGCGCCAGCGATCTGAAAAAGAAAGTCACTGAGTAATCGCTTATCGTGAGCGAGTTGAAGGCCGCTTATGCGGCCTTTACTTTTATGGCTCTACAGGGTTTCACAGACCGATGGGGAGCGAACGCTAGCGGCTGATGCTGGCATTCAGCGCCTCAATTGATGTTTGCAGCCCGGCCTCAACGCTCATCGTCAAATCTTCCATTTCCAGCGCGACATAGTCGTTGTAGCCGGTCATCCGCAACACGGAGAAAAACTCCTTCCACCACAGTAAATCTTTCCCGCAGCCCACCGCTACATAGTTCCAGGTTCTGGATTTCGTTTCCGTTACCGGCTGCGTTTCCATCAGTCCATCAATATCCGCCAGACCGCGCTCAATGCGCGCATCTTTGCCGTGCACGTGGAACACCGCGCCTTCCAGCTTTCTGGCGGCGGCGATCGGATCGGCACCCATGGCGATCAGATGCGAAGGATCAAGGTTGATCCCTATCATCTCATCTACCGCACTACGTAGCTTAAGCAGCGTCGACGCGTTGTAAACCAGCTGGCTCGGAAAGGCTTCTATAGCAATTTTCTCAATGCCGTGCCGACGCGCATGCTGCACAAATTTTTTCCACCAGGGAATAGCCACCTCTTCCCACTGGTAAGCCAGCACGCCAGGCATATAGTCGGGCCACGACACGGTTGAAGCGATCCAGTTTGGGATTTTATCTTCCGGGCCGCCGCCCGGCAGGCCGCTCATCATCACAATCTTTTTCACGCCCAGCCTGGCCGCCAGCTCAATGGTTTTGTAGCTGCTGTTGCTATGCCTTTCCCCCAGCTCGCCAGGCGCCAGCGGATTGCCTGAACAGTTCAGCGCCACGATCTCCATATCGCGCCGTTCCAGTTCATGACGGAAAGCGGCCAGCTTTTCCGCAGAGGCCAGCAGCTCATCGGTTGGCACATGCGGACAGGGCGACCAGCCGCCTGCCGTCATCTCCACGCCGTAAATCCCGTAGCTTTTTACCCGATCCAGCATTTCGCCAAATGACAAATTTGCCAGGACGTCCGTACAAAGTGCAAGTTTCATGGGTGATCCTTAATTCATCAGGTCTGGATTGCGCTGTCGGCCTGTTTAAAATTCCGGCTTTACAAACAGCGTAATAAAATCGGTTTTGCTGGTTGCCTGCGCCAGCAGCGTGCTTTTCCATTCGTTGCTAAACAGGTCAGCGATATCGGCGATAACCTGGATATGCTCGTTTTGCTTCGCCGCTACCGCTACCACGATAAAGGCGATCTTGCCCTTCCCCCAGTTCACGCCCTGTGGAAACTGAAAAACCTGAAAGCCGGTTTTAATCACCAGATCGATGCGCTCTTTAGCGCAGTGTGGCAGAGCAATCCCCGCGCCCAGATAAGTCGATACGCTGCTTTCCCGCGCCAGCATGGCATCAAAAAAGCCATGCTTTACGTAGCCGCCCTGCTCCAGCGCTGCGGCTGCCTGACGGAGCGCCTCTGTTTTTGACGAGGCCTGGCAGTCGAGAAAAAGGTCGTCCTGCGAAAGTGCCAGCATAGTCGGTTCCTGTTAATGATTAGCGGTAGAGCGCCGGACGCGGCGGCACGGTGACTTCGTGTTTTAAGCCATCCTGCAATGAAGCGAGTCCCGCATCGCACACCAGCGCAACGACGTAACCGTCCCAGCAAGACGGCCCGCTCATCTCTCTGCCGCTGCTGATATTGTCGATAAAGTTCTGCACCTCCCGATCGTAGGCAGTGGCAAAACGTTCCATACAGGTTTTGGCGATAGGGTATCCGGCGCCGCTGACGGATCGCTTCACGGTTAGCGCCTGTTCTGTCAGGCTGGCGATAGCATTTTCCCCGATAACTTCACACTGGATGTCGTAACCGTAGTTGCAGTTAACAAACAGTTCGTCATCGATGCGCACGCCCGATTCCGTTTCAAAAATCACCATCAGCGGATCCTGCAAATGCGGCAGCGCGCGGCTGGTTTTTTTACGCGGTATATCGACGCGTACCGAAACAATGTTTTCGTTAAGCAGGTAGCGGATGATGTCGATTTCATGGGTTGCTGAATCGTTAATCGCCATTTCCAGCGTATAGCTCTCCGGTACGGAAGGATTGCGGTGCGCACAGTGCATCAGCAGGATATCGCCCAGCTCGCCGGCATCGATGCTCTTTTTCAGTTCGATATAGCCGGGATCGAAGCGACGCATAAAGCCCAGCTGTAGCAATCGTTTACCGTATGCCGTTTCCGCATCGATAATGGCTTTCGATTCTTCAGCGGTCGGCGTCAGCGGCTTTTCGCAAAATATTGGCTTGCCGACTTTGATGGCGGCCAGGATCTGTTCCTTGTGCACAGGGCCGACAGAACAAATAAAAATGGCGTCCACGCTTTCTGAATGAATCATCTCAATAGCGTCATAATAAGCGGTGGCCTGGTACTGCTTCGCCAGCGTATCCGCTACGCCGCTATTGATATCGCACACCGCCGTGACTCTGGCGTTATTAATTACTGTACTGAAGCGTTGCAGATGATCGCGGCCAATCATGCCCAGGCCAATGAGTCCGATATTTACTGGCATTGCGTTTACCTCACTTTTAAAAGCGGAATTTATTTTCAATCTGTTCTAAAGTCAGCCCGCGCGTTTCGGGCAGAAATTTAACCAGCAGGATCAGCATCACGACATTGGTCGCCGCGAAGAAGCCAAAGGTCATGCCGCCGCCATAGTGATGCAGCAGCAGCGGGAAGATGGACTGGATAATAAAGCCGAAGATCCACAGGCCGAACACGGCGATACCCATGCCAAGGCCGCGCATCCGCAGCGGATAGATTTCCGCCAGCATCAGCCAGAAAACCGGCGCTATCCAGCCCTGCATAAAGACCAGAAACAGCAGCATCAGACCCAGGATGATGTAGCTTGCGCTCGCAAAATCGGCATGCAGACTCTCCACGCCGTTTTGGATTTCGGTATGGAAGAAAAGCTTAAAGGAGAGTCCGATCAGCACCAGGCTCAGGGTGACGCCAGCCTGCCCGGTGAAAAAGATTTTTCTGCGCGAGTGTTTGCCAATCAGCACCATGCCCAGCAGCGTTGCGAGGATGGAGACCACGCCGTTGGCCACCGCGCCGGTGACCGCGGCCGCATCGCCCAGACCAGTAGCTTTCAGCACTGTCGGCGCGTAATACATGATGGTATTGACGCCCGTCACGCGTGTGGCCAGCACGATCATCAGGCCAATCAGAATCAGCTGGATAACCCAGGGTTTTTTCAGCTCGGCAAAGATATTCAGCCGTGCCGTATCAATCTGGAGAACGCGCTGTATCTCTTTGACCTCACGATCGACCTCTTGCGGCAGACGGATGGTTTTCAGCACCTTTATGGCTTTATCGGTTTCGCCGTGGCGCAGAAGAAAGCGCGGTGATTCCGGCATCATCAGCATCCCGATCCACAGCAGTGCGCCGGGAATAGCCGGGATCGCCAGCATGATGCGCCAGTTATGCGACATATCGGGATAAAAATTAACGATACCGGCGTTCATCGAGTAGGCGAGGAACTGGCCGGTAACGATCATCAGCTCATTGACCGTAACCAGTCGCTCGCGCCGGGCTGGCCGCGCCAGTTCAGTGATGTAAACAGGCACGGTTACCGAAGCGCAGCCGACGGCCAGGCCAAGGACAAAGCGGGCGACGATCATGGAAGGGACATTCCAGGCGAAAGCCGTGCCCAGCGCGCCAATAATAAATATCGCCGCGACCCACAGCAGGTTTTTCCGCCGCCCCTGCTTATCGGATAAATAACCGCCGAACAGCGATCCCAACGCCGCACCGAACAGCAAAAAGGAAGTAATAAAACCTTCCTGCACCGGCGTTAAATTAAAATCATATTTCATAAAAATTAATGCACCGGAAATTACGCCGGTATCATAGCCGAAACATAATCCGCCGATAGTAGAGACCAGCGTAATAAAGCGCATTCGGTCGGGATTTTGCAGGTGACTTTTATTATACATAGGGTTTTCCGTCTGGTTTTAAGGAACGCCTTGCATCATTTTTTATAAACCGTTAATGGCTGTTGCCGCCGTTTAAAAACAATCCCAGGCTACAGCGGACAGAGAAAAGGGTATACCGAAGTGAAAGAAAAAGGCCATATAGAAAGATAACGAAAAATTCATACCGTGGTGGAGATCAATATTCCGCTTAAATTTTCCCATAGCGGGTGACAGCAATCACAAACTGATTTTAACGCGTTGACTTAGCAAGAATGAAGAGATTATTTCTACGCTTCCTTTTATTAAAAATAACAAGGAAGATAATATCTTACGGCATTAATTACGCTGGTAATCGGGGCGGCAATCAGGCTTTTATTCTGCCGTTTTGATGATTTTCGTCCTGTCGGTCAACATTAAAAAGCCATAGCGAAAAAGGGGATTTACCTTTTTGCCGACGGGATGGCGGTTGAACCTTTTATTTCAAAATGTGCTCAAAAAAGACTCGGCCGGTGCAACGGCAGCCGTTTTTGCTGGTTGATTGCGGCGGCATAAAGCAAAAACAGAGATTTTCTGGCCGACTATTTTTCTATATCTATTATCAATCAGCAGTTTATAGAAAAATAAAAACTAATTTTGATGATTACAGCCAGCGACTATTGATGTAAGAATAGTGATGAACGCCACGGGAGAAATTATGCTGACATTTTGCCTGAACGACTGCTCCGCCACGGGCGGCTTTGCAAACGGCATGCGGCCGCGTTTGCTGTTTATGTGCCGGGCCGACGGCATTGGCGCCGCCACGCCGCGCGTGATGCACCGTCATCAAGAGCGGTTTGAGCTGATGTTTATTATGCAGGGCAGCGGCACTTATCATATCGACGGGCGTCAGTATCAGGCGAAACAGGGCGATCTGCTGCTGTTTAATGCAGGCGTGCTGCATGACGAATGCCCGCACGCTACGGACGACCTGATGTTATTCAGCTGCGGCGTAGAACAGCTCAGTATTCACGGGCTGCCACTAAATCATTTAACGCCGCGCGGCCAGACGGCGATGATGCCGAGCGGCGTTTATTACGACGAAATCCGCCAGCTCTTTTTACAGATGTGGCAACATATCAACAGTAAAAAGTCCTACGCCAGCGAAACGGGCCACAGCTTATTGCAGGCGCTGCTGTTAATTTGTCGGACAATCTGGGCGGAGAAAAACGAAGTTAGCGATCCTGACGCACTGTCGCCAGGCCAGCGTATTAAAGATTTTATTGACGAACATTATAAAGACAATCTTGATTTCCGTTTAATTACGGCCGAACTGCAAATGAATCGTTTTTATCTGGCGCATCTGTTTAAAGCTTTTTCAGGTTATTCGCCTAAACAGTATCAGACCCGACGCAGGATCGGCGAAGCGCAGTCTTTATTACTCAGCACCGAACTGGGCGTAACGGAAGTGGCGAATGCGGTAGGCTATGACAACGTCAATAACTTTCATCGTATTTTTCATAATCTGGTAGGCATCCCGCCCGCTCGCTATAAAAAGTTCTGGTTAACTGGCGAGCTGAAAAATGTGCCGACGCCGGGCCAGCAGTCAGCAAGCGCATAGCGCGCCGGACGCGATTTCTTAAGGGCCTTAAGGTTTTCCTAACCTTTTACTGGCAGGCTGAGCCTCTCTTTTCTTGCTCCGGATTGCTGGTATGTCACTGATGCAGCTAAAAAGAGTGTCGCTGAGTCGACACCTTTTCCTGATCCTCTTTTCCGTCTACATTGCTTTGTTTCTGAATCTTGCCTTCTACCATCAGGTGCTGGCGGCCATGCCGCTTACCACGTTGCGCTGTACGCTGGTTTTCCTTTCTATGCCGCTGGTAGCGTTCAGCGTCATTAATATCGTGCTGACGCTGGCTTCGTTTCTGTGGCTGGACAGGCTGCTTATCGCCCTGTTTATCCTGGTTTCCGCTGCGGCACAGTATTTTATCTGGAACTACAATATCGTTCTCGACCGCTCGATGATCGTCAATATGCTGGATACCACCGCGTCGGAATCCTTTGCCCTGATGACGCCGCAGTTTGTTATCAGCCTGCTGCTTTCCGGCGTGCTGGCCGTCGTGCTGGCGTTCTGGATACGCTTCAAAACGCCGTCGGGCCTGTTGAGCAGCGTGATGCCGCGCGTGCTTAGCCTGGCCGCCTCCGCCGTTTTAATCCTGCTGATCGCCCTGCTCTTCTATAAAGATTACGCCTCGCTGTTTCGCAATCATAAAGAGCTGGTGAAGTCGCTTAGCCCTTCCAACAGTATTGCCGCAACGCTTTCCTGGTATAAGCACAACCAACTGACGCACCTGCCGCTGGTCAGGCTGGGAGAAGATGCGCATCAAAGCCCGCAAATGCTCAACAGCACGAAAAAAAGCCTGACCATTATTGTGCTGGGCGAAACCTCGCGCGCGGCGGATTTTTCGCTTTCCGGCTATCCGCACCAGACCAACCCCCTGCTGGCGAAAGATAACGTTATCTATTTCCCGCAGACCATATCCTGCGGCACCTCTACGGCAGTGTCGGTGCCCTGCATGTTTTCCGGGATGCCGCGCGCGCACTATGATGATGTGCTTGCCAGCCATCGGGAAGGCCTGCTGGATATCGTGCAGCGCGCGGGCCTGAGCGTGCTGTGGAATGAGAACGACGGCGGCTGTAAAGGCGCCTGTGACAGGGTGCCGCATCAGGATATGACACGTCTGGATCTGCCTGGCGAGTGCATCGACGGCGAATGCTACGACGACGTGCTGTTTCACGGCCTGGATGACTATATCAACCAGCTGAAGGGCAACGGCATTATCGTACTGCATACTATCGGCAGCCACGGCCCAACCTATTATCATCGCTATCCGGCGCAGTTCCGCCGTTTTGTGCCGACCTGCGACACCAACCAGATCCAGGACTGTTCCAGGGAGCAGCTGGTCAACACCTACGACAATACCCTGCTCTATGTGGATTACATCGTCGATAAAGCCATTAACGTATTAAAATCACATCAGGATCGTTTTACCACCAGCCTGGTCTATCTTTCCGATCACGGGGAATCGTTGGGCGAAAACGGGGTCTATCTGCATGGTATGCCCTACGCGATAGCGCCGGAGGAGCAGAAGCATGTGCCGATGCTGATTTGGCTGTCGCCCGACTATCAGCAGCGCCACGCGGTGGCTATGGACTGTATGAACAAACTGACGAAGAATACGTGGTCGCAGGATAATCTGTTCTCTACGGTGCTGGGGCTGACCGGCACGGTGACGCGTGAGTATGTGCCTGGCGACGATATCCTGACGGCCTGTCGGAGCACAAATCGGTGAAAATTCTGGTAGTGGAAGACGATGCCCTGCTGCTACAGGGTTTGCTTATGGCGCTGGAAGGCGAAGGCTACGTTTGCGACGGCGTAAGCACCAGCCACGACGCACAGGCCGCGCTTGCCAGCGGCCTCTATAGCCTGCTGATCCTCGATTTGGGATTGCCGGACGAGGACGGCCTGCGCCTTTTGCTGCGCCTGCGCCGCCAGAAGAAAAAGTATCCTGTGCTGATCCTCACCGCGCGGGATACGGTCGGCGACCGCATCACCGGGCTGGACGCGGGCGCGGACGATTATCTGATCAAACCTTTTGCGCTGGAAGAGCTGCTGGCGCGCATCCGGGCGCTGATCCGCCGCGATGTTAACCAGGGTGACAGCAGGCTGACTTTCGGCCAGCTGGCGCTGGATATGACGCATCGCCAGATCCATCTTGCCGACAGGCTGCTGGAGCTGACGCCGAAAGAGTACGCTATTCTGTCGCGGCTGATGCTTAAGGCCGGGCAGCCGGTGCATCGCGAAATCCTCTACAACGATATCTACAACTGGGAAACCGAGCCGTCCACCAACACGCTGGAGGTGCATATCCACAACCTGCGCGAAAAAATCGGCCGGTCGGCGATCCGCACCGTGCGCGGCTTTGGCTATGCCCTGATCAAGGCCGATACGGATGAGTAAATTTTTCTTTCAACGTCAAGGCAACACAATGCGCTTTCGCCTGCTGATGGCGGTTGGCCTGATTTTGCTGTTCTGCCAGGTGATTAGCGTGGCGTGGCTGTGGCACGAAAGCAAAGAGCAGATCCAGCTGCTGGTGGACGCGGCGCTGCATAATCATGACCAGCACAAGCACGTGGAAAAAGAGATCCATGAGGCCGTCGCCAGCCTGGCCGTGCCGAGCCTGATTATGATTACGCTCGCCCTGCTGCTCTGTTTCCAGGTGGTGAAATGGATCACGCGGCCGCTGTCTGAACTGCAAAAGCAGCTGGAAAACCGCAGCGAGGACGATCTCGATCCCATCAGCTGTGCCCGTTCGGTGCGGGAAGTGGATGCCGTTACCCAGGCTGTTAATCAGCTGATTACGCGTCTGACCACCAGTCTGGAGCGCGAACGCCTGTTTACCGCCGATGTCGCCCACGAGCTGCGCACGCCGCTGGCCGGACTACGGCTGCATCTGGAGCTGATAGAGAAAAAGCACGCCGTTAACGTGCGCCCTTTGCTCGAGCGTCTGGATCAGATGACCAACAGCGTCTCTCAGCTGCTCCAACTGGCGCGCGTCGGGCAATCCTTTACCGCCGGCAACTATCAGCAGGTTTCGCTGATGCGGGATGTGATCGCGCCGATGAGCCTGGAAATGCAGGCGATGCTGCAACAGCGTGGACAAACGCTGGAAGTGGCGGCAACGCAGGATGTCACGGTGCGCGGCGACGCCACGCTGCTGAGCGTCCTGCTGAGGAACCTGCTTGAGAATGCCCATCGCTACAGCCCAAAAGGCACCGTCGTGACCGTTCGCATTGAAAACGTTTCCGGCGCGGTGCTGGCGGTGGAGGATTGCGGGCCGGGCATTGACGAAAGCAAAAGCGGCGAGCTGAGCCGCGCTTTTGTACGGATGGACAGCCGTTACGGCGGCATCGGGCTGGGCCTGAGCATCGTCAGCCGCATTGCCCAGCTGCATAAGGCGCAGTTTTTCCTCGAAAATCGGCCGCAAACCGGCGGCTGTCGTGCCTCGGTAAAATTTTCCTGACGGCGGCTCAGGCGGCGAACCAAACCCGCAGAAAAGCCAGGATCACAAGGCCGCTGAAAATCACGGCGGTATATTCACTTAGCGGACGGCTGTGCGGCTGTTTCATAGTGTTCTCCTCAGGTTGGTGAGAAGAGTTTCCCGCAGGAATATTAAGGCAACATTAAGGGCGCACTAAACGGCGGAAAAATGTTGCCTTCGAGCTGGCGGAACCCGCGGGAAAATGCCCGTTGCGGTTTGCCCTCTTATACCGAAATCCTTCTGGTGCTACGCTGCGTGTTTATCCGTCACGCTATTAAGGAAACCTCTATGTTTACCGGTCTCAGCGCGTTCCCTTTAACGCCAATGAATGAAACAGAAATTGATGAGCGCGCTTTTCGCGGTTTGATCCAGCGACTGGCGGCAGCCGGAGTGACGTCGCTTGGCGTGTTGGGTTCGACGGGCAACTACGCTTATCTGACGCGTGAGGAGAGAAAGCGTGTGGTTTCGCTGGCCGTCGAGGAAGCGGGAAAGGTGCCGGTGATGGTGGGCATTGGCGCGCTGCGGACGCGTCAGGTGCTGGAACTGGCCGAAGATGCGCAGCAGGCCGGTGCGAAAGCGCTGCTGCTGGCACCAGTTTCCTACCAGAAGCTGCGGGAAAAAGAGGTGTTTCAGCTGTATCAAAGCGTCAACGACGCTATTTCCGTGCCGCTGTGCCTGTATGACAATCCCGGCACCACGCAATTTACCTTCAGCGATGAGCTGTATGGTCGACTCGCCGGGCTTTCCAGGCTCGCCGCTATTAAAATTCCCGGCGTGCCGGACGATGCCGCCCAGGCAAAAGCGCGGATAGACCGTCTGCGCCAGCTATTGCCGGACAAAATAGCCATTGGCGTCAGCGGCGACGCGCTGGCCGCGCGAGGCCTGAATGCGGGCGCCGAGCTGTGGTTTTCCGTGCTGGGCGGCCTGTTTCCGCAGGTTTGCCAGCGGATTATCCGGCTGAGCGCCGCGGGTCAGCAGCTGGAGGCGCAAAACCTTTCCGATCGGCTGGCCCCGCTCTGGGCGCTGTTTGCAAAATATGGCAGTTTGCGGGTTGTCGCCGCGCTGGCCGCCAGGCTGGGCCTGACGGAAGCGGTTAATCTACCGCAGCCACTGGCGTCAATTGACCGTGAGGATGCCGGGCGGCTGGAGGCTGTTCTGCCCCTGCTGGAGTGAAAGGCTCCAGCAGCTATCTGCCCCTGCTGGAGTAAAAGGCCACAGCAGTAGCAATCATCTGCTGCTGTTGGAGTAAAAGGCCACAGCAGTAGCAATCATCTGCTGCTGTTGGATTGAAAGGCCAAAGCGGCGGTAATTATCTGCCGCTGCCGGACTGCCAAACCAAAGCGGCGGTAATTATCCGCCGCCGGACTGCCAGCCAGGATGGCGTGAAACAAGGGCGGCCGTTACCTGCCGCCTGGCAACTTCGCTCTCTTTCCATGGCTAAAAAATGCCCAAAAAACCGCCATTTATATAAGATTATCTTATAACACAATCTCATAACATTTACCCCGCACCGCTTTCTTTTTCTCAGCATTCCCCCTTACTTCAACAGGCAAACGTTTACCTGGCGACAAACAGGCTTTTTCGGCGCAGACAAGCAACAGCCCGCTTAAGTTCCGTCCTTTGCGTGATCTACATCACACTTTAATTAAAGTGAAATGAAACAGAGTTTGACAACTGTGAGCGATATCTATTTCCTTAAGCGCGGATGACGGCACACTTTTCCGGCATTTATACGGGCGCTTTCGGCACTGAAACCGCCTTCCTGTTCCGTTCCGGATAACGACAGATAAGACCATCGCGCGGGCTGCAGAAAATGGTCGATAAGCATGTGGTAATATAATGAAATATAAATCTCTGATGGCTGGCGCAGTGATGGCGCTTTCATACAGCACCGCTTCTTTTGCTGCCCCCGAGCAGCCGCAGTACGTTTCCGACTGGTGGCACCAGAGCGTTAACGTGGTAGGCAGCTATCACACCCGGTTCGGGCCGCAGTTTAACAACGACGTTTATCTGGAATATGAAGCCTTCGCCAAAAAAGACTGGTTTGATTTTTACGGCTACCTGGATCTGACCAACTTCTTCGGTGCCGGTAACTCCAACGCCAACGGCATTTTCGACCACGGCTCGCCGATGTTTATGGAGATCGAACCGCGCTTCTCCATCGACAAGCTGACCAATACCGATCTGAGCATCGGGCCGGTGAAAGAGTGGTATTTCGCCAACAACTATATCTACGATATGGGCCGTAACAGCGACAACCGTCAGAACACCTGGTACATGGGCCTGGGCACCGATATCGATACCCACACGCCGGTCAACCTGTCGCTGAACGTGTACGCTAAATACCAGTGGGAGAACTACGGTGCCGCTAACGAAAACAGCTGGGACGGCTATCGCTTTAAGGTGAAATACTTTGTGCCGCTGACTTCGCTGTGGGGCGGCAACCTGAGCTATATCGGCTTTACCAACTTTGACTGGGGTTCCGATCTGCGCGACAAGAGCGATGCTTCACGCACCAGCAACTCCATCGCTTCCAGCCACGTGCTGTCGCTGGTTTACGATCACTGGCACTACTCTGTGGTGGCGCGTTACTTCCACAACGGCGGTCAGTGGGCAGATGGCCAGGAGCTGAACTTCGGCACGGGTAATTTTGAAGTGAAATCCACCGGCTGGGGCTACTATCTGGTGGCCGGCTACAACTTCTGATCCGCAACGCTTCCTCAACCGCCAGCCCTTTGCGCGCTGGCGGTGCTGTTTTCCCGCTTTTTCCCGCCCGCTGCACGCCCTATACTGCTTGCCCTGGTGCCTCAGTAACAAAGGATGATGTATGCCTGCTTTATCGGCCGAGCAATCGGTAAAATTACGTCCGCTGGAACGCGAAGATCTGCATTTTGTCCACCAGCTGGATAACAACGCCAGCGTGATGCGCTACTGGTTTGAAGAACCTTATGAGGCGTTTGTCGAGCTGTCCGATCTCTATGACAAGCACATTCACGATCAGAGCGAACGGCGTTTCGTGGTGGAGTATGCGGAAGATAAAGTGGGCCTGGTGGAGCTGGTCGAAATCAACCATATTCACCGTCGCGCGGAGTTTCAGATTATTATCGCGCCCGGCCATCAGGGCAAAGGCCTTGCCAGCAAGGCCGCGCTGCTGGCCATGGAATACGGTTTCTCCGTTCTCAATCTCTACAAGCTTTATTTAATCGTCGATAAAGAGAATAAAAAGGCTATCCACATCTACACCAAGCTGGGATTTGAAATTGAAGGCGAGCTGATCCACGAGTTTTTTATCAACGGCGAGTACCGCAATACCATCCGCATGTGCATCTTCCAGCATCAGTATCTGGCTAAGCACCGCCCGCCGCATACGATGGTTAAGCCCACCGCGCAGTAGCTCCGGCTATCCGGCCCGCCAGCAGCGCGGGCCACCACGTTTTCCGTCAGCCGCGCGCACCGACAGGATTCATAATGATCCGGGCTGGCGGTTCTTCGATGTGGTACATGCCGCCGTTAAACGGATCGACCAGCAGCCAGCCGGGGAAGCCGCCAAGCGGGATATTACCCAGCAGATACCAGAGGTTGGCCTTCTCGTTTAGCGGAATGGTTTGCGGCACGAAGCCCGGCTGCTCCAGCATCAGCAGAAATTTCTTTTTGCCGAAGTAGCTGCCGTCCGATTTTGCCAGCGTCACGGTCTTTGGCGTGTAGCCTTCCGCCACCGCCCGGCCGGTTTCATCCTGCACCACAAATTTTGCCCCTTGTGGCCAGCTCTGAATGCTCACATCCTGGGTTTTGTCGCCCACGATAGTGGCGCATCCGCCAAGCAGCCACGCTGCAAACAGCACCGGTAAAATACGTTTCATAAGCTTTCCTGCCAGGTTAAATAGTGAGAATAGTTGGGCGCAGCGAATAACGCCCGGCGGCTGCGGGCGTTATGGTGCAAAGCTCTGAAGGTATTATCGGCAGCGTTGGGCGATAGCTTTAATATCGGCGGGCGTGGTGCGGCAGCAGCCGCCAATCAGCCTGGCGCCGGCGGCCTGCCATTCGGCAAGGTTATCCGCCAGCGTGCAGGTCGAGGCGTCGCTGTGCCAGCTTTTACTGACGGCATCGTACTGCTCGCCGGAATTGGGATAGACCACCAGCGGCTTCGCGCTCAGCGCGGAGAAAACTTTCAGCGCGGCCGTCACCTTATCCAGCGCGATACAGTTGATCCCCAGCGCCACCGCCTGCGGCTGCGCATCCAAAAAGGCGATGACTTCAGCTAACGGCGTGCCGTCGCTGAGATGTTCGCTGTCGCGCAGCGTAAATGAAAACCAGGCCGGCGTGGCGGGAAACTCTGCCAGTAGCGCGATCAGCGCCTTGATCTCCGCGAAGGAAGGCAGCGTTTCGCAGGCCAGAATATCCGCCCCCGCCGCCACCAGCGCCCGCACGCGCGGCCGGTGGAAAGCCATCATCTCCGCCTGCGGCAGCGCATAGTCGCCGCGATACTCGGAACCGTCGGCCAGAAACGCGCCGTAAGGCCCTACGGAGCCGGCAACCAGCAGCGGCCCGGCCTGCGGCGCGGCGGCCAGATAGTCCTCGCGGGCCTTCACGGCCAGCGCCACGCTTCGGGCAATCAGCGCCAGCGCAGCCGTTTCATCCAGCCCGCGCTGCGCAAAACCCTGCGGCGTCGCCTGATAGCTGGCAGTGATCGCCACCTGCGCGCCCGCTTTAAAGTAGTCGTAATGCACCTGATAAATCAGTTCAGGATTTTCAATCAGCACTTTCGCAGACCAGAGCGCGTCGCTCAGGTCGCAGCCGCGCGCTTCCAGCTCGGTAGCCATCGCGCCATCCAGCACCAGTCCGGCGGCTACCTGCTGTTTTACGGCATCAATCGACAACATGTGGAGTCTCCTTTGCCTGCTCGCGTTTTTGCAGCAGCTGAGTAAGGTAGTAAGCGCCGTAACAGACGGCGATAAAAGGCAGCCCGCAGTAGAGCGCGATGCGCTGCTCGGGATCGAAAGCCAGCCCGACGCAGGCCAGCAGGCAGAGCACAAAACCTAAAATCGGCGTTAGCGGATACCACGGCGCGCGATATTTCAGTTCGGCAAGCGGTTTACCCGCGCGCAGATGCGCCCGGCGGAAGAAAAAGTGCGCGGCGCAGATGCTCAGCCACACGGCCACCACGGCAAAGCCAGAGATAGCGGAAAGCGCGACGAACACCGTATCCGGCGCGATCACGCTGGAGAACAGCGCCAGCAGGCCGCCCAGCATACTGACGGAAATCGCGGTCAGCGGAATGCCGCGACGGGTCAGGCGGGCAAAGCAGCGCGGCAGCGTGTTCTGATTGGAGAGCGACCAGAGCATCCGGCCAGAGGCGTACAGGCCGGAATTAGCGGCTGACAGAATCGCGGTCAGGATAACGAAGTTAAAGATATCGGCCGCGTAAGGGATACCAATTTTCTCAAACACCAGCACAAACGGGCTTTTCACAATGCCGGCCTGATCCATCGGGATCAGCGCGGCCAGGATCAGCACGGTGCCGATAAAGAAAATAATCAGCCGCGCTACCGTGGTGCGTATCGCCAGCGGCAGCACCTTGTGCGGATTTTCCGTCTCGCCAGCGGCAATGCCAATCAACTCGGTCCCGGAGAACGCGAAGTTTACCGCCACCATCGTCATCAAAATTGGCAGCACGCCGTGCGGCAGCCAGCCGTGCGCGGTCAGGTTGTGGAAGAACGGCGCGCTGCTGCCGTCTTTTAACGGAATAAAGCCGAACATCGCGCCTGCGCCAAGCACGATAAATGCCAGAATGGTGATGACCTTGATCAGCGAAAACCAGAACTCCCCTTCGGCGAAGAAGCGGGAAGAGATAACGTTAAGCAGGAAGATAAGCGCGCAAAACAGCAGGCACCAGAGCCAGACCGGCGACTGGGGGAACCAGTACTGCATACAGAAACCGGCGGCCGTCAGGCTCGATCCCAGCGCCACGGTCCAGGTCAGCCAGTAAAGCCACGCCACGGTATAGCCGGTCGCCGGGCTGAGGTAGCGCGCGGCATAAACATGAAACGCGCCGGTTTCGGGCATCGCGACGGAAAGCTCGCCCAGGCTGAGCATCACCAGATAGACCACCAGCGCGCCAATCAGATAGGCCAGCAGCGTACCCGCCGCACCGGTAGTGGAAATAATATAGCCGGTATTAAAAAACAGGCCGGTGCCGATCACGCCGCCAAGCGAAAGCATTACCAGATGGCGCGCCTTCATGCTGCGTTTAAATTGTTGCGTATTGTCCTGCTGAGTCTGCTGCATCCTGTTATCCGTATAGACGTCTAAACTTCTACATAGGCCAGGTGTTATACCTGGTCTGTGCCGGTAATGCAACGTCAGGAAACGTAAAGCAGCGCTTTCAGCCCGTCAGGCGATCAGTCGAATACGGATTCGAGATAGCGTTCCAGCGCGGCGCGCGAGCTGAAGCCGTGCGGAATACCGTAGTGATCCCGGCTGTCGCCGACCAGGTACATGGGAAACTGCACGTAGTGCTCACAGGTTTTGATTTCGTTCGCGGGTTCCGCAAAGCTGTGGCTTTTTTCCTTCAGCGTGGGATGGATAACCAGCGCGGTGCGTCCCAGACGCGCTTCGCGATTTACGTACACATAGCTGTCGCCTCGGCGATAGCCGTAAGCTTTTGCGGTGACCGCGTCCATTTCAAATCCCGCTTTTTCCAGTACGCGAGCGACCTCATCAGGGCGTAGATACATGCTTAATCCTCTAATACTTGCCAACTCCGTCACCTTACCTTAGCGCCAGGGC
>Ga0157358_1000092_pt1 | contig 33614 bp, 58 predicted proteins | sample AttcapACBM2_FD_111484 | JGI IMG/M metagenome (GOLD analysis project Ga0157358, IMG submission 111484) | Fungus gardens microbial communities from leaf cutter ant in Botucatu, State of São Paulo, Brazil - Atta capiguara ACBM2 | ecosystem: Host-associated > Fungi > Mycelium > Unclassified ... | reverse complement strand
TGGCGCGCCCTACAGGATTCGAACCTGTGACCTACGGCTTAGAAGTTCCTAGAATCCCTATTTAACACAGTTACTTACCGCATTATGCCGCGCTCACACGTCCCATGATGCGAAAAGACAGCAAAGGTTTAAAAAGGTCTTAAACCCTTGCTCGTCTCAAATCTGTCCCACTCAAACCGGCATCCATTCTGCCTCATAAACAGAAAGGATTTCATGCGTCACCACGCCCAGCATCACCACACCATCCAGTGACTCCCCGTCAATCGTCTCACCCTCTTCGGTGACAATTCCCGTTTTGAAGTATTTACCCACCATCGGGTAGCCATCTACCTGCCAGGCAACCTTGTTACCCGGCACCGGTGTAATGGAGCCGTCTACCAGCGCGAACCCTCTCGGCGTCTCAATGCGAATTGTAGATGACGGCCGGTGAATCATCAGCCTGTTCAAATCTATGCGGCTTTCAACGAAGTCAGACGCCGGTGAAGGAAATCCCATATCAATACTCCCCGTAGTGATAGAAACGCTGCCAGAGCTTGTTCTCGCCTTCCTCCGGCGACTGGTCTCTGAATGTCATGACGTTCTGCGCTATCCACTCATTGGCCTGCTTATGGCTCATCTCCCAGTGTCGCTTAGCAAGCTCAGAAACAAAGTCAGACGTTGACACCGTGACGCCGTACTTCGCGCTGCGCCGCATAGCCTCGTGGAACGAAATCCTTATGTCGCCGTAACGTGGCATGACGATAGCTCCGATAAATACTGTATATAATTACAGTAATATCGATCTGCGTGAGTAATCAAGTGGGGAGTGGCAGGAGTTTTGTAAAGTGGATGTTCTGGAAGGATTTATTGATGGGAAGCAGGCCGTCCATGGCGATGGTTCATTCCTTAACTTCTTCATAGCCGCACTCGGGGCACTTCCAGATATCGAAAGTGACGCCGTCTACGGTCAGTGTTGAGGTTTGCATGATTTCGGCACAGATAGGGCAGAACTTAGGTAATACATATCCTGTTGTTGCAGGTTTTTCGTCCATCTTACACCCCGTATTTTTCCTTCAGAGCAGCACTGTCTGTAACGTACTGCGCTTTCAGGCTTTGATATTGCTGATAAATAGCCGTCTGCTTAACGTTCTGTGATGGGCCGTCTGCGAGAGTGGCTGTAGCGTAGGATTCACTTAATACATTGACGTCATTTTTATATTTTATATTCAGTGCTGCTGACTCTTCCTTGTATAAATCATTATTAGTTTTTGCCGGGAGATCAACCCATGCAGGCATTGAGTCTTTTCCTGCGCCTCTTGTTTTTCCTTCTGGTGGTGTACCACTGAACTGATTAAATACATCATCAGTTACTTCTATTCCGTCAGTTGGCCACGTATTGCTTTTTCGATAATCGGCCTCAAGTTCTGCCAGATAAAAACTTTTTGTTGATGGTGAAAAAATATATTGCATTATTTACCCCTGGCGTACCATATGCAGTTAGCTGTTATTGATGCTTCGACCGCAGTATCACCTTTAATTACTGAGCCTATGTTTCTTGCCTGAAATCCAGTGCCGGTAATGCTGTTTAACTGCCAGAGTGTCATGCGGTTACCACCGCCCGTATCGTGTTCACCAATCCAGTAAACAGCAGATGTGAACTGAATGGGGAAAGTAACGCTTACAGTATCGTTAGTCGCCCCAGATACGCCCCATTGCTCAATGACGCCGTCTGGCATTTTTCTCCATCCTGAGCTTGTGGTCCAGAATGACATATCCGGAACCTGTCCTGAGCCATTTCCGATATTTCGTGTAGATGCAGTACCAAGATTTAAATTATTAATTGCTGTCTTTACGAAGGCTGTTGTCGATAATTGCGTTGTATTTGTCGTCGGGTCAGCAGTAGGGCCTGCGGGAGTGCCGGTAAATACAGGGCTGTTAATTGGTGCTCCACCTAAAAATGACAACAGACTAAGCCAGCCAGTGCTTACTGAGTTCGGATCGTTGCTATTTCCGTCAGCCGTGCTGATAAAGATGTTTGATGCGTTGTTTGAGAGTAATACTGCGCCTTTCGGGTATCCACCGATGGATGAAGAAAATGTTGCATCATAGGTGTTCAACGCGCCTGTACTTGCCCACCGGGACAGCGATGAAAGCTCAAAAAGAATTTGGTTAATATCCTGACCCTTTGGCGGCAACCCTCCTGCAGCCTTTAGGATCATGGTGACGGGAGGGAACCCCGCGTCGTAGGATGCGGTATTGTCACCCGCTGGCGTTGTGTTCAGTAAATCTTCCCGCTGTCCATTTACTGCGAATGGGACGGGCTGTTTCTTGGGGGCATCTGTACGGTTCATTTTTAATCTCTGTTAAAGGTGCCGTCATTGAATGGGTAGGATTCTTCTGTGAAGCCAAAATAAGGAGGCACAATCTGGTTGATGTTAAGCTGCACACCGCTCGGAACCGGAACAACGCCATAATTCAGCAGTATGGATTTCTCGTAAGGAGCGAGTGAGAATTCAAAAGTAATCCCCATAGTCATCCCGCGATAATTAATGCAGTAAGCCCTTCCTCTTCCTGAGAAGAGTATTTTGAGGAATTTATTCACGTCAGGGATGGTTGCAATGCTTATGTTGGTAAATGCTTTACACATAATAAGCGTTCTGTAAGCATCATCAGAAAGCCTGACGTTAGTAGTCTCCTGCATTCCCCCATAAAAAGGTGCGTCATTAAATGGCAAGGGGTAATCCGAGTCACCGGAATCCGCTTCCGAATAACCGAATGTGTCACTGTCTATAGGTGCCGTTATATATCTTCCTATCCCGACAATCTTTCCCCATACATCGAGACCATAACTGTTATTTGTCGAGATGTCCCACATATCATCAATAAAATCATCTGTAAAATCATCAAGGCTTACAGCCTGACTGAATGAATCAATTATTCCCAACAGTCTATGGCTTTGTGCATACTGGGTAATTACCGTGTCTTTCCAGTTCATGACAGTACTACCGTTATATTGGAGTCCTGAATAGTGGGGATTCTGTCTATCCCCATCGTTACAGATGGTCCATAAGTAGATCCATCCAGAGACACTTCAAGGGAGAGAATGCCCACAGTGTCAGGTGAGATTGAAATGACGGGAGCATAATATTTGCTCGCATTTATGGTCGCGCCAATTCTCGCCTTAGCAATTCCGTCATACCCTCCAGTGAATACCTGGGTAATCATCTTCCTCACCTGTACCGTGATGTCGCTGGGAGGGTTCAATGTTTTATCGAGAGTCACCCTAAAATAAACCGGGGTGGTTATCGCCCTCTGCCACTGCATCACATATTCCGGGTAAGGTGCGCTGTAATTTTGCGTGTCATACACCGTGAATGTGGTGTCACCATTCATATTCGCGCCAGGATTGCACGTCTGAAAGATGGCTTCAGCGACATCGGCGTCAGCCCCACCATAAACACATATGTATACAGAGTGACCCACCACCGGGAAGTTTGTTGTCCCGCGGTTGACTGTCGATGCCAGCCTGTTAGACCACACGTAGGCATCCTGTACGCCGTTGACATTCAGTAACGCAGATAATACCGATCCGTCCATATTGCGGCTGTTTCTTGCTACAGAATCGCGCCGTCTCGCCTCAAAGTTTGAACGGCTTTCAACAATATTACCCAGCACGCCACCTGAAGGGTTGTTAATCCCCGACCATCCACTGATAGCCCGGTAAATGGTATTTAGTGAGCCGGATGGGCAGGCAATCGGGCCTGGAGTCTGATTCTGAAAAAGGATGCTCACTGAGCCCGATGCGGGAATGACTGCCGATGACAATGAAGAATAAATGTAGCCAGCATCGTCCTGCGCAGTGCTTCCTGCAGGGATGATGGTGCCAACCAGCCCCGTCGCTACAGCCGTGACAGTGGTGCCCTGCTCAGCGATGCGGTCAATGAAGTAGATTCGACCAATTGCATCCTGAAACCTCCCGCTGGCATAGTCGGGGTTTATACCGTTCACTATAGCCAGCAACTGGTCATTCTTGTCCGCAATGATGGCCGTCTCGCTCATGGCGATTTGTCCCTGCGGTGAAGTGAGGCTCTTGCTCATGCCTCCACCCATCGCGTCATCCAGATCGCTCAGTCGTCCGTCAAGAATATCTTTCTCATCCGGCACAGACAGACCAATGTCCGAGAACGTGGCGGCCGGCACCGAAGTTGTTACGATTACGTCATCTGCCATATCGGCCTCAGAAATTGATGGTGCTTTGATTAAAGTTGGTGTCGGTGATCGTCATGACGCCAGAGGCAATACGGTTCTGCTTTCCGATTACAGTGGTGCATGTGGCCGTCTGAACGTAATCCAGCTTGAGGGCTTCACTTTGGAGTTTGGTGTTAATGAGCTGCGTTCCGGGCCAGTGGCCGAGAATGCGCTGGTAGTAAGGAATTCCAAGTGTGGTGTCATACCAGACTTCGCCCAGGAACGTTTTGCACGCACAGGCTACGTCCTGAGCTACTGCGTAAGGGTTTGCTGTCTGCGCCAGATTGCCGGAGTCATCAAGTGTCAGGTCCCACTTGTCGGTATCGAGCAAAATTGATTTGGTTAACATGCTTTCTCCGGACAATAAAAAACCCGCCGGAGCGGGTATGTTGGTTATGCTGCTGATTTATGCATGATAGATACAAGGTCTGGGTCCATCTGCTCGATAATGCGTTCGCGGGCATTGTTGAGTAGCGCCTTGCGTCCGCCTCTTCCCCATTTGTTCATGGTGCGAGCGCATCCGCTAACCTGCTCTGTTTCAGTGGCAATCAGCAGATCCAGCCTGTTCAGCTGATTCATGAAGCTGACACCGTTCAAAACCGCCTCGCGGAAGGTGTTATAAACGCGGATTTCAAACTTTGGACTGAGCCATGCGGCATAGCGGATGGCTACAAGTTCCAATCCCCATACGCCTGACTCAATCCCACCCTTAACGGATTTCACCGAAGCTATTTTTGTAGCTTCGCTCAATTCTTGGGAGAACCTCTTAACCTGAGCGCTCTTGATGAAGTTACTTGGCCTTTGTGACTCGCTTGCTTCGCCTTTAGAAACAGCAGCCGCATGCAGGTCATTCAGGTTATAGCAACCTTCATTGTCTACGCGAACGGATACGCCATTTACGATTACAGTTGGATAATTCATGTCGAAGTACCTTTTAGTGATGAACCTTGTCGCACAGGAATACGGCCCCAAGAAGGCTCCGACAGCCAGCCGGTTCCTCAAGGTGCATCCTGAAAGGTTCTTGGTATGATATGCGCGTGCGTTGCGCGGTGAAAATGAGGTATAAAAAACCCGGACATTGCCAAGGTTTATTCACCTAAGAAAAAACCACCTGAGGTGGGTTAGTTTTCAATCAAGTTCCACTAAGCTAAAGGGGATTCAATGGACGCCATAAGCGATGAAGAGCATCTTGTAATAGAAAAAAAATTCTTACCCCATGCATCCCCACAATCGATGATTACTATAAAAAAATGCATAGCTCGCGTGAAAGTTAAGAAAGGCATCTATAAAGAAGTAGTTAATTGCAAAGGAGACTTATCATCACTAACTCTGCACATATCTAAGTCATTGAATTTAGATATTAAGATTTCAGAATTACTGTCATTGACACTTTGGAATTTAGTTAAGCCTGTAATGGATCTTGAAAAGTCCATCAGGTCAGGAATCACACATGGAAGATGGTCTTATTTGAGTTATATATGCGAACACCCTCAGCATGAGAGGTTAAATGGCAAAAAATTCCCACTCAAAAAGGGTTGTAGAGTAGGTATATTTAAGAGAATACACCCTTCTTCTATGGTTGGGTGCGGCTGCATGTATAGGCCTGAAATTTCGGGATTGGTTGACTAGTTAAAATTTTTTAGTCAATCAATGTATTCCGCATGGTTTTCATGAATATAATAAATGCTATTAATACATTAAACAAAAGGAAGGTATATGAAAAACAAAGTTAGCATCATAGCTTTTGCTTGCGCATTGTCTGGCTGCGCAAGCTCTATGAATCCCATTACAAACCAGGATCACGCTGAGGAATCTAAGGTGGAAAAAGTTAAACATAAAAGCTGGCAGGAGCAGCAAAGAGAAATAGACGAGCAAAATGAAAAAGAGTTTCTTAAAAAAGCAAACGATACTGGTTGTTACTCTTATGCACTAAACCATTCGAAAGTGCTTTTTTCATTAGCATTAAAATATTATGGAACTAATCCTAGCGCAGTAACTGAAAATCCTCAAATGTGGGCTGAGTCTGCTACACGAGCATGTGTATCTGGCTATGATGCTGGTGAAACCAATCAATCTCCAGCGCTACTTGACCAATACATGTACAGTATGGGTTCAATCACTAATGATCCCTTCCATTACAGGGCCATTTCAGACTCTTTATATTGGGGTTACAAACGAGCTATGCGTTAGGCGTGCCAGAATTAGAGTTTCCGCTTTGCACTCCCTTGTGTGTATGAGTGGATAGCTTTATACCGTTGCCTGTCACTTCACCGGCTGCATTGATGTTTCCTGCAAAATTAAAGTCTCCTGCGTAACTTCCTGAACCCTGATTTACCGGCCCATTAAGCACTATATTTGCTGAGTTTAATGTCAGCGAAGATGAGGCGTTTACCTCCACAACTGGCGCAGTCATGGTTACGGAGAGGGGAGAAACGACATCGATACCATCATCTCTGAAGCTTACATACTGGCTTGGTTCGGCATTCAACACCCCACCAAGATATATTGCATCAGCGTAGTTATGTGTCCTGCTTGATCCTGGCAGAGATGAACTTTTTGTCGCCTTAACTCCGCTGATGTCTCTGTCGCATATAGCTATCATGCCAATATCGCCAGCGACGGGATTCATGATAAGAGCGCTTGCTCCCCGCTGAAGTCTCCACACAGGAACTCCATAAATCTCAGTTTTCGGTATTCTCTCGCCAGCGCCAGTAAACCCCTCAACTAAAGGCTGAACAGTTACCATCCCTCCTGATTCATTTACCTCTGTCACGATTGCTAAGGTTATAAATGCATTGCTCATTAGCATTCTGTTGAACATAAATTCCTGAGCATTTGCATCAGATGATGTGTCTTGTGGGGTTGTCGTGAATACATTCTGCATTTTACTGCCTTATGGTTATCAACTGAGCCAGAGAAGCCCTGCATATGGTGAACCATGGTCCACCCTCAATCCATGATGAAAGGTGATGTGTTGCGCTTGTTATTGTATAAACGCCGCTGGCATTAGGCAGAGATGTTTCAAGTTGACAGCGCCTACCTATAACTATCAGATTACTAAAAGTACACTGAAAGGTTGCGCCAAAATTACTAAAAACGGGATAACCCAAAAGCCCCGTTTTGGGTGAGATTAACGGCTTCACGTCATCTACAGCGCCTGTTTGGGGCCAAATAAATATAACCCCGTTTCTTGGATCGACATTGATGGATGCGGCACGTGCTGCTTTCTTAATTTGCTCGATTGGGTTTCCGTCGAAATATGGGTTTGAAAACATATAGCTAACCCCACTATTCACAACGGTATATCCAATTCCGCTAGCTATTGAAGATATTATGTCAGCAACATCTATACTTCCTTTTGCCGTGAAGGGAGGTACTGGTATTGATTGCTCGTAGCCGGTTGCATTTCCGGTGATAAATAGAGGTGCGTCAGGCATTTGATTGAAATCAGCAAAGCAGTTGGTTATAGAGCCAAAGAAAACAATTACATCATCAGCCCAAACCTTCATAAGGTTTTGTTTTGCCCCATCAATTTGTATTCCTTTGTAACTAAGCTTAGCCATCAAATCCAAGCCCAATCCATATAGCTTACATTCAATCGTTGAACCAGAAACGCCACCATATGCGCCGATTTCCACCTCAGCCTTAATGTTGTCAATGGTCAGCGTATCGTTACCTTTGTCATCGAAAGCGCCGGATTTAAGCTTGAACTGGAATTTCAGACTGCGTTTTTTATATGTCATGCTGCGGCGCTCATCTCTTGTTCTGTGGCATAGAAAAGCAGGAACCGGTCACCCAGTCCAGAATACCCCGGGTCGTCATTTCCTTTGGTGTCGGCAAAGAACAACTCACCGCTGAAACCAAGGTAGGGGTAGCGAACCAGCTTGTTCCCGTTCAGGCAGATAACACCCTGAGCGATCCAGAAATCACCGACGCCAATGTCAATATAAAGCCCCGTAGAGCGCTGGAATATACGAAGGGTGACCGACTGCTCTCCCAGCCTTACCGTTAGCTCCTGAGCCTTTACAGGCTGCAGTGTGATTGTTTGCATCAGGTCACCACCTTAACCAGTTCTGTGACTGTGGCAGCAAGTTTATTGATGGCTGACGTGGCAGCCCCGTTTATGGACGCTGTCGTGGTCTGCGTGATGTTGCTGACGGAAGATGAAACTTTCCCTACGGCATCTGAAGCAGTTTTCTTGAGTCCGGCCAGCGCTGAAGATGCGCTTGACTGCGTTGCCTCTGATGTTGAGGCGTTAATCCTTTCAGTTACTGCACTGGATGCATTACTTGTCGCATTCGTAGTCGTCTTACTCTGCGCCGTGGTGCTTGTCAGAGTCACTTCCGCTTCCTGCAACACCGCCTGAAAGATGGCTTCGACAGTAAGAAGGGTGACATCCCTGTCTGAGGTGCGGTAGTTATACCGGACCAAATCATAATCCTCATAAACCGTATCGGGTGTCTCAATATCGTAAGTGGCAGCAAAGTTAACCATCTCGTCCAGTGCGCTCAGCATGTCGGCGCGGCTTGTGAGCGAGAAGTTGGTGAGGTTAGGTAATGAACCGGATAGCCCAGACCATCCCTCAAGGACGAACAGCACGCGAATGACCGGTGGCCGCTTCACCTTGTTGTAGGAGCTGTACGAACCTCCCTCTATGGGAGATGAAACCACAGAGGCGTCTGCGCCATACTCCACCCCGAGAAAAGAGGATGGGCGGATAGCGCGTTCGCCACTTTTGCGATAAATACCGTACCCGGGCGTGATGATGCTGTTTATAACTGAGAAAATGCCGCCACCCTGAACGGCATTTAACAGCGTTGTTTCGTTCAGAGAAAAGTTCATTATCCACCCTGTCCTGACATGGACGGCACCAGAAGGCTGTTGCGGCTGACGCTGCGGTTAATGTCCTGCCCGAGCGCATCAACAGTGGATGCGCTGCTCTGCACATTCACCTCACCGATATGAATCTGATTTCCACTCTGCTGCTGTATTGCAGACTGACGCATGGAAGTGGCAACTGACCCAACCTGAATGCCGCCGAGGATGTCCTGGTCAGACACGTAACCGTTGCCGTTCTCGTGATTGATGATGCCGCGAATCAGCTTGAAAACTGTTCCCTGGTCATCACCTGAAAGGGTTTCATTAGCTCCCTTGCCTGTAGCGCCGACAAGCTGCTGAATGTATGCCTGAACGTTGTTTCCGTCAGAGGAAGGCGCGTACTTGTTAACGATGGAATCGATAGTATTCACGCCGCGCTGGAGGTATAGCTGAATCTGGCGATGAAGTGCAGATATCCCATCCCGCATGCTGCTGAAAACAGCAAACCTGCCGTTTTCTCCAGCCTCTTTAGTGGCTCCATCCTGCCTTGCATAATTCAGGTTGCCGGGGTTGTTGTTGCGAATACCCCTTGGCGCATCCTTTTTGTCATCAACGGAACCGTCATCATCTCTGAAACCAATGCCGAGGTTTTCCCGCATCCATTTACTGGTTTTTTTGCCAAAATCATTAGCAGTATCACTGCCCGGTGAATCATTCAGGAAGTTAGTTACCGGATTGTCCGTCAGCCATGCATATTTCTTTTCAAGCACAGCGGCGTACTTTTGAAGCTCCACAAGGCCAGCAATAAGGCTTATGCGCGATATAGCCAGCAAAGCCCCTCTTACACCACCCAGAGCAGAGGTAATGCCAAGAAGCCATTTCCCGCCAATAAATACCAGCAGGCCCTGCATGACATTTTCCCAACCGCCCACCGCATCAACGATGCCGTTAATCTGGTTAGCGAAATCCTGAAAAGCCTGACTTATTTCCGGTCCATGGGTTGCTATCCAGTTACCGACCTTTTCTATGAGAGGGATGAGCCTTTCTATGTAAGGGATAAGGGCGGTATACAGAACCTGAGAAGCAGCAGAAAAGTTGGCTTTCATCTCAACCAGGCGACGGTTGAAATCCTGTGCCTTTTGTGTTGCCTCATCGGTAGCACGGGAAACCTTGGTAAACTGGTCAGCATCGGTAGCGAGGCGTCCATTTGATAATGCCTGCTGAGTGGCGTTATCAAATCCGAACATGCCACCAAAACGACGCTGTGCGTCCTTGCTCAGCTTGCCCCAGTTTTCTGCAATTTTGCGCATTACCTGTTCGGCGTTATCGTTCTGGTAATCAAAGTTCGCGCCGGTCGCCGCGCCAAAAGATGCAAGCCCCTGCCAGAGCGGGTTGTCCTGGCCGCCGCCGGTGCGAATCTGCGTCAGCACATTCTGGAAGCCGCTAAGGGTGCCTGTCATCTTCTCGGCGCTTGAGCCGGCAGACTCTGCTGCCCGCTGCCAGCCATCAAGGGACTTGGCCGACATGTCCAGCGAACGGGAGTTGACCGCCAGCTGCTGCAGGTTATCCGTCATGCCCGTCACAAAGCTTTTAATGCCCTGAACGGAGAGCGTGACACCAACCAGCGCCAGCAATTCAGTGCGAATCGAACCAAAGAAGGAAGCAGCCCTTTTACCGGCTGCCTCCATGTCCTTAGCTGTCTGCTCTGCCTGCTTACGGGTATCGTCAAGACCGCCTTTAATCTCGCCCTGGCCTTTTTTAAAGCCAGATGAATCCAGTCCCAGCGTGACGACAAGCGCGTCGATAATCGTTGCCATCAGCTTCTCTCACTGGCCCTGTTAGCCATCATGCGGTTGTAATTGTCCACGGTGATTATCTCCAGCCACCACCACAAATCCTCAACGCCCAGCGTCGTGCTCAGTTCGGTTAAGGAGCACTTACCCGAAGAGAGAACGGTCGCTATGGTTTTGGGAACGTTAACGTAGTCAGCAAGACCGGGAATGGTCTCACCTACCAGTGGTGGAATGTCTAACTGGCGGCGGCGGTGAAAAAATCGACGTGTAGCTTGAATACTTCCATGCGTAACTTCAGGCGCGTTGCAATCTCTTCGATGTCATCATCAATGAGTTTGCGCTTGATGTTCTGGTTGCTGGCGTCAGGAACAAACTGCACGCACTCCATCAGCTCATCAAGGAGCGGCTTGGCTTCATCGGCTGGAATCTGCGACACCATCTTTAACCCGGTGCCGGCCATTGCAGCTATGCCCATATCGGCGAAGTTATCCGGCATCGAGACGCCGCTGCGGGCCATAGCCATGCCTGCGCGAATCGCCCACCACTCAGCCTGTGTGGCTGACATCTCGCGAATGAAGAAGGTTTTGCCAAGGTCGCGACCTTTACCCTGCTCTGTATAAATAAGCTCTTTACGGGCCATAATAAACCTTATGGTGTGTAGGATTCGGCGGTGACGCTTTCCCAGTTGATCTGATAGGTCATCTGCTGCAGCACACGGTTAGCATCCGGCATCGCTTTAACGCGCTGGAGAACGCCATTAGTGAGTGTGAATTTGCGACTGATGGCCGGAATGATGATTGTCGCATTGCAGCGGAATACCGCTTTTGATGTTAGCGAAGTAAGCTGCCACGTTTCGAAAATCTCCCGGCTTTCACTGTCAGGCATGATCGTAATAGTCTGCAGGTATTCACCAAATACGAAACCGGCTGAGAGTTTACCGTCAGCACCACGAACAGAAACCGCCATTTCGGTATCTCCGAGTGCGAACATCGCATCGGCCGCATATCCCTGCAGCGTCTGTGCAGACGGATACAGGTTAATAACAGTGAGAGCGAAAATAGCGTCAGCACTGGTGATGGTATTAGCCATTTCTTAAGCTCCTTACTGAACCATGACTGACGCGAGGGTTAACTTCTGCACACTACCGCCGTCTGTGTAATAAACGCTGCATCCTGGACGTATACGATCAGCCCTCTGTTCTGCAGTTGCCTTTGGCAGATACAGATACCAGCCCTTGGCATTAAGCGTTGAGGTGATGTCAGTGCCTACGGCGTTAATGATTTCGTTTTTCTGCGCAGCAGAGAGGTCGATGCCTACACGAATGCCACCAAAAGACACACCCTGTCCAAACGTGTCTGTCATTGATGCCTCAATGGCAGCGTCGCCCCTGGTGTTGTAGGGGAGCGATCGGTTTGACTGGAAAAGCTGAACCACATCCTGCATCAGGTTGGCATTGAGCCAGATCTGGAAACAGAAGCTGTCAAACCACTTGAAGTCGCCAGTAATCGCACCATCAGCCCAGTAACTGGTCGAGTAATTATTTGCCGTGTATGCGCCGTAAAAATTGTATCCATTGGCTATAAGCGCGTCATATGCCGATGAAGAAGATACAACAGGCTGCAGCCCTGAAACCGAGCGGAACTTGAATGTCACACGCCCTTCCTGACGGCCGAAGTCCAGCGCAGCCGCATATCCCAACGCTGAAGCTGCGTGGAGATTAGTTCCATACACAGGCAATACGTTTGCATAGTCGTTAGTGGTGATAATTTTGTACGCCACAGTGTCTGTGCTTCCGCTTACCAGTGCAGAACCATCCATGGTATGTGCCACATAAGCAAACCTGAAATTTTGCGCGCTGACCCAGGCCGAAAATGCCAGATGCTCATCGTTTGTTGCTTCGAAAGAGGTGGTAAAAACAGCCCAATCCTGAGACTTGTCCAGCAGAGCAATAAAGAACTCTGTAGGGTTTTGTACATCAGCACCCTGAGACAGACTGGCTCCGGTAGCCGCTGTCAGTTTTAAGGCTGTAGAGGCCGTACCTGAAGCAAAGGTGACAGAGCTGCCTCTACCCGTGGTGGCTGATGAAATAACAAAGGCTTTTTGCGTGGTGTCATAGGTGACAACCACTGAGTTTCCGATTGCGGATTCAATCAGGTCAGCAGCAGCAGCAAAGCTCGTAGCTCCACTTAGGTCGATGTTGGTTGAGGTCTTTGCGGTTCCGTCTACGGTCAGTGTGAGAATGCCGCTGATGAGCTTAAGCTGATCGAGGGTGACATTCGCCATAGAGCCAGAGCGAAGCCAGGCCGAAACCGGTACTACGTTGTACTGAGCAAAGAGAAGATTACCCGGCTTCTTCGTTGAATTGTCATAGCCTGAGAAGTAGATGGCCGCCATCGCATATTCATCTGAAACGCTGCCAAAATACTTTGCCACGTCCTCTTTGGTAGAGAATGAGGCAACGTTACCCACGGGTGCATAAGTGCTTTGGGTAAGAATCAGGCCGTTCAAATCAACCGCGTTACCGCCAGCGGCCAGCACGCCAGGATTAATCTGGACGTCTTTTGTTAAAGGGATTGCCATTTATGCATTCTCCGGTGGGTATTTCAGGTCAGCAGCGTTCGAGCTGACTTCTATGTTGTCGAAAAAATAAAGCGGTGTGGTAATAACAGCGTTAACCTGCGCCATAAAATCCAGCGTCCAGCGGTTTTCGTACTGCTTCTCAGCGTTGATCATCGTGGTCTGGTGAGGTTCGCCAGCATAAAGCGGTGTGACAGGGTGATTGTTTAGCCTGAACCAGTTGGCGGAGTATTCAGATCGAATCATGGTGCCAACGACTGATGCCATTTCCTGTGCGCTGTCGCCGTAGAAATCAAGCTGACATCGCCACTGGCTGCTACGCTGAGTCATTTCAGAACCAACACCACTACCCGGGTCGTTATAGGCAACGCGGTTTGTTGACAGACCGGTAATAAACATCGGCGTCATCGTGACAAAATCCTGATTCGGCATAGGAACAAGATTCTCCTGAGCCAGAAACACCTCAGCGTCAACGAGGGACAATAAAAAACCGCGCAAGGCGGCCGTCATATCATCCTGAGTAATGCTTATCGTCGCTGTCATGGAGTCACCTGTAACGTTACGACGAATGAGCACCAGTCAGGCCACTCTTCCAGTGGTTGAGTGATGAGCCAGTTTTCACCGTTAACGATAAGCTTGTCCCCACCTTTTTGCTTAGGCCGGTTAACGCCTTCAAAGTTACCGTTCACGTAGGCTTTCTTCACAATGCCCTGCAGGTTGAGTCCGTCAATCTTCATCAGGTCTGTGTAACTCAATGGCTGTAACTGAATGGTGACGTTCTGCGAGGCATAGGCCGGTACGCGATGCCCTGCGGCGTCGGTGGTGTAAGTACCAAGGCTCACCATCATCACACCTGGCACGTCAGGGTTAACCGTAGTGATAGCACGGCGCACGATTCCATGAAGATTCATACGCCGTCCTTAAGGTCATAATCTACAGAGTTGAGCATGTGACCCGTATCGATGAGTGGCTTGTCGAACCCTTTGCGCTGAATGGTAGACTGCGCCAGGGCGGGGTCTGTGAAGTCGCGAATTGAACTCTGCAACTGTTCTTTAATTCGCTCACCCATCAACCCAAAAAGTGCGGACGCATCATAATTGACTGCCAGTGCAATCTTACCGAGGTCATCACCCCACTGAGGTGACTTTTCAGCAAGCATTCGACGAAAGAACGGGCGAGGCGGCCTGTTCATGCCCGGGTCGCCAAACTCATTCGCTGCTGCCACCATAGCCACCGATTCACCATCGGGATAAGTTGCACCTTCCAGAAAGCCAACGCGAAGTGTCTTGGGGTCGCCAATCTGCTCCGCAATTTCCGCCAACTTCTTCTGCAGCGCGTCACCACCACTGAATGTTGTCATCGCTACCTCCGGTAATAACCTCTGCGGTTGTAGTGATAGGGATACATTGACGGCGAGCCACCGGGCAGGTAACGAATCGTCCTGAATGGCAGCGTCGCCTGCCAGTATTGCGCCCCGTAAGGTGTCTGCATGTACCACCACGAGGCAGCGCTGGAGGGTCCAGCATCGACAGACACGGAAACGGAACCCTCAGATGCGCTCGTTACCCGCCCAACCAATCCTGATGCCGCCTGACCACCAACGCCGCTGTTAATCGCGGCAAGGTGAGCAACCAGCATGTTCAGAAACACAGCCCGCTGGTCAACATCAGTAACCGGGCTGCTGTCGGTGTTATTCAGATAGACAGTCGCCTCAGTGAAGTAAGCCTGAAGCAGGTCATCACTTACCGAGGCAAACTCGGGATAACGCGTCCTGAATTTGGCTATATCAAAGATAACGACTGCCATAGTTACTTACCGTCTGATTTGGTGACGCCAGGCGCAGGATTATCCTGCGGCAGACCTTCCAGGCCGGATTTAACGTCAGCGTTTTCTTTCGCTTTCGATTCGGCGCTGTTGGTTTTGGCCTGAGCAAACACCAGTTCGTTTTTCACGTAAGGCTGGTCTTTGTGCGTTTCCAGCCACTTATCGAAAGCGGCTTTATCAACGTTTTCAGTCAGACCGTACCCACCGATGACGCTGGAGGCGTTTGCACCATTGAGAACAAACTCGCGACCGTCGACTTCCATAACGATACCGTTAGGAAGCTTGCAACCTACTGTTACGACTTCAGCCATTTCTTACACTCCGATCATGGTGGCAATTGCCAGCGGTTGACGAATGATTGCACCCCAGGTGCCGCCTGATTTTTTCTGCTTCCAGCTTGATTCTTCAGTCACAACTGCGTGAGCGCGCATCTTCTCTGTGAAGGCTGCGTAAGCGGTGTCCTGCTCACCCAGGCGATCAGCGATCAACTGAACCATTTCACCGGCTGGAGTTGAGTACTCGATAGCAGTTTCAATCTTCAGGCCCGGGAAGTTCTTCTTCAGCAGGTCAGAGACGTTCACGTTGTACATGTTCGTCTTAGCCAGGTTCACAGACATAGCTGGAGACATCGCCAGCGTCATTGAGGTGCTCATATCGAGCAGTCCTTTAGTCTGCGCAACCAGACGACCAAACAGTTTCAGGATGTCGTCATAAACAGCCTGACCATCTTTGGTCGACCACTGCAAGCCGCCAGCGGTACCGGTAGCATCCGGAGCGATTGAAGCAGGCAATGCTGGATCGTTCAGCAGGCCATAGTTCTGAAGGCCAGCGATACCATAGAAGTAAGACTTGTTCTGGAACTTGTTCAGAACCAGTGCGGATGCCACGTTTAACTCTGCGGCATAACCGATACGCGCCGCACCATACATATCCAGCTCACGCTCACCCCAGCGGGTATGGGTCTGGTAGTGGTATGACTGGCGAGGAACCCAGTTTACGTTCGCGGCGGTCATGCCGTTGTGGTCGAAATCGCCGTACGAACTGGTTTCACCCGCAGATTCCACAATCGGGAACTGAGCGGTTAATGTTGTCCAGTCACCTTTTTTCACTTCGCCGATGATTTCTGCTGCTTTCATCGGAGTGACCAGAACGCGAATCAGCTCAGGGTCAACATAGTTGGTGAAGTAAGCCGGGATACCTGCGCTACCGGTGGTTACCATAGTAGGCTGCGCATCCATCGCCAGAGAGAAGTTCTCAGCGAATTCAGGCTTCAGGTACTCTTTCGCACCCGGCAGCACAATGCCGTACTTACCGCTTGCGGCGGCGTAGTGCTTCTGAAATTCGTTCATTAGTTGCTCCAGGTGCTGATTTTGACAAGCTCGCCCGCATCACATGCGCTACCGGCGAAAAAGTTGGTTTCGGCATAACCGGTAATGGTTGCGCCTGCTGCGCCGGTCTGAACCTGACCAGTGGTGACTGATGCAAAGATTTTCTGACCACGCGTTGCTGCGGTAGAGGTGCGCGCCCAGAAGTCACCAGCAACCATCAGGGTCACTTCACGACCAGACTGGATGACGTTTGAATCGCTGCCCAGCCAGGTAGTGATGACTGCCTGACCGTCACGGTGTACGAAGCCGGAAGGTGCGCCAGTGCCGGCATTTGATGCCACGCCGTTTACCGCCCAGGCAAAGCGACCAATGGTAAGTCCGTTTGTGCCTGCAACCAGTGCTGCCTCTCCCGCAAGAAAGGTTGCGTGCGGGTTGGTGCTGGCAAAGCCACCTTCGACGCCGGGGGCTGGATATTGATTAATTACGCTCTGAAAGCCTGCCATCTTAGTAACCTCGTTTCAGTTTGCCAGCGGTCGGGAAAGCCTTCTCGAAATCGCTGATTGATGCGGAATCCTGAGCCAGAGGGGCAGGACGTGAATTTTCTTTCTGCTGGATAGCCATACGCACCAGTGACGGGAACGCCGATGGATGAACGCCAGCAATATCCACCTCAGCCTGCTCAAGCGCAGTGCGGTAGACGTCATCGGCGGAGTCCATTGCAACCACATCGCCGATAAGAGGACGCACTGCCTGCTCTGCTTCGCGAACCTTGCGGAAGTTTTCAGCAGCAGCTTTGGTTGCGCTGTCCTGTGCCAGGCGAATTGCGGAATCCATAGCGGTTTTTGACACTTTGTCTTTCTCGTCTTTTTGGTCTTCGTCTTTCTCTTCGTCTTGTGCAACCGATGGAGAAAGAGCGGCAGAGATTTTGGCGATAATCTCTTCTGATACACCAACTTCGCGCAGCAGGGAGATGATTGACTCGTTGTCGTCATCACCGGCAACTTTTGTCTCATCTTCCGGCTCTACACCTTCCGCAGACGCTTCGATAATCTCTACCAGTTCTTCCGGTTCGATATCCATGTCAGCCGCGAGGCGTGATTTGTATTTGGCTACAATGGCCTGAGCGACAGCCTTAGGTGACTTGTTCGCATTCAGGATGGCGGTAAGGTCTTTGGGTGCAGCATCCTGAGCCAGGCGCGGCTTCAGATACGCTCCCAGCGCGGCACGTGCGGCAACGCCTTTGCGGTCTAACTTCATGTATTTAAGCTCCAGTGGGAGTGAATCAGCGACCAGTACGTCGCTACCTGCGCGGCCGGTTTCGACCAGTGCAACGTGGTTCCCGACGATGTCACGCATGACGCCATCAAACGCTTCGCCATCAGGTGTTTCGCCGGGAGTCATGTCAGCGACGTACTGATACGACGATGACAGTTCTTTCTGTTCTTCAGTCTCGATACCCGCGATGGCAGAGTTGTCCCATACGGAAAGTCCGTTGGTGAGATAGGTGCCATCGAAATTACTACCAGAGTGCGTCGTACCTACGCGGTATTCGCGAGGTGGGTCGCCGGGAAAGTCAGGGGTATGGATGCAGAGAACAGGAATATTGTTGAATGTTGGTGCGGCTTTCTTCAGTTCCTCAGGGTGTCGGTACAACCGGTAAATCTTGTCCGGCTCTAAACCCAGCGCTTCAGCATTAGGAATCTCGCGTCCGTAGTAGGGGCAGACGTTTGCCTTGCTGATGTTGCTCTTTGTGACCTGAAGCCTGCCGTTACCATCGAATGAGCGCACGGATGCGCGGTCAAACGCTAACCGTTCGATAGTCATGTGTTTTCTCGGATTGCGGGCAATAAAAAAGGCCGCCGTAGCGACCTTGTTTTTAAAGTGACTGTAAATCTATTTTTGTTTCGATCTCATGAAACAGCTCATCAAAGAAAGGGGTTAAATCAAACTTGTCATTTCTTATCTCACAAGTCGTCTCGTAGGTCATTGATGAGGATCGAATGTTTAACTCATAACCATATACATCAGGCTTGTGTATGATAATTTTCAATGCGACAGTTAACTGAGCCTCAAGGTTACTTTCTCCAGGAAGGTTTAGGTAAAGATGAAAAATTAGATATTTTCCATCTCTTTCATGCGTCCAAGGAGCGCACCTTTCAAACCTTCCATTATTCATTCTTCCTACATTGATAATACCAATCGGCCGGCCTTCGTGGTCTAGGGCTTGATTATCGACCAGCCCAAGGTACTCACCAAAATCAGACCCAAAGTTCTTAGCGACTTCGTTGAGTGATTCCCAATACTTTTCTTCACTTTCTACACGATCTGAAACTTCCCTTCTAAGCTTTTGGAACTTTATCATATTACCCCCAAGGCAGAATTACTGTTGTTATATTCCGCACTTTACTAAAGTAATTCTTAAGTTCCAACTAAAGACCTGGAATGACCGGTGACCATGTGCAGCGGCAGTTAATCTCTTCGCCGGGAAGAGTCCACTTGCCATCCAGATAAAGACCTTTTGACAGGTCGAACCTCTCGCCATCAGCTTTAACGTGTGACTTCCTAGGCTCTTTCCCGGCGTGAGAGTGTCGCCAGATTCCCTCGGTGATACCGAGTGACTGCTGCCTGGCTGTCTGCATAACTGCCGTGGCTTTGTTGTTCTGGTCGCGAGCTATGAGCGCTGCGCGGCGACGGGTGATGCCGTAACGCTTCTGTAGCTCATCAGTCAGCGTCGAAAGGTCACGCCCCCGGCTAACCGACTGCATGACCAGCGTCTGCACCTGCGTGAGATACTGCTCAGGTATGCTGCGGATCAGGTTCACGTTCTCTGTGATGCTTGCCTGCAGAGCGTTGTTCATCGCTGACGTCATCTTGAACGGCACTGTAAAGCCAGCCGTCTCCAGCGCGTTGTAGAGTGACACGTCAGAGTTTTTCATGGCATCGCCAGCAAACCGCTGAGCAAGCTTTGCGGCCACATCATCGAAACGCCTCTGCCAGCGCTTTTCCAACTTCTTCATCGCGTCACGCATAAACACAGCAGGCGATGCGTCCATTGCCATAGCGCCGGATGCCCGGTAATTCGCCTTAAGCCAGTAGACCACCGAGTCGTTCATTTCGGTGATGAGATTATCAAGCTTGCGGCGATACCAGGCTTCGACTCCAGCGTTAGGTCTTGTCGGGCGGATCGTTTTCGGACTCGGCTTCTTCGTTTTCGTCGAAATCATCTTCTTCGATTTCAATGCCATTGCTTAAGTCCAGTGAGTGATAAGGGCTGTCAGGGTCGTCGGCAATCTTCTCGCGAATGTCGTTGGCTGACAGCGCCTGTACCTGAGTGACGTACGCCGCATCAGTCTGAGCATCAATCAGGCGAATCTCTGCCTTCTCTTTCGCGCTCATCTCATACAGCGGCTCGAATTCAAAAAAGATATCGGGGTCGATGTCTCCAAACTCAGATAGCTGAATAACGTCCAGAATCCGCTTGAGCGGAGCTTTGAACATCGACTGTTGTAACGAGTGGATGTAGTCGTAGAAAACGCGAATCTCGCCGTCTGATGAAGCATTAAGGCCATTGGGTGTGATGCCCAGCAGCTTGACCAGCGGGATGCCAGAAACGGATGACATGTGTTCCTGTGACTGAGCCTGAAGCGTATCAAGGCCAGACAGCGGGGCGTTGACGAACTCTACTGATTCTTCCTGATCGCCGACCTTGTTCTTTGCAAACACACCACGGTTATCTCGGCAGCGGTTAAAAAGTTCCAATCTGCTAATCAGCATCTCAGCACCACCTCCCGTTAACACTTGGCTCAAATCAGTGCCAATCACCGGGATGCTAAATGAGTGAATCATGTCGCTCACGCTGTCACGCGTACGAAGCCAGTTGTTAACATATGGCTCTGCAATCTGAATCAGTGACAGACCGCGAAAGTTATATGACGCCTTAAGCAGGTCAGGCACCTGGCGAGACACGAAATCAACCATGCGGCTTGCGTGGACCGTCTTACCCATAACAAACCATTCGGTAGGCTTGTAGAAATCAGGGCTTAGCGGGTTCTGTGCGTTGTATACGCCGGGGTAGGTCCAGACAGGCTCAATGACCTGAAAACCCTGCAAGCTGCCTTTGGGTATCTTTTTGTCGCTGATGAACAGCTTGCTTTGCAGCTCGTTGTCATCCGTCCAGGCAGATACGTTCTTCGGTGACAGCACATCAATATAAATCTGTCCGCCACCAAAGTATCCATCATGCTCAGCAGCCTCGCGGAACTTCTCGCGAACCTGAAAGCGCTCCATAGCATCGACCAGTTGCTTAACCCGATCTGACTTGTCGTCATCACCAACAGTTTTCAGCTTTATCCACTTACGCGTCATCTCTTCCGCGATTGTGCCGACCATCTTGCGGTATTCAGGCTTCTGCGCCATTGCTGCCAGATAGGGATATCCCGGAAAGCTGTCAAGATTGCCGTAACCATAACCCATCGCGTAAGCATCGTTGAGCGCGCCGTAATCGGTTGAGTCCATCGCAAGGATGCCACCCCTGATTGATTCGGGAATGACACCTTTGGGCGGCTCGTAGCGCTGGAATTCGCGAGGGGGTTTAGCGTTTACTGCGGATACTGCTTCGGGTTTAATCTTCATCTGAGGCTTTTCAGGCTCTTTCACCGGCTCAGGAGCGGTGATTTTCTTTTTCTTAAACCACCACATCAAATTCTCCCGAGTTGGCTTGGGTCGATGACCATTGGCTTCCTGATAAGTGGTGCGAACGCCATAATCAAAGAGTCAGCCATGTTTGGTGACGGTATGCCGCGCTTCTTCATGTCCTTCTTACTCTCAACCTTCACCTTGCCATTGCCGTCATAATCCACCCACGGGCGGGACAGTTCTGCCTTAAGGTATTCAAGCTTCTTAATTGAGGATGAGAGGCTAATTAGTTCGTCAGGATTGTATTCCAGGGTGCAGTTAGGATCTGCTTTGCGCGCCTCAACGCAACGCCAAGTCTTGTAGAACCGGTCTCGCACATGCCACCAGGCCTGAGCCTTGATATTGGCGAACATGTCTTTATTCTTTTTACCAGCGAGGTATTCAGACTCGGAGTGCAGCACAGCACCACCGGCATTGAAGCCCTGAATGTTGACCTTGGCTATGCGTCCAAGTTGTGCTTTAACGCCAGCACCTACACCGATGGAGTCGTAGATAATCTCGTCGGCCTGCTGCTGTTCGGCATAGAGGTTCACGCGGTTAGAGGATTCGATAACATCGCCTTTATCCCACTCCTGCACATCGACAGCTACGGAGCCATGACGCAGGGTCAGCGCGTTACTGTCCTCACCTTCATCCGCCACGTCGAAGCCAACACGCTTCTCGCCAGCAACATCGAAGCCAAGCAGTTTGTGGGCGTCTACTGCGGCAGCAATCCATGAAGGCTTGATAATCGCCATGTCACTGTCAGCAACCGGCTCTCCTTCCCATATGTGCAGGTAAAGGTCATAGTCACGCCTTTTGCACTCGGCCATCTGCGCCGGTAGCGGCGACTCATTGAAGTAAGGGTTATTGTTGTAATTCGCCTTAAGCACAACTGCGCCTTCAGGCGGATTTACGATGAATCTCTGGTATGTATCGTCAAGAATGTTTTTGGGGTTAAAGCTGACCCAAATCTCTGAGTGTTTATCACCACGAATAGAGGGTATCAGCACATCCCACGAGTCCTTCGTTACGGCCTCAGCCTCTTCAACCCAGCAAATACCAACGCCCTGGATAGACTTAATCTTAGTGACGTTGTTCTTGATGCCGGAAAACACAAAGCTTGCGCCGGTAGCGAGATGGATGATCGTGTTTTTCTGGATATCGAACTCATGCGAATAGTGAAGGCGGTCAATAGTCTCGCAAAGCAGTTTGTGTACTGAGTCGCTGATAGAGCCCTGAAACTCACGAGTGCAGAGAATCACCGTTTTGATGCGGCGGGAAATCTCGACCGCAAGCTCAGCAAAGAAATATGACTTACCACTCCCCCTTCCACCGTAAGCCACTTTGTAAGGTGCGCTCTCAGCGAAAGGACGAAAGTGTGGGTTAGCCATTAAATATATCCTTGATAGAGCGAGTCTCTACTGTTACGCCACCGCTGATTTCTGTTTTCTCTTTGAACGCCTGAACATCGACATGCTTGCCGAGCAGCTCAAGGTTCTTAACCTTGTCAGGCCATTTAATCTTCTTGAGGATGTTCTCTATAGTGGTTTCATCGAAATTAGTGATGCTAGTATTAATATCGAATCCACTCAGCGTGGTCCGCCAAACCTTCGGCCATTCACTAATTGCCTTAATGCCGCCTTCATCATTGAGGATGTCGAGAACATCCATCTGGTCAATCTCAACCAGACGACGAAGCACGTAGGCGGCATCAATGCCAATCTCTTCATTCCTCTCGGCCTTTAGCTCAGAGATGCGAGATTGAACCATGACATTTGATAACAGGCGGCTTGCCTGTTCTTGGGCGGTTTTAACGCTGTAGCCCGCCCTGATGGCCGCCTGAGTGCCATTTAAGTCTTTCAGGTATTCACGGGCAAACAGCTCCTTTTTGTCCGTGAGCTTTGCCATTTATTTATCTTCTATGTATTGAGGTTCGATACTAAATGCGAGGACTTCACTAAGGTTAATCCCACACTGAGCACCATCTGGGCTTTCATACAAAAGGAAGCCTTGTTGGATATTAGGATGTGGAGAGAGCTGTCTTCCTACCATCTTTTTACTATCTCCACTCGAATAACCTGATTGCGTCAGTATGTAGACGTCCCAATTCTTAATAAGATATCCCATGAATACCTCAATACAGCACTTCCTGACCACTGACTACTGTGGCGATAATGCTGGATGTTCCGGATTTAGTGAGCAGCACCGATTTACCCGCGGGCACATCGAAGCTGAATGATTTTGTCTTTTGCAGATTACCCGCCAGACCTAACAGGATTCCGTCAGTCATGCGGGCCAATTCTTTGCCATCTACAGTGGCGACGATCTGAAGTGTCTGCCCTACTGTAAGAGTGGCCTGAAGTGTGTAGCTGATGGTGTAACTTACCCTGGCGTTTCGGTTTGCATCGACAGTAAATGCAGTTCCTACAGGACGGCCACCTGAAGCAATGACGTTAAACACCGGTGCATTGATAGCATCAAGCTTTGCTTTGTCAGTGGATGACATCAGGCCATTAGCAGATGCAGTAGCTGGAGCGGTTGTTGTGGCATTCACGCCATCTTTACCGTTTACCCCATCCTTTCCATTTGTGCCGTTAGTGCCATCTTTACCATCAGCGCCTTTCAGCGAGGCAAGCCACTGTGTCTGCGTGCCGGAATAACCGTTTGCTACGGCGACTTCATAGGCTGACTTGCCATTTGTTCCGTCTTTTCCGTTACTACCATTGGTTCCATCAGCACCATTCTTCCCGTCAGTACCGTTTTTACCGTCGCTGCCGTTTAGTCCGTCTTTACCGTCCGAACCTTTTAGGCTGGCTAACCACTGCGTTTCAGTTCCGCCATATCCGGCATCGCGGGCTATCTTGTAGGCTGATTTTCCGTCAAGGCCATTTGTTCCGTCTTTGCCATCAATACCGTCTCGGCCATCTGAACCGTCAACACCATCTTTTCCGTCGATTCCATCTGCCCCATGAAGTGAACTCAGCCACTCATCAAGCGTACCGGTGAAGCCTTGTTGTTTAGCCAGGTCATAGGCCGATTCGCCTGTATCACCTTTAACGGCAATCTTTTCTTCCTGTATGCCGGCAGCGTCACGAATATCTTGAGCGTTCTTTGCCTGCAACACATTACTTACCGGGCTACTAATGCCTGTTATCTGACTGACATCAACCTTCATGCCCTTAACACTGTCAGTAACATCCTCGGCAATCTGTCCTGCATCTGGCATTTTGGTCGGGTATCCGCCCGTCGTCATAACTCGCTGGGTCATGACATCCTCCAGGTCTGTTAGCATTATCAGAGCCACCAGGAAAAGTTGATGGCTCTTGTAATGCCTTACAGGTACTTCATGGCAAGCGCTTTCAGTTCTTCTTTTGCAGCTTCACCCAACTGAGCGATACCCTGCTCAACAAAGTTAAAAGCTGCATCGAAGTCTTTGACGCTTGTCTTTACTGCTACCGCTGGAGTTACTGACTGAGCGGTTACATCGTCGGTTGATGGTGCGGAGGTTGTTGCGGAGTCTGCTGCGGTTAAGTCACTCACGATGGTTTCCTTGGTGTTGGCATTGCTCTTGGTTAAGAGCCATTTAATGGGATTGAACATTTTTGTTATCACCGCAGATGCGGTCCCAGGTATCGTTGTAAGTGTTTATTGCTCTGACGGTTCTGATGTCCATCTTTTGGTAATCATCGCCATGGGTGATGATGGGCTGAAACAGGGTGCAGGATGAATCGATAGTGACAACGGGCTGATTAGGGCTGGTTGTATTTGGACTGCTGCAACTTGTTACGAGCAGCGTCATCGCTAATGCTGGAATTATCCGACTGAACATTTCTGGCGATCTCCACGTTTTCACTCTGCTTTTTGGCTAACGCCTCAACCTGGCTTTTATCTTTTTCAGCAGCAGCCACATCTGCCTTTGCCTGAGTCTGGACTGTTCCAACCTTCTTACCTCCGATGTAGGCGGCAATACCGGCAGCAATTAAAGCCGCACCGGCGAGGATGTAATTCCAGAACTCAGTGATAAATGAAGCAATCATGGCTGCGTGTCCTGTTTAATCTGATCGGCCTGCTGCTTCAGATTTCCCTGCCTGACATACTGAGCCAGCACCGCAAGAACCATCAGTGTAGGGCTGATGTAGCCCAGCAGTGTCGGCGGAATGACGCTTTTCAGGTCCGGAGGCAATGAGTTCCACGCATCAAGAGCAGCGTTAGGGAACTGCATCATGTAACCGGTAATGGCTGCTGATATAGCTCCCAGCCATACAGACCATGCTTTAAACAGAAGCTTGGCATGAGCAACAAATTCGACACTGGTGTATTTGCGGATAAGTAACAGTGCAACGATGATTGCCACGACAATCAGGAGCCAGATGAGGAATGTCATATCAGCCCCTTGTAAATGTCGTATGTGCCGGTTTTCATCACATCAGCATGACGGCTTGCCCGACCGGGCGTTTGTCGCGCCCATAGGCTGTTAAGCATCTCATTTGCTCCACTGGTAAAGTCACCATTGGAAATGAAAATAAGTGCCTTCCTGAACTGAGACAGGCCATCAACGCCAAGCTGATACGCCATTGACACAAGAACATCCTCTCTCGCCGGATTGCATTGCTTCAGCGCGGCGGCGATATTCGGTCGGCTTTTCATGTCAAGTTCTTTTGTATCGACAATCACTTGCTTCCACACATCACCGACTGTTCTTGGTACCCGAAAGGTATAATTGCTAAGTGATGCGCCCTTCGGGCCAATTCTGATACCGCCTGCAATCGTGGGAAAACCAAGTGTGTCAAGATAAGGCGTTTCAACATAACCCTCTTCATAATTGAGGATCTGAATAATCTGACTCATTTCTTCACATCCTCTTTGATGTCGCGATTTATTTGCTGAGGTAACTGATCGACTTTCTGCTTGATCTCATTAACGACCTGATCGCGTTTTTCGGCTTTAGGTAAATACTCAGAACGGAAAAGGAAGTAACCGGAGGACATACCGCCCAGGAAAATTGCAACTGAGAAAAGAAAAATCACCAGCACTGTCCTCCACTGGATTCTTTCCTCTTCGGGTAACTCATTCATCGCGGAACCCTCAATGATTCACGCAGTTCTGTTAGTTGCCTCAACATCTCAAGGTTTGAAGTTGTTAGCTCCTTGACTTGTGCCTCTAACATGGCGTTTTGCTTTTCAAGGTGGCGCTGAGATTCCGTAATTAAACGCAGGGAGGTCTTGGTCTCACCGATTTCAGCCCAGTATTTTCTGATGGTTTCATCACGCTGCTCTATCTCGTCCCTCAGTTCCTTGTTTTCTAATTTCGAGGCCTTAAGCTCGTCAGTTAGGAACTGAAGCATATTGATTTGAGATCGGTCATTGGCGTTGCTGGCTTTGCCGCTTATCCAGTAACGGGAGAAGGCAACAAGACCGGCAGCGCAGGCAGCTAATGAGCTACCCGCACCAATGAAGAACTCTTTGGTGATTTCTAAATCCATAGCCGTCTCCGGCGATCCCGGATGTGTCCGGCTTTGCACTGTGAAAAGAACGCCCGCTTGCCACTTAGGGAAATCCGTGAGGTCGCGTTGATTGGCAGGGGCGAAAACGAGAAAGGCCGCTCTGTGGCGACCTTTTAGTGAATTAGTTTTTTTCTGGGAAGGGCTTCAATTCTTCGAGTGACTTGAGGTTTTTTTCGTCTATGTAAATGACGTGATCATTTTTAATGGCTGTCTCAGATGAATCATTAATTTGTTGATAAAATGATTTCATCTGATCATAAACCTTCTGATCTGCCGCCTTTTTTTTCATCACCCTTGCGCTATATCTTCTGTTACCCATCACAACCTCGTCTAGTTGTTCGTCGATTTGAAGCAACGGCAGGCAGTGACGATACTGCTTTTCAACTGGCCGGTCTAGCCGTTGCAAATAGAATTAGATGCTCTGACGCTAACGCGATTAACTGCCTGGCATATCTGCCCAGAGCTGATTTATTGCGGACAATAAAAAGCCCCGCTAGCTGATAAGGCTGCGAGGCTATTGGCATCCACTTGTATGCAACTGACCGGTTAAGTTAAAGCTCTGTTCGCTTCACTTCCCGAGCATGTCACAAATATGCCAGGTTGCTTGCCCTTTGTCTTTAGCATTTCGTGCTTAATTTCTAATCATGCCGCTATTTTAGGAATCTCCTTCTCCATTTCCCGTTTTATTGCGTAATACATTTCTCCCTCAAGGATATCCATAGCCCATTCCATTCTGTTTCTGGCCTCCTTCGAGGTTATGCGGCAATAATAAATCAGCGAGGCACCGATATTTTGCACGCTCTTGCGCTTGCAGTACCGTAATCTGGCTACATTACGAATCGGGTTATCTTTACCGAACGTCTTTACCATGACAGATTCAACAAAGGCGGCATCATCTGATTCTTTGGCGAGAGCGATGATGTTTGCCGTTGATGACTGAGGTATCAGCAGGTCGCGTGCCTTGCGGAAAAGCTCATCTCCCCGCAATCCTTCGCAGTGAAGCTGTGACACTATTTTCTCAATCTGCTTTGCTTTCTGTTCGCTCCATTCACAGCGCATCATCAGCCGGCCGATTACATTAACCTCTCCACGGTCGTAATCTTCACCGCCGAGGTGATCACCCCAGACTGTGAGCAAATGCCTTACCCAGGCCTGCTGTGAGCGATTGATCGTCTTCCATCCATTACCAAACAGCCTGCGCATATCGGCAGCGCTACGAACACCTGAGAGCCTCACGATTTGCTGATAGTCACGCTCTATTCGCATTTCTCTCTCCTGATAGTTTCAGTTCCAGCCGGATAATCCGGTAATTAATCTCTGCCATGCCGCGCATTTTCATGATGCGAAGCCGTCGCCATTTGGCTTTTAGGTATTCGGTCATCTCATCCTCCCGTTCTCTGCAACTACTGCCTTATATGCGCGCAGAGTGTGCTTCCTGGGACCAATCAGAGTTAGCTGGAAGGTGAGCCCGTATGAAGCGAGCGAAGTTACTGGCGCGGCATCTTTTCCTTTCTCAAACAGCCTTGTAGCCTTTTTGAGTTGCCAAAATGGACCGGTAATCCATATGCGCGCAATTGCATCATCATCGACATACTGAATTTTCATGCTGCCTCTCTCTGCTTAACCAATGCCCGCAGAAGAGCCCTGTAATGCGCACGTATGCGATCCAGTTCATCACGGGTGTATCGGTGAGGGTTGTTGTCTGATTCGAGCACCTCGACGCGCTGAATGCCGATTTTTGCTATGAGGTTGATGCGGTAGGGTCCGATGTTGCCGGAGTGATGGGTATTGCAGGATGCGCACTGTGAGTGAACATTGTCCTCATTAAATCGTAACTGCGAAGCCGCTGCAGTCGTCCGAAAATGCCCGGCGTGGTAGCTGACCGCCGTTGTGCTCCCGCAGCTGATACAGACATCACCATCTCTCGCTCTGATGTAATCGTTAAATGCCCGCTGGGTCATTGCTATCCAGTGGCTTAACGGTTTCACATCGGCTTTGCGCTTGTTCCATGCGGCGCGCTCAGCTTTCTCACGCTGTGACTTCCGGCGTTCTGACTGCTGTGTGGCTAACTGGATGGCGCATTTAGGTGAGCAGGTGGTGTGAAGGCTGTTGCAGGGGATAAACTTTTCAGGGCAGATTTTGCATTTTTTCGGCTTCGGCTGTTTTGAGCCTTTAGCCATGTGTCAGTTCCTTTTGTCGCTCATTTTCATGTTGGAAATCGTCGCCGTCGATAGGCATTAATGAATCTGCTGGCGCTATTGCTGAATCCCCCTCCCCAACCGGCATTAAAGTTCCAGTGAGAAGAGATAAAGCAGTGACCTCCCAGTAATTGACGTAGTAAGGCTCAGATATACCAATAAATTTCTCTGTCTTAACGGTTTTTCCTATGTTTTCAGGGAACCTTGATTTTATTATCAAAGCCAGCCCACCTGCTTTTAATTCAGCCATTGTTTTCTCCTGATAAACGGTAATTGGGATCAAGCATCAGCGTTACCTCGCAGGCGGTGCAGCAATAAACCTGTGAGCCTGCAAGGGTAGTACCGCAGAACGCGCAAGCAGTAACGGATTGCCCTCCATCGCCAGTAGGCTGACTTAACCGGCTGGTCCCACTCTTCATATCTGAGGTCGTTTTCGCATTCATTGCATGAGCATCCGTAATATTGCTTTTCCTCTGAGGTGAGGATGGTGTGACATCGGCAGCAGCGGTCATTCATTTGGCTTTTCTCTGGATTGCAGAAATAGAATCATCGCCGCCCGAAGAGGGTTATCGCTTCTTACTGCCTCTTTGTCCCAACCATAAGCAGGTCTAGCCACCCATTTACCGCCATCTTGAGGCTCGGAAAAAACATCAGCAGCAAGGCAAATCATATGTTTTTCGATGATCGGCCCGGCATCAGCCCATGAATGGCAGAAGTCATACCAGTGATAATTATTGTTCACATCAACAATTGCAGCCGATCGCTTATCAGCATGGTGCGCATAACCGATGGGGCGCATTCCGGATTTAATCTCAAGCACTCGCTTATTAATTTCAAAGTCTGTCATCTTGCTGTAATTCATAGCCTGCTCCACATTGGGTTTTTATACTGCCTGGTTGGTATTGGCTCCTCCATGTACTCCGGCAACAACACAGTGACAATCCATAACCGCGGATCGAATGCGAGCGTCTTGGATGCCTGGATGTTTCGGAGTTTATATCGAGATAGGAGTTCGTCGGCGGTGGTGGTGTCGCATGCGTCATGCACGAAGGGTGTGATTTTCAATTTCTCCACCTTTACTTCTGATGCCGCGATTACCCTGTGCCACCATCAGAACGCCGTTGATGACTATGTGCTTTTTGGCTTCGAAATCTCTGGCGTATTCGCGGACGGTATGCCTGCTTATGCCAAGTATTTCGCCAACCTTTGTCTGATTGCCTCTGGTGGTCACCAGTAGATCAGGAATGGTTTTTATCAGTGCGTTCATGCTGCACTCCCGAAATTTGCGAAATCCCCATGAAAAACAGATGCCGCTTTACAGTAAGTTTCATGTGCTTCTTTTGCGCTATCAAAATCACCCAAGTGATGCTCTTGTCCGTTAACCATTATCCTTGCCCGGTATTTCCCCGTAGCCTTGTGGAAATGAGCTCCCTTTAGCCCGCACATGTTGTTTTTATTACTCTTTCGGTTCCAACCATTTTGTGGATAGGTAGCGAGTCTTAGGTTGGAAATCCTATTGTCAGATGGGTTATTATTAATATGATCAATCATCATTCTTGGCATCTCTCCAAAGTGCATTAACCATGCAACTCTATGAGCGGCAGACCTTTTACCTTTAACCTTTAACATTACGTATCCGTATGGTGATGTGGTTCCAACTTGGTCACCTACCTGCGCCTTTGATTTTGGTTTCTTCTTCCAAGTAAAGATTCCGGTTAATGGGTCATAATTAAGCCATTCATCTGCTAACCGTTTCGTTATCATGCTTTTTCCCATCTGTTGGCCCACTCTGCCGCCTGAGACGATTCATCGCTGAACCTGACGCCACGCTCGGCACCGAAGGCGTGTATCAATGTGATTAAGTCCCGCATCTCGCTGACGCGCATCTTGCTTGTTGACTGGCCCAGAACGACGAATCCGCCATTAATTCCCGGCACTGTCTCCTGCCCTTTCAGGCTGGCACTGAAGATATGCTTCCACGACTCGCTATCCAGCTTCTTTCCATACCAGACGACCTGCCTCGATACGTCATGCAGGCAGGCCCAAAGCATGCGGTTCTGCGCAAGGCTACGAGTATCTTCCTGGATGGTTACTTGCAGAGGTTTGTCGGTGTCGGTGGGGAGTTGCTGAATGGCGCTGATGCAGTTCTGTCGGATGCTGCTGTTACGCAACAGGTAGCGTTGTGTCTCCATGCTTAGCCTCAATCATCTTCTGCACCAAAGCTAAAGCCTCATCAGTGATGCGCTTCTGCTCTGGTGTAGGGTTAGTGTCGTGGATGGTGTCGATGAGTTCGTAGAGATTGCGGAGTGGGTCGCGTCGGAGTGGGATGACGTTGTTCATGGTTGGCTCCAGTGGTTTTCTATGGAAACTCCCAGCCGATGTAGCCAGTCTGCCAGCTTTAGCATTGACTCTCGCTCACTCAGTCCTTGCGGAAAATCATCAAGCGATATGGCTGGCTTTATCCTGCCGAAGGAATCTCGCTCAATTGTCACGCTTTGCTCTAGAGTGGTTTTCCATATGTGGCTGTAGTGCTTAACCAGATAAACTGATTTTACGTTTCCCTCTTTCACATCAAGCTTGTATTCAGTGAGGATGACCCCATTCTTGCCGCGATAGAGGTTGTCCCATGTCATACTTCCCCCTGCTTGCTTTTCAATGCTGCCTGCCAGATGTACAAAGCCCAACCTGTTGAGCATGACTTTCTGAGTTCATCCTGTTCAGGTGAAAGCCACCATGACTGAAACTCTCTCCACACTCGCTGCCGCTCCATCTCATCGTTACTTGCTTCACTGGCGGTAAGGTTATTCATAAGTACCACCTTGTTCCGTAATAAATTGGCTTTCCGACTGACAGTCCGCTTTTGCGAATGAACGCTTCTGCCTGCCCCTTGCGTTTAAAGGTTTTACCCAGCGCATCCCAGCCACCGTCATAGTTTTGCTGAGGGCTTGAGCTGTTTTTTTTCTTTGTTTCAATCCCGGTTAGTTGGCGCATGAGTTCTCCAGAGGCTCTACTGATCGTAAGTCGAGAATAGTGGTTGAAAACGTTCCATCATTGGTACGTGATCCGCTTCCCTTCCTGAATTTCTCTCTGCTCTCAGATATCCAGAACATTTTTGTTTCGCGTCATTTAACTAAGCGACCAGTGTTTGAGAGTCGATTGTAAACACGCCCCGTATGTGTGAATGTCACCCTAAAACCCTCCCCCTCTCTTTGGTTTAACCGGCTGCTGGCGTGAGTCCATCATGGCAATCGCTTCTTTTGCCAGAGTCTGAATATGGCTGATGGTTTCTGCTGTGGCCGGACGATTGTTGGTGATGTCAATGATGCCGCGAATGAGGTTGCTTATTTGCCGATCGGATGACGGCTGGATGATTAGCTGTGTTACCTGTGTCATGTAGCACTCTCCATGCCTTCGAGCCAGAAGAAAAAGGCCCGGTCAACGATGGCGTCCTGATAGCCAAGATGTGATCGGGTCAGGTTGTGCTTGTCACCGTGAATGCTGCGGTAAAGCCGCTCAAACCGAATACGGGTTGATTCACTCATCGTTAGCTCCTCAGTCCGTGCTTGCGGCGCAGCTCTGCTATGCGGTCCAGACCTTTCTCATTGGAAAGCGGCATGTGCAGCAATGGGATTTGCTTACGTGGCGGCGGAATTTCTTCTCCGGCTTCAACCCGGCGCGTCATCTTGCGGGCCTCTTCGTTCAGGCGCTTACGACACTCAGCATCAGACAGGTTGAACGACCGCATCTGGTTGTACACTGCTGTCACGATGTGAAAGCAGGCATTGGTCTGCCAGGGGAAATTCTCGCTACAGTCGTAAATGCCACGGTCGCGACAGAACACGCGGAACATCTCATAAAGCTCTTCGTCGCCAGGAACGCCAGCGGCGCGGATATCACCCTGCTTGCACCACTCGATAAACTGCCCCGGTGATGGAAGGAACGGCGATCCATTTGCTCGGGCCTGCTTCATTCCTGCAGAGAGTTGCTGTTTGTTGCTGATTCCATTCTCGGCAAATGCGGCGATCCACTGGCGCTTAGCTGCTGCTTCGTCTCGCGGGTCTTTCCAGGCGGTGCTGACAGATGCCGGAAATACCTGCTTGAGGTTGGCAAATAGCGCGTCAACCAGGCGCTCAACATGCTCGTTTACACCACGATCTACCGATTGAGGCCCATCACCGGCGATTCGTGCCAGCGCTCCTGCGTCACGGTCCTGAATTGCTGATACAAGATTTCTCATAGGAATTCATTCTCCCAGGATTCTCGGCTGTTCCAGTGTTGCGTTGGCTGCTGTACCGCTGGCTGCCGGTTACGGTTTGGCTGATTCATCTGAGCTTTGAGCGTGTCCCATTTCTCACGCAACTTTGAAGGGCTCATGATGTTGGTCTGCCAGAAGTGATCTGAGTTAGCCCATTTGAAAACTTCGCAGATTTCATGATGGGTGACTTCAATCGCATTTCGCATGAGACGAATATCGTTTGACCAGGAGGGCCAGTTGGGTTGCTTTGCAGTGGGCGCTACGATTTTAACTTTGCTGAATATCCACTCGGCCGCTTTAAGGTCGTCACTGGTTCCCCACTTGTCGCCTTTCGGTGAATGGATCGCTGCTTCAGGCCGAATGAAAGGGACATTACTCAGGGTTGTGTCGGAGGATTCGCCAGAATTCTCAGAC
>Ga0157358_1000090_pt1 | contig 33792 bp, 18 predicted proteins | sample AttcapACBM2_FD_111484 | JGI IMG/M metagenome (GOLD analysis project Ga0157358, IMG submission 111484) | Fungus gardens microbial communities from leaf cutter ant in Botucatu, State of São Paulo, Brazil - Atta capiguara ACBM2 | ecosystem: Host-associated > Fungi > Mycelium > Unclassified ... | reverse complement strand
GTCAAAAAAATTATCCAATGAAATACTAAATTGGATCGCAAGCAGCGTTAGTAATCTGGAATTCGATAGGAAAAGGCTTACCATACCGGGCAGATGGTGACATCGAGAAATTTGTAGCGGTGGCAGTCGCAGCGGCAAAAATTTCTCTCGAATTTTACTGGTGGTGACAATCTAGTCCTGGTTTCTTGGGTATATGTCCTCGTAATGTTTGTTGATTTTGTAAGTTGCGTTATCTCAATCCTAGTACTTGTTGCAAAACGGCACCATTTTTTGGAGACGACATAGTTTCATCTTCTCTTGGCTCCGGTTGGTTTAACCGGAAAATCACCTTGTTATCGTATCTTACACCAGGCAGTTTGACTCTAAAATTCCTTTTCGTTTGGGAAGTCCAGGGTGAAGCAACTAAGATAATGTGACGACATTTTACGGTGGCTCCTCCCCTTGGTGTAATTCACGACAGCTGCCTCCGATTTTCTATAGCAATTTCATCGCGACTAAATTAACTGATAGGACCTACTCCTTTCAGCATGATGTTATGGCTGCATTCCCGAAGGCCTTGTCAAGACATGGTTACGCTCAGTCATCATTAAAGTCTAGCTGCCTACACCACCTGTAATTTTGTTGGCACATCTCTCCTAGCCCTCATCGTTCTGCTGTATTGCTTGAGGAATGAGAAACATGAAGCTAGAAGTTCTGTATTTTGATTTGAAATGTTTATTTCAGGTGAGGAACTCGACGCAAATGCAACACTGCGAGCCGGCCATGACCCAGACCCGTTTAAATGATTGGATGACAAAGAGTTGTGTTTTTGAGTGATGAGCTAAACGAGCTGTGATGTGTTTCCCTGTTGCTCATTGAAGTACATAGGGCAGCTATGCACAGATGTGTATACAGATCTGTACAGATGAAAGGAATTCTAATAATAGTGAGGCCAGAGAAAAGATTAGATTAGATATAGTAACGATCAGTGTGGGAGTTTGATAGTCAGTCCGATCTTGTAGTTAGTTGTGCAGTCGATTGCGAACGGCGTATACATACACGGGCTGGGACAACATTGATCAACCTCTGACAAATTTTGCCATCTAAGTGATAACGAACCGTCATTATGCGACGCTCAATTCTGTTTGTTCTCCGCATGATGACGCCACATCACACCAAGGCCGAAAATTATCATGATCCCTATGTATTCGTTCAGGTTCTATGACCGAAGATGCTATCTTGTTGCATCTTACCGACTAGAGCGCTTGACTATTCGGTCTCTTTGTAGCTATCCTATAATAACCATCGATTTCCGCCAAGACGATCGAAACCCTGGATATTCGTTTTAGACGTAGAAAGCACGCATCATCGGGATATTATTCCCGTTGACTCCGATGAAAGCATTTGGCAGCACCTCAGTGTGTTGTTTGTAGACTTGTTGGCCCTTCTTTTGACAATTGAGGCCATGTATGTTGAGGAGACTCCTTGAATAAAAGTCCCTTATCTGGGTGGTTACCTTCACATATGAGTTTGGTAGACCCAAGGTGGTAACTATGTTCACTGGCCCGTACATTTACTTATCTGTCCAGATATAGTATCCTGTCAACAGGATCAACTATAGTATCGACCATAGAGTCAATCAAAAATCTAAGTATTTGAAATTGAGCACGCGGTGACCTATCACAGTTTGACGGGACTTCTGTGTCACTTGATGTCCTATATGGTAAAAAATGTTTAATCAATCACTTGAAATGGATGCGTCCTCTAAATTTTGTTCGGTTACTGCGGTTGGTTCTTATATCCCATTGGTGATTTCTGTCCCTTGCTCAATGACTAAGTATGCTGGTCATAAAGATTGAACGTGAGATTTTTTTAATCTCCAAAACAATATACATCAAGCCAGCGTGTGTCATTCTAAGTCTTAATAGAGGAACATTGTCTCGCGGAACCGAATCGGCTCAGAGTTGGGCCATTAATTACCCACACATTGAAAATTCACATTCCCGGTGTTCCGCTCGACAGGGATGCATGAATAATTTTGGTTTTCAGAACTGTTTCGTTCAGACACGGACTACTGCGAGGCTCTCCTGGCAGAGGATTCCGAGATATGATTGTTTAAAATCCAACACCAGGAAACATTTTTCTCCAGAAGTGAGTGTGCAAGGATCCCTCAATATAATATGAGCATATAGCTTGTAATATCCAGATTGACATCACCATTCCCCTATTATTCTTTCATTACATAGCTTCCATAGTTACTCATACTATTTACAGAGCTTTGGATAGTTTTATGGATCTTTGTTGTTGAATGGACATTCTGCTTATTCATGCTTATGACTGTGATCAGCATAGTATAACTCAGTGACAATACACAGCACTTGCAATGAGTTATTTAAGTGTTATTTATGTTATATATTGTTATGACTTAAACCTCAAAGTGTTAAGGTAAAAGAAGAACTTGATAGAGTTTCTAGTATACAGTTATCTAGCTTAAATACTGTTGGCTAAGGTGTTATATCTTGAGATAATAAGTTAATTTCTATTTTTACTCCTTTTCTCTATTTTTATTAGTGTAGGCCCACTTATTAGGTATAGTTCACATCAGAAGATGAAAGCTCATAGGGTTGGCTTAGAGTTGTATGAGGTATGGAAACTTATACAAAGTGCATGATGGTGCAGACTTTTCAAAACAATCTTGACTTCAGCTTATAATCACTAAAGAACATTGGAGATACTAGAATCAAAGATGATAAACTTGTTTCTTTTCATTTTATTTATCTTATTTAAGTTTTTCTTAGTTTCTATTTTGATTCTTTTATTACTTTTCTTATTTTTGGGACTTAGCAAAAAAAGAATAGTGTAATGTCATGTATGACTGTTACAAATATCACAGATTGGTCACACATGTCATAGTCATAGTCACAATATCATGTGATATATCAGAATGATGTTATGTATTATATGAGATGATAACTCTTATTTATCTAACTTATTGTATTTAGGGTAGGTTAGATGTAAAAGTATATACAGATCATGTACTAGAGGTATATAGAGTAAAATTACCTGTACTAAGAACTCTACTAAGTTCTCTTGTGTTAATCAATATAAGATTTCTCTTTGGTTGTCAGAATCACAAAAAGTGGGCTTATTACATGATCCCAAAGCTTCCTTGTAGGTATCTGTTTATTATATTCTTGCCAAAGATATGAATCCACTTATAGAATTTCTCTAGTACTAATTTCCTTGCTTTTTCCTCAGATCTTGCTACTTCTTTTTCTTCATTCCAAATCTCCTATTTTTCTACTATTTTTTTTAATTTTTATTCTACTTTCTTTCTTCTGTTTCTCCTCTCACTTCCTCCTTGCTTTTTTCTTTTTTTTGCTTTTGCCATCCTGTCTACTCTTGTTTCAGTCTCTACTGCTTTCTACATTCTTTTAGACATCTTGTTATTTTTACTTTTCCTATTTTCCAGTTGATCTCAGGATTGTAGCATATCAGCCATGGTATTTCCAAGATCATATTTCACTTCTGTCTCCCAATCACATTGATCTCTATTCTCTCTCTATGTCCTTGATAATAAATATTTACTTCTACTGTATTTTCTATCAGCTCTTTCTTGTTAAACATCTTATTCACATTTCTTATATATATAGGATTTTCAATTTTTTTCAACTTAAATCCCTGTTTCCTAGTGAACTCTGAACTTATTACTAATCCTGTGGTCTCACTGTCTAACAATGTCTCCACTGTTACTTCTTCTTGCATATTAATTCTTTTTAGCCCGATCTTCACTGTTACTTTTCTTAAGAGTTTCCCATGGTTTAGGTCACAGCAGGATATATTATCTATTACCCTAGAGAGTATTATGTACCTATTTTTGAGACTTAATTGAGAAGTATCAAGTCTCACTCTTCATTTAAATTATTTTGTCTGTTATTTTCCTGTCCATATTCTAGTCTCCTTCTCTTCCCAATTCTATTCTCTATGTTCTTATTTCTGCAATTCCTAGCTAAATGTCTGAATTTCCTACAGTTGTAGCAATTCCTATTCCTCCTGTCAACATCTATAGTATATGGGTGGCATTGAGCAAACCCTGCCCTCTGATTAGGATGTACCATTACCACATTTATTCTTTCTACTCCCTCTATTAGAGCAGGCCCTACCAGTGCCTGCTGTTGAGGTATCTTCTGCCTTCTTGGCCAAACTTGAGATTATAGCATCTGCTACTGTTGTGCCTCTCCATTGTTTGTCCATGAAGCTGGCACCCCTTTAATCTTTCCTCTTCTCTCCTACTCTTCCTCCAATTTCTATCCAGTGCAATCACTCTATCATACCATTGCTTAATTGAGCCTAGCTACTACTCAGACTCTATGAGCCTTTGGCATATAGTTGCATTGATCTCTCTCTTAAACTCTTCTACCAATAGTCTTCTCTCCTTTCCTTGTACCCACTTTCTCTAACTGCTCTCCTAAATTCTTGCACAAATTCCTCCATTGTTCTTCCTTCTTGCTCCAGCTTCTTTAATTCTACTACCTTGGCTGTTTTCTCATCTCCTCCTCCAAAGTCCTTCTTTATATCTGCCAAAAACTCTTCTGCTGTTTCATATTCCAATATCTCCCCTTCTAGATCTTCCAATATGTTTTCTTTCCATATATCTGCCAATCCTTTTTATATATATAACAGTATCCATTGAATCTGTTCTTTTACTGTTACTTCTCTTATCCTTATTCTAATCTACAACTTACATGCTATTACAAAACCTGAGACCTTCAATGAGGTCCCATTGAACACTTGTGGCTTTGCCACTTCTGTATTTGCTTCTTTTTCTCCTTATGCTGTCATCAAGGCTTGAAGTTGTACCTACATTGCCACTAGCTGCTCCTGTTGTTGTTGAGCTAAAAGTTCATAGTTGATTGAGCTGTATTGACTCATGGTGTATAGTGGTGATGATGATACTAATGAGGGTAATGGAGATGGTGGAGTAGGTAGTGGTGACTGTTGTTTAGAGAGCACAGGTCATGTGTTAGACTTACTCCCTAATTTGTACTTTAAACTCAACATTTTTCCTTTATAGAGGCTAGTGGCACTCTTTTTGTCTACTTTACCTTGTCTACTGTCTTACTAACTACTGCTCTAAAGAATATTGGCTAATATCCATAAAAAGAGAATCTCTACTCTAGATAGAACTTGTAGGAAACTCTATTATTTCTCTGCATAGATGGACTATAAGGAAGCAGCACAGCATGAGACTTTTACACAAAAATCTACACTAACACATCTACAACAAGGTGATATGTCTAGTAAGTGTCAGTGGGCTTTGACACAAGCTAGGTTTTCTCTATCTGACTGGCATATCTCTTAAGCCTAGGGTTTGGCTGTTTTTCTTGACTTTAGACATGTTGCTCTTGGTCAAGGATGATAAGAGAGTAAAGTTTTTAAGAGAGGGCTCTGTGATAGGCAGTCACAAGAAGAGATATCGAGTTCTAATGTTATGATTCAATGATCTTAGGGTTAATCAAAGAAAGGAATCTTATATTAGAGTTAATATAAGAGAACTTGATAGAGAACTTTATATTAGACTATTCATCTTATATACTAAATTTCCATGGTCCATGCTACTACTACTATAGCCTACCCTAAATGACCATGTGTTTGCCTCAAAGTCAACATATATTATATATGCTGTATGATGTTATTCTTCCAGAACCTTTTACTTTCTTTTATTACTATCTTATGGCCTGTTACCATTACTGTAACCTGTATCATCTGATGTGACTGGTGTGTGACAGTGTGGTTGTGACATCACTCTAACCCTAACCCTAGATCCAAGAATAAAAAATAAAGAAAAGAAAAAAGAAAAAGAAAAAGAAAATTAAATAAAAAAACTAAAGTCCAAGCTTCACATATCTGATATACTGCTTTTCTAGCAGGGCCTAGAGAGCCAGTGATAAGAATTATGCATCTAATATCTATACTGGTGGCTATAGAGACTCTCAGTCTTATAGAAAACAGCTTAGCATCAGAAACAGTTGTTCCACTAACTGAAACTTTGGATGATGACACCTAATGAATTAGTTTTCAGAAATATACAATAGAGACAGCCTGCATATTTCTTAAAAATATAGCACTTACATCAGTAGTAACAACAAGAGTAGAAAAAAAAAAGGCTGCTTTAAGACAAAAATAGTCCAGAAACTCCAAATAAGTTGTATAATTGTTAAGGCTTGAATAATTGCAAGGATGGAAGAGAGTGTAATCTGTCTAGCTGGTGTAGCCTTAGCATTAAAGAGATTGAAGTATTTAGTGAGATTGAGAAGTAACATTTTAGTATTTAGGAGAAGACCTTTCAAATGAGCATACTAAGTGTTATTTAAGAGAATAAGTGATTGTAGATGAGGATAAGTACTTTTTAAGTTTCTAATACTGGGTAAATATATTAGTATATGTTATAAGAGAAGAGTAGTAGTTCTGAGACAAGACTACTAAACTAGCTTTGTTAGATGGAGTTTGTAAGAGAACTTACAAATCTGTAGTACTTGTCAAAGCCTGAGCCAACTCTACAGTCTTTTTATTCTCTAAGCCCTACACCAATATTTTACTGTAACATTATTAGATCTTCTTAATCTCTGCAACACTCCCATAGATATCTACTTGCTTCTTTATAATCATTAACTTGCCTTCTCTAGTCACTGACCAATGAACTCTTTCTATTGAACAATGTTTCATAGAGGTTTCTGACCATACAACTTTATTATTCTGTAGTTAAATTACCAAATGTTCTGCCTGGTGTCTCACTTGATTGGAATAAACTCCTATGTTAGGAGGCAGTTATACTTGCTAGCTATCTACAGAGGCAGCATAGAAGATGAAATTTATAGGACTAGACTTTAAAGATTAATAAAAAGAGCCAGAAATCAGTGCTACACAGATAGTTGATCTTGGCTTTAATAGATGATCTTGTGCCTAACCTTGGTGTTTGTCATAATATGATATGCTTGAACTTTGACATTTTATTTTGATTTTCTTTTCTTTTTATCTAATTTCTTTAATTTGATTTTTCTTTTGTTTTGTTTTTGTTTTTATTTTATTTCTTGGATGATGAAGAGAGATGTGACTATGGGTCACATAAAGCATCACATGAAATTATGTTATAAAGCCTAAAACATTAAAGAATAGAGTAGAAGAAGTAATATTTATGGTATGTTATTCTTATGGTTTACTTATAGCTGATATATAGACTTTAGAATAGGGTTATTTATCACTAGTATAGACTATGTATCTATTATATAAATAGTGAATATAAATAGATTGGAAATTTCTTGTTAAGTTATATTATGATCTCTATAAGATTCTTACTTATAAGACTACTTAGTAATACTATTGATCATTTTTGGTTAGTGGTTGCCACAACATTATCATGTGATTATAATTTTCAGAGAACAATAGTTTGGAAAGGCTTAAGTGATAAGTACAGCACAAGTTTAATTTGATTGATAGACTGGAGAGTGGTACATAGTAATTACATTTTTAAATATGAAAGTGGTAGTTTATCATATGCCAAGTCCACTTATCTGGAAATTACATTCCCACAGTGATATAACCTTCCAATTATACAAGCCCACCTTTCTTGCAACATGCCTTACAGTGATGTTACAACTATCTAGATATTCTGTCTGCTATGGTAGAGATACTTCTTTCAACTTAGTCTTCCATGACAGAGTTACTCCTGTCAGTGTCTCAACACTGAAACCTCTACTCAGGATAATAGGAGCTATCCTACTGAAACTCCAAGTATCTCCTATAGTAGGAACTCATATATAAGACTAGTAGTTATACTGTAATTTGCTAGTCTGATAATCAACAAAGATAAACTCTTATTGAACTTGATCCCCAGTGTTCAATGGCAATCCACCAAATCAGTACTCACTTCCATCTCGGACTTCTTCCTATCATCTAAAGTTGTGACCATATGGTAGACAGATGGTATAGCACATAAGCTGAAGCCAAGGTTTTTTAACAAGTCCACACATTTCTGAGTCTATATTGCAGACTTTCACCTCCAGTGTGAACTGCACCTGATATAGTCTAATAATATTTTATTGCTGTACTTATTTTGGGTTATTAGACACTGTGAGGGTTGTTATTTAGATTCCATGGAATTGATAAGAAATACAGGGTTTGGTTCTCAGAGTGATATGTAATTGAAAATAGAGTGTTATCTGTACTAGAAGAGTATGGATGTCAAAGGGTATGTAATAGTATTTTTCTCTTAAGACTGAGTTCTTGAGGCTCTAGTTATATAAAGAGTAATGAGTGGTATGATTTTTACTTATAATAGTATAAAAGTCAGAAAGAGAAAACAAATCATACTATTTCAAATCTAAGAATAGATAAGAAGAAGAGAAAAAGAAAGAAGACAACAACAGAAGGATATTAGTATTGAGATAATGGAAAAGGTCCAGGTTTATCTTAGTAGGCTTGGTGAAAATCAGATATGAGATTAGAGATATGAACAAGTTTGGATGCAGATAGCCAGTTGGATTCTTCTTCTATAGTTTTGTATTCCAGCCAGATGACTTTGTAGAGTAACTTATATGCTTATTTGTAGTTTATTTTTGAGTTTATGATCTAAGAGATCTTATATTCAGTTTTACCATCTATTACAACTGGTAGTAGTAGTAGTTTGGATTGACTGTAGAAAGTGTTAGACATTATGGGTTCAAGCATGAATATATGAAATATTAGATAAATAATATATATTGACCTTAGAAATAGATTGTGAAGGAGTGGGTACTTCAGCTTGACTAATGATTTTGAAAGATCTTAGATATTTTTCCAACAGTTTCTTTGAAGGTTGTGTAGTACAGAAAAACTGGACTACAAATATCTGTTATCTTACTCAGAAGTTTGGCCCTGGGATTCTGTGTACATCTGCTGATTATTGGTATTGTTATTGTGTAACAGATATCTTTATTTTTAGGACTTCTTGCAGTTTGTTGAAGTCTATAGTAAATTCATGGGTATGGGATGAAGCGATATTTATTTTCAGATGTATGGTGATGAATAGTGATACACTAGTAGTGGCACTAGATATATTGTTATATACAAATTCTGTAAATAGAAGAAGATCCAACTAGTTATTCTGTTAGTAGTTACAATAGATATAGAGGTACTATTCCAGCATCTTGTTGGTACACTCTATATGGCTGTCTCTCTCTAGATGATATCTAGAAGTGAGGTAGAGTTATATGTTAAGGGCAGTTCTTAAGAACTGGAAAAATTTTAAGATGAACTTGGATCCATGATCAGAAGTGATGTAGGATGGGACTTTGTGCTTGGAGAAGATATATGTTAATTGATGATGACCAAAATTGTGTCACAACTGAATAAAAAGAGAAGCTTTTCAATAAAATATATAAAGATTGGGTTTCAAGGTTGCTTAGAGATTGGAAGTTGCTTGAGTATTCTGTAGAGCTTGTAGTATTGTGGTTTGGCCTTTATACAAGTGACATAAGGATTACAGAATTTTTTTATATCTATACATAGAAATGACCAAGTGTAACTGCAATAGATAAGTTCTAGTATCTTATTTTGCCCAAAATATCCTGTGAGGATGTGATTTTGATAGTATTGTAACACATATATATGTAGAGATTATTTGCCAGTGGTACATAGATTTTATTATTCTTGAGTAGGAGTCCTAATGCATTCAATAATTATTGTTTTGCTGAATATTGGAGGTGTTTCTATAGTATTTCATCTTATGTAATGGTAGACCAGATATTACTATGTAGGTTATTAAGATCTATAATGGTATCAGCCTAAAGGTTTGAAGAGATTAAGATTGTAGCTCAGAGAGATATTATAAGTTGACTATGAGTGAAGATAGAAGATATGTTTTAAGGGTTGACAGAGTTGACAGAGTTGTAAGTAGCTCTTTCTTCTCTTTCAAGTAGCTCTTTCTTCTCTTTCAAGTAGAGGTCTTTTCTATGAGTAATAATATTAGATTTAGATTTTAGATATTCTAGATAGAAGTGGATAATGAGATTGAACTAAAAGAAGAATTCCAACCATCTTGCTTAATAATAGAAGAAGACTTTGGTAGTTGAGAAATACTTTGGATTTCTGTAATCCATGATAATATTTATAGGGAATTCCAATCCTTCTAGATAATAGTGCCACATACAGAAAGCTTTAAACACCATAAGGAGCTTTTTTTTTATATATGTCATAGTTGAGTTCAATAGGTTTGAATGTGTGAGAATGGAATATAACTAAATGAATTTTTTTCCTTCTGTTATGATTGAAAGAATAGCTATGAGTATGTATTGGTTTCTATGATTATTTCAGCATTAGAAATCTAGTGGATGAAGATTAGAGTGAAATTGAATGCTTTTTTGAAGGTGTTAAATGCTTTTCAGCATAGGAAGTCAAAGTTCCAAGGTGTGTTTTTCTAAGTCAGTTAGATTAGTGAAGTGGCTATATCTGAGTAGTTGTAAATGAAATGATGATAGAAGTTAGCAAACCATAAGAAGGCTTGCACATCCTTTATTTTCCTAGATTTGGGCCAATTTTGCCTCATTTTATTTTATTGGAAGACATAAATAACCTGAAAGAGAATAGAATGTATTCTAAAAATTCTATGGAATTGGAGTAGAACTTGCATTTCTTTACCTTTGCATATAGTTCAGCTTTTTGGAGCTAGCATAACATTTCTTTAACATGATTCTTATGCTGAGACATGTTATCTAAATAGATGAGAATATTGTCAAGATACATAACTACACAGACATTGAGGAGGTCTGAAAAAATCTTGTTCATGAAATATTGAAAAGCTGCAGAGGCATTAGTCAGACTGAAAAGTATAATTGCCTATTCAAAAAATCCATAGTAAGTATAGAAAGCTGTTTTTCATTTGTTTTCTTCTACAATCTATACCAAGTAGTATATATAGTAGAGATTAATCTTTGTATAGATACATGCCATTTGGAATGAGTCAAGGAGATCAGATATTAAAGGAAGTGGATACTTATTCTTTTGTATAATATAGTTGAGTTCTCAGAAGTCAATACATAAACAATGAAAGCTATTTTTTTTTTTTACAAAAAGCACTAGAGTTTTATAGGAGGAGAAAGTCGATTATATGAATCCAGTGTTAAGATTCTCACTGATGAATTTCTTGAAAGCTTTTTGTTTAGTAGTTGAGAGTGAGTAGATTGTTCTAACAGATGGTTTTTCTCAGTTTTCTAACTTAATCTATAAGTTATATAAATGATATAGGGTTAAAGTTTCTGTTTTGGCCTTGCTGAAGACATCAGCAAACTTGTGGTACTTGGCTGGAATAGTGGATAGATTGACTGGGTCATTTGTGATCTTAGCTACTCTTCTGATAAGGTTAGTGGAATGGAGTGTGAGGTAGAAAGTACTTAATCCTGATATTTATACTGCTCAGATATATAACTGCACTCCAATGATAGTGATATGTGGATAGGACAAGGTTGTTGTTTCAGAACTGGGATTGAAGCCACTAAGCAGTAGTTTTTGGAAGTTACAAGTACTAGAAGGGTTTTGTGAAAACTGATTCTTTTTTGTTAGTCTAATCAGAAAGTAATAAATTTAGTAGCCTAGTCAATTGTTGGATTGTTTTGGATGAGCTAGTTATATCCAAGAACTAGTGAGTAGAAAGAGTTGAGTGAGGTGATATATACATTTAGTAAGTCTTTTCTAAAGTCCACATGTTGTCCATAAGTCCACCACACTGTTATTACAAGATATACATGTCTCTGACATCATTTGTTCTAGTTTCTTTCACTACATTCTAGATCTCTGACATTACATTGTATGATGAATCATGTGACCATAATCACATGCCTCTTTATTATCAGAAAACAAAACAAAAACAAAAACAAAAAGAAATCAAATCAAGAAAAATAGATAAAAGAAAAATACAATAAAAATAAATTGTTAGTGTCTGAGTACACCATAATAGAAGTGGTATCAGTAATGATGTTTTTTATGATTTATTGAATAATCTTAATTCCACAAGTGAAGTTAGCTTTGTAGGAATGTTGTACTTTAATGAAAATACAGTGTTAATAAAGCAGTGTATGGATCTAGAGTCTATGAGAGCACAGAAATTTAGATTTTGGATATGGTCTGACTTACAGACCAGCAGTGATGTAAGAGGTAGTATAAGTGAGTTTGAATTGGAAAGGGTGATAGTATTGAGATAAATAGGACTCTTAGTTATATAGATGAAATTAACATGGCCCATATTCTGTACAGAGTTTATGAGACTGTATTCTGGTTTCCCAACTGATTAGCTGGGATTGTTTCCAAAACAGAAGATATAACTTCCACTCATCTAGCTTAGAATCTAGTAGTTCTAGATAGGTATAAGAGATAGGTCTTAACTTTATAGCTTTTATTGCTATAGTATATATATAGATTATTGTCTACATATCTCTTTTGTTCATCTGTGATGAGTTTTCCAATACTTCCAAGTTAACCAGATATATCAATTTGGAAGGGAAAGTTCAAGTATTTACTTTCTGAATTTGGCTTACTAGATAGGGTAAATGCAGAGGTCTGAGATTATAGTGCAGATAAGAAGTTCTGCACCTGGTTGCATTCTTTTCTAGTGGCAGTTGTTGATAACTATAGCTAAGGAGTGTATTGATTGAAAAGTAAATAGCTTTCTTTCTTTTCTTAGACAAATAAGGTCTTGTAATTAGTATAGAAGCTCTTGATAATATTTGTCACAGAGGACATTATTCCTTCACTCTAGCTGGAATGTGTATCTTATGAACTCAATATTATAGGAGATAATTCTATTGTCTGTTTTTATCTATAAATTATCTAATATAACATCTCTTGTAAGGTCAGATAGGCCAAAATAGTGGTATAACTCTTCCAAGAATCTTAACCAGTTTTTGAGCCAGTCTTAATAGATCTCTTATTCTTTCTGATCCAATCTAATCTTGAACCAATCTTATACTGCTCTTGTTAGATAAATTATAGCAAATTTTACCTTTGTAGCATTGGTAGTAAATTATACAGGATTTATATGGAAATGGAGTTGGTATTAGAACAAAAAGTTGTTTAGTTTATCTGGATTGGTTTTGTTAAAGATTTCTAGCATCTGAGATCTGGTAACTAAGAGTGTGAGGTTGGCTGCTAGTTTTTTGAGAGTGTTGGTCAAGAGATTTAAATGTTCTATTTCTGGTATATTTACTTAGTTGGAGTTATCATCTACTAATATAGTTTTGAATGATTTTGAAAAGTTTTTTGGAATTCTTCAAAGAGACAAGTAAATAGATGTTGTTCTTATTAAGCATTTGGATTAACAAGATAGTATTGCCAAGTTGGCAAACTGCTCACTTAGTTGCTAAGTAGCTAAGATTTCTAGAAAGGATATAAAGTTTTGATAGGAGAAGACTATAACAAAGATAGAAATGATATTGCAATAGCAGCTATTTAGTCTGTTAATACCATTAGGAAGCAATCATACTTGCTAGTTATTTGCAAAGGTAGCACAGAAGATAAAATTTATAGAGTTAGACATTAGGAATTAATAAGAGAGGTCAGAAATTAATGTTATGTAGATAGTTAACCTTGGCTTCAACATATAATATTGTATCTAGCTTATTTGTTATATAATCATAATTTTCAGAGAATAATAGTTTAGAAGGGCTTAAGTGATGAGTACACCATAAGTCTAATTTGATTAACAGATTGGAGAGTAGTACATAGTAGTTATATCTGTAAATATGGAAGTAGTAGTCTAATAATATTTTATTGCTATGTTTACTCTGGGTTGTTATTCAGATTCCATGGAATTGATAAAAAGTATAGGATTTAGTTCTCAGGTTAATGAATGATTAGAAATAGAGTGTTATCTGTACTCTTCCAGTATGAATGTCAGAAATTATATAATATTCTAGATACTTATAGTAGCTGTTACCTTTAGGAAACTCTATCTTATTCTCCTAGGATTTCCTTAGAAGTAAGTTGTGTATGTAGTATTATGATCACTATAAACTCTACCTCATGTTTTACAAATGATTGTCTTATAGTCAACATGTCCTGAAATACATGTTAGAGTTTGTTTTATATTTGACTCATAATTACCATGATCTACTATGCCTCATTTGTTCCTCATGTTTTATCAGTCAGCATCTCATGTAGTGGTAGAGGTTTTCTTTCTTTCTTTCTTATAGAAATCATACACTTTTCTCATGGTCTATAGGTATATAATAGTAGATACTATCCTGTGTCTTTATACTTTATCAATTGATCATCTTCTTACTCCTTTCTTGAATCTTTGTCTTAGTTGCAACCTGAGCCAAGCTTAGAATCATAACATGTAGTACTGTTGGACAATATTACTTAGAATTTATCTCAAGTCATAAACTCCATTGAAATACTATAGTCTTCATCCAGTTACTTTAACAGAGTTAAATCAGAATAAGACCTACCAGAGCCTCAATTCTACTAGTAGATAAAGTGTGAAATACACCTAATATTCAAAGAGTAGCCTTGCATTGTATAACTACTAAAAGTAACATCTAAGCCTTAATAGGTGCTTTAGCAAAGAACCAGAAATAAAAGCTATAAATAGCAATAGAAATAATACAAGAGTGATATAGAAGCTATTTCTAAAGTAGTAATAGGCCTCTTGAGTTCTCAAGCATATTTATTACTTTAACAGTATATAGTGTTTTATAGTAACAAACATATTTCTTAAAGGACAGGCATTGGTAAAAGCCCAAATATCTCTAGTATGTCTTAGACTTCAGTATAAGGACACAAATTGTTGAGAGGTTTAGTCCCAGATTAGAGTTGTTATATATCTTAGAAAAATAAAAGATTTCTGACTTGTTATATTCTATGACTAAGCTAAATGACACCATTAAGTTTGTAACTACTTTATGTAAGACATGGTTCATACTTCATTATTTGAAATCAAATAGAGAGCTTTTGAAAGTTTAATTAGCAACTTATATTATCTAAGTACATGAAACAATCTTTAACTTGTGTGTTATATCTCTACTAGTTACACTGGTTGTATATTTTGGAAGAGGTACTCAGAATATTTTAGTAGACAAGTTGTTATAACTTAGATCTTAGAGATAAGGCAAAAGTATACTCTTGTATTAAGTAACACTGTCAGGCATGGTTCACACTAGTGTCAGGAGTATAGTATGAAGTACATATATAGTACCAGCCAGATGTCAAAGCTAAGCTTGATACTGTGCACTTTTAGTGTAACTAGTTCAGTGGCTAGTCTGTTCCTAACATAAGTGTTACAATCACAAGACCTTAGAGTTGGTCAAGTAAAAGAACTTTGTATTAGGATTAGTACAAGAGAACTTGGTACAAGATTGTCTACTTTATATACTAATACCTAATGGTCTGTATATGCTATTTCCAGCCTATCCTAAACAACCATATGTATGCCTTAAGATCAACATGTATATCATACATTGTATGACATCATCTCTTCCAGAATGTTCTACATCCTTCTTTACATCATGTGACTTGTGACTGTCACCGTCACTGTGTCATCTGATGTGACTGATATGTGACCAAGTGACATTGTCACTAACCCTAACCCTAAGTTCTAAAAATAGAAAAATGAAACTAAGTCCACTTTTTGTGATCTTGACACTTAGAGAGTGAGTTAAGATCAGTAACAGAGCTCAGAGTATAAAACTCAAGTTAAGAATATTATGACTTAATTCCCAAAATTAGAATCAACATAAGAGAACTTAGTAAAGCTTTTAGTATAAGTGAGTCTACTTTATATACCTCTTGTTATAACTCAAGACTTATAAAGTAAAGTTAAAAGACAAACCTTGTATTAAAGTGAATACAAGAGAATTCAAAGTTCCAAGTACAAAGTGTCTATCTTGTATATACTGGGCTATTAGTCCATGCTATACTAAACTTAGCCTACTCTAAAGAGTATATATATTATCTATTAACATATGGTATAACATTATTGTTGTTACAATCATCTTCTCATATCTTTAGCATACTTTCATTATGTCTTGTAGAGTCTAGGATATGATGCAATGATTGGCTGTGCTATAGGTTGTATCAGTCAGTGTCTCATGTAGTAGGTATTGTTTCCTTATTGACTTCTTTTATTCTTATGTATTATATTGTTGTGGACATATAATTTCCTCATAGTCTATAGGTATATATAGTGTAGATATATTTTTGTATCCTTATGCTTTACCAATTGATTATTTCCTTCACTCTTACTCAAGTCTTTGCCTGAGTTACAATCTGAGCCAAGCTTAAGGTCATAACATTTGGTAAAACATTGGTAAGTTTACCTTGCAAAAGAAGAGTAGAGAAGTAATGAGCCCATGAAGAATGATCAATAGTTTGACTATTAGAAGAAACAATACCCATGTGGTTAGTCCACAAGAAACAAAATGAGTTGATATCAAGACAATGGTATAGAGGCATTATTAGAATGACTAGAATCTTTGAAAATCATGAACAAAGCCTCAGAAAGTATGATAGAATACACAGACAAAATATTGACAGCATCAGTACCAATATAGAAGAGCAACAGACAGACTAGAGTGCTTAATAACATAGTCCCTGACCCAGGATGGTTTGACAGAGATAGAATGAAATTTAAAGACTGGTAGAGGTTATTCCTCAAGAGTGACAGAGTAATGGAAACCAATAACAAAATCATAGTGATCCTTGCCCACCTTAGAGGGGATATAGAAGGTATTTATGCCTAGAAGAAGCTTGATAAGCTAGACAAAAAAATAGAAACCCAGGATTGGGATAATTTTATACAAGAAATAAAGAAGACATTCAGTAACAAGATTAAAGCTGCAGATGCAGAATGGAAGATGGAAACTTTTAAGCAAGAAAAGAAGAACATGGCAGACTTCATGATAGAGTTTGAAGCTCTAGTCATAAAAGCAGACACAAATAAATTATATATGATATTTTTACTAAGAATATACAATCAGATATTATCAAGATAATATTGGAATACCCACTAATTGCTATATCAGAATCACTTAGAGAATGAAAGGTGGCAATAAAATCAGTCAGACAGGGATATGAGTCCATGGAAGAACATTATAATTACTAAACAGAGATAGGAACAATTTATAGAGGATGAGGTTTACTCATGGAGATTAGGAAATCAAACAAGAACTTCAAAGATAAAAAGCCAAAGTGCTTCAATTATGAGATATATAGACATATGGCAAGAGACTGTAAGTATCAAGATCGCAGAAAGTAAATTTAGTTTCTTTTTATTTTCTTTTTCATTTTTATTTTATTTTATTTTAGATTTATTTTTCATTGTTTCTATATTTAGAACTCTGGGGTTAGGGTTAAAAGTGATCTGTCACACTGTCACATCAGTCACATTTGATGGTGTGGTCACAACATTGATCACAGGACTTAAGAGAAGGAAGTAGAAGGTTCTGAAGCAAAATGACATCATACAACATAGATACCATATGTTGGCCTCATACTTCATACATGGTCATTTAGGGTAGGGTGCACAGTAGCTAGCACAGACCATCTGTAGGAGTATATAAGGTAGACTATTTTGTAAAGAGCTTTCTACCAAGTTCTCTTGTATTTACTCCAATACAAGAGTTTGTTCTTTTGTCTAACCCTAAAGACTTAAGTTCATAATAGTAAGAAACCAAAAAAGAAGAAAGACACTCAAAAATGCTATGAGTGTGGAAGAACAGGACACATTGCCAGAAATTGTAGAACAAAGTAGAAGATGAAGAAGCAAAGTATTCAAGAAGAAAAGGACACAGATATCAAAGAAAAAGACAATCAGAAGGGTTTTGGAGAAGATCCTGAGTAGATACAGTATAAGAGATCAATGTAACTAAAACTCATAATTGATATATTATTTTATACCAACAGAATAGCAAAGAGAGAGAGTTAAACATACAAGCAAACATCAAGATGAAGAATAACAAGAAATTAGAAATAGAAGCACTGGTGGATTCCAGATGCACTCACATAGGAATTGATGAGCAACTGGTTAAGGACAAGAGAATACAGACAAGGCCAATAAACTTCTTATTTGGAGTATATAATGTAGATAGAACTAAGAATGGAAATATAACAAGAGTGGCACCACTAGAAGTTACAATTAATGAACATAAAGAACACATTGAAGTGGCAGTAACAGACTTAAATGGAATGAACATGTTCTTGGGACATAACTGGTTGGTTAAACATAATCCAGAAGTAAACTGGAAAGAAGGCAAGATATGATTCACAAGATGCCTAGGATCATGCAGGATGAAACATCAAGATATCAAGTTTAAAACTAGGAGAATATAGGCAATGGAAACAAATGACAAGAACCAATAGGAAATAGGGAAAAAACCAGATCTAATAAATCCAGAAGATCTTTCAAACTATATTCAACTCTTTACTCATTTGTTCAATAAGAAGGGATTTGAGAAATTACTAGAATGACAAGAATGAGACCATGAAATCAACTTAATGGAAGAAACATCAAAGGAACTAAATGCAAAAGCTTATGCAATGACAATAAAGAAAGAAGAAGCATTGAATCAGTGGTTGAACAAACAACTGAAGACTGGACTAATAGTGGAATCAAAATCAAGATGTGTAGCACCATATTTTTATATTCCAAAGAAGGATAGATCACTATGATTGGTACATGATTATAGGAAATTGAACCAAGTAACAATAAAGGACAAGACACCATTACTTTTAATTAGAGAAGTTATCAACAAGTTAGATCTTATTTGGGAATATAATAATGTATGGATTAAGGAAGGAGACAAACAGAAGGCAGATTCCTTGACAAACAAAGTGTTACAAACTTAAGACCTTAAAGTTGGTCAAAAGAGTGAACCTTGTATTGGGTTAACACAAGAGAACTTGATAGAGAACTCTGTATAGGATTGTCTACCTTATATATAAATACCTAATGGTCTGTGTGAGTTATTTCTAGCTTACCCTAAACAACCATGTGTATGCCTTAAGGTCAACATGTGTTTCACATGTTGTATGACATCATTCTTCCAAAACCTTTTACATTCTTCCATGCATCATGTGACTTGTGACCATGTCATCTGATGTGACATGCTGTGTGACAGTATGATCTTGTCACTCTAACCCTAACCCTAGTTCTAAAATAGAATAAAGGAACATAAATCAAAAAGAAAATAGAAAAATATTAAGTCTACTTCTTTTGTTCTTAACACAAAGACCTATTTGAACCTCAAGTCATATATTTTGGATTATGCAATTTACCAGGAACTTTTCAAAAGATGATGAACAACATCTTTAGAGAATTATTGCATGAAGAAGTACTGGCCAACTACATGAACAACTTAGTAATTCCAGCAAAGACAATGAAGGAACTAAAAGAACAAACAGTTCAATTTCTGAAGATAGCAAAGAAACACAATTTGTGTTTCAAAAGGTTGAAATGTGATTTCAATATGGAAGAAATTCCAATTCTAGGGATAGTTGTCAGATGAGGACAAGTAAGAGGTGGGAAGTTTCCTAGGATTTGCAAATTTCTATTGGCAATTTATCAAAAATTTCAGTCATACAGTGAGACCTCTTAACAAACTTAAAGAAGGAATGGAATTGGACAGAGGAACATCAAGGAGTGTTTAAAGAGCTTAAAGACAAGATTACAAGTCAACAAGTACTCTCCTTTCTAAAAATTTCAGAGTAGAAACAAATGCTTCAGAACATGCAATAGGGAAAGTTTTATTCCAAGAATAAGAAGGGAAATGGAGACCTATAGCATTTCTATTCAGGACAATATAACCAGCAGAAAGGAACTATGAGATTTATGACAAGGAATTATTAGTAATAGTAGAAGTCCTAACAAAATGGAGACAATATTTATTAGACACTATAGAAAAGTTCAAAGTCTGGACAGATCATGAAAATCTCAAGTATTCTAGAGAACCTTATAAATTAAATAGAAGACAAGTGAGGTAGTACTTGAAATTACAAGATTGTTGTAGCAACTACTTGCTGGAACGGCACTTGTAGTATGCTTACTTCAGCAAAGCTCACAGAAGGCTATCTAGTAGTGGGGATTACAAGAGAACTCGACAAGGAGCCCTTGCTGCATTGCTATCCTATTTATATAAGTTACAAGTGGTCCATGCTACAACAATGTGTCTATCTCATGTTTACTCTGCAGTGACTATACAAGACTGTGCATCCTGCCCTAACATCTATATGTCCTACATGTGGTAGCAATGTGGTGTACATGCTCTCTGACGTCATTGTCTAGGCTCTTCTAGCCTTGTAGACCCTTCTAGACTGCTCTAGGCCTATGATATCATCTTACATGACTTCCAGGTCACATGCCCTTTTCCTGTTGTAGACTAATAATAATACTACTGTCCTATTTCTGTCCTAATCCTAACCCTACCTGAAGTCTGTCCATACTCTCGTCTTATAACAAAGATTATAATTTCTTACTATGACATATATCTAGAAAAAAAAATATGAAGGCCAACATTCTATCAAGGAAAAATCAAGTAGACACTAAAGATGACAACAAGGATGTTCAGATGTTGAAAGAAGAACTTTGAGCAAGATGACAGATAACAGCAGATATCAAAGTAATATGAAAGAAACAAGTGGTAGAAGAAACCACTTTACTAGAAGAAATATAATGGAACAGAACTAGGGAACATAAAGTGGTGAAAGAACTGGATAAACAAGATGGACAAGCTTAGAAAGACAATAGCATAGTCTATGTTAATGAAAGAATCTACATTCCTAATAACAAGAAGATTCGAGAACAAATTCTACAGAAAAATCATGATTCTGTAGATATTGAACATCCAGGACAAAAAAGGATGATTGAATTAATTAAAATAAATTATTTATGGCCAGGGATAAAGAAAGATGTCAAGGATGTACAAAGTGCCAACAGAACAAAGTACAACATCAGAAGAATACTGGAAAGTTTCATCCATTGGAAATACTAGAAGGATTATGGCAGGAAATTAGTATTAATATCATTGGACCATTATCACAATCAAAAGAAAAAGATGCTATTGTGGTTATTGTAGATCAATTCACAAAAATGATATGACTTAAAGCAACAACAACAACAGTATCATTATAGAAAATTGCAAAAATTTATTAAGACAAAATCTGGAAGCTATATGGAATACTAAGAAAGGTTCTAAGCAATAGAAGATCACAATTCACTTCAAAATTCATGAAAGAATTGTCAAAAGTCTTAGGAATAAAGAGAACACTATTTATGACATATCATCCTCAAACTGATGAACAAACAGAAAGGATGAACCAGAAAATAGAAGCATTCCTACAACATTATGTCAATTACCAGCAGGACAATTAGACAGAATAGCTAACTGTAGCAGAATTCCAATACAATGACAAGAAACATATAGCAACAGGAAGGACACCCTTTGAACTCAATTTTGGAAGACATTCATCAAAGGGAAATCTGACAGTGCAAACAAAATTACCAAAGTTAGAAGAATTCCTTATTGAACTAAAATGAAGTTGGAAGAAAGCCACAAAGGTAATAGAAATAGCAAAAAAAGTTATGAAAAAGCAATTTGAAAAGAAGAGATAAAATTCACAAGGATTGAAGACAGGAGACAACATGTGGTTAGAAGCCAAAAATATATATTTGAATTAATCCTCAAAAAAGCTGAACCAGAAAAGATACAGACCTTTGAGAATTTCAAAGAACATTGGTCGAGAAGCATTTCAGCTGGAAGTTCTAGAAGGATGGATGATTCATAATGTGTTTAATAAAGATCTGCTGACAAGATGCAGAAAATACCATTTTCCAGGACAACACATGGAACCAGCATTACTACCAGACATTATTAATGAAGAAGAAGAATATGAAGTTGAAAAAATCAGGAAGCATAGAAAATGAGAACATGAAACTCAATTTTTAGTACATTGGAAGAGCTACAGAGACAAATATGATTAATGGATCACAGAAACAGGATTGCCTTATGCAAAAGAGACAATTGAAGATTATTGGACAAGAGTTTTGAGTCAAAACCTATAAAAGAGGAGAGTAAAAATCCAAATTAACAATTTCAAAGCACTATAACTTTAAAATCTTTCAATCAAATGGCCTAACAATTCATCACTGCTCCTATTTTCCTAACCTATATATTACTCATACACTCAATAATATGAACCTAGTCAAGACAATCAATAATGAGAAAAATAATTGGACAAAGAAATAATATGAGGAATCAAAAGAATAGTTGTGTTATGATATGAGAAAGTGTGGACAGACTTTAGTGAGATATTTATAGTAGTTATATTATTAGTTTACAACAAGAGAGAGAGGCACATGACATTACAGTCACATGACATGTCACATAATATAATGTCATAGGCCTAGAACATGGTGGAAGGATCTGGAAGATGATGTCAGGGCACATATATTCAATATGGTAGCCTTGAGTAAGACATAAGGTAGACATGAGGACAAAGTATGGACATGAGGGCAGGTTTAATTATTGTTAGCACAGACCATATGTAAAAACATATATATAGGACTCTAATTTAGCAGAGTGTTGTGGCAACTACTTATCACAAAGATAAATAATTACACAAACAGTAAATCTCTTAAATTGGATATCAAGTGGGAAGTTCACAAGAGAACTCAACAAGGAGTCTCTGCTAAATTAGAGTCCTATATATACAAAGTACACATGATCTGTGCTATATCCTCATGTCCACCTCATTTCTTACTTAAGACCACCATGTTGTATACATATGCCCTAACGTTATCTTCTAGATTCTTCTACTACATTCTAGGCCTATAATGTCACATCATGTGACATGTTATGTGACTGCAGTGTCATGTGCCTTCTTCATCGTCCAAAAAAGAAAAGAAAAGAAAAGAAAATCAATATAAAATCAGAAAAATAAAAGAAAATAAAAATAAAAATTGTTAGTGTTCAAGCATCCTATAACACAGAGACTCCTTGTTGAGTTCTCTTGTGAACTTCCCACTTGATATCTACTTAAGAGATTTACTTGCTGTGTAGTCATTGATCTTTGTAATTAGTAGTTGCCACAACAGGTTGATGTGTAGATGCAATTGCAGAATATTATGAAATTAGCAGAAGAAGCCAATACTTAGATTGTAGAAATTAAATTTACAATACTATAGATTAGCAACAATTATCAGACACAAAGAGCAAGAAATATATTCAGTATCTCTGAAGACCTATGAAATATTATACAAAGTGATATGGAAAACCAAGTGTGTCATATACAGAAGCTGTTGGCAGTTGAACTAGATAACTGTAAAGAAAAAGGAAAAGATTATGTAGAAGGACATATAAAGGAGATACAAGATACTTACAAGCAGGAAGACATAATCATGAAGAAACAAGATGTCAAAGGGAAGTAGCAAATACAAGATGAGGAAGTTCTTTTATATAAACCTTATGAAGTTGATCCACCTAGACTCAAAACTCCTGAACCAACATTTATTTAAGACAAAATTGAAAATCTCAAAAAATACATGAAATTCATGTAAGCACTAATACAGACCACTCTATTTTATTTGCTATCTCATTATAAATTATTATGACCACAAGAAGAATAAGACAAACAATATTAGAAAGAAATTGTTGTAGTATTCCTTGAGAAAAAACATAATGCAGATACAATAAAGAAAGGTTTCCCTATCAAAATGTATATGAAAGGACTGCCTTATGAACTCTACTTTATCATATTAATATTACAGAGACAAATCATCATAGGACCTACAAAAAAATTGGTCACAATATATGTGGTCAGAGATTTAATATTGCTAGATTGATTCATGTGGACATTAAAAAGAGGGTATTGTTATTATCACCTTCTCATGTCTTTAGCATGCTTTCATTGTTGTCAGAGTTTAAGATGGTAGACTCTAATTATTATTTTTTCTTCTTTTCTCATTTTCTTTTCTGTAATTTTTATTTTTGAGGGCTTAGGATTAGGGTTAATGTGACATCATGGTCACACCATCACACATCAGTTACATGACACAGTCATAGTCACATGTCACATGGAAAAGTATAAAAGGTTCTGAAAGAATGATATCATACAATATGTTTAACACATGTTAACCTTAAAGCAAACACATGGCTGTTTAGGGTAGGCTAGAAGTAATTAGCACAGACCATAGAGTTTTAATATATAAGGTAGACAATCCTGTACAGAGTTCTCTATTGAGTTCTCTTGTGTTAACTCTAATACAAGGTTCTTTCTCTTGACTAACTCTAAAGTCCTGAGTTTGTAACAATTATGTCTTGTAAGGTCTAGGATATAATGCAATAATTGGCTATTCCATAGGTTGTATTAGTCAGTACCTCATGTAGTAGACATTGTTTCCTCATTGACTTCTCCTTTTATTCTCATGTACTATATTGTTGTGGACATATGATTTCCTTATGGTCTATAGATATATATAGTATAGATATATTTCTGTATCCTTATACTTTACCAATTGATTATTTCCTTCACTCTTACTCAAGTCTTTATCTGAGTTGCAACCTGAGCCAAGCTTTAAGTCATAACAATTGTCCTGGAACCTTTTATAATCTTCTGTATGACATATAATAAATATATAACACTATGTTACATCATATGATATTATGCTAAATTCTAACTCCAAGTCTAAAATAATAAAATAAATAAAGGCTATTGTCTTCAACTCTGACATCTCTAGTATATAGTTTATATACACTTTATATTTGGCTTACGCTAAATATTACAAGTCATATATATAAGAATAATCATATTATATAATGTATAATATCATCTTTCTTAGGTATGTGTTATGACTCAATTGTTATAACCTTAAATCTTTAGAGTGGGATAAAGATCAAACTCTTGTATTAGAGAAGATACAAGAGAACTCAATAGAGAGCTCTTTACAAAATAGTCTACCTTATATACTCTTACAGATGGTCTGTGCTAAGTACTGTGCACCCTATCCTAAATGACCATGTGTAAAGCATGAGGTCAACATGTGATTTTCATGTTGTATGACATCACTTTGTTTCAGAACCTTCTATTTCTTTCTCTTAAGTCCCATAATCAATGTTGTGACCACACCATCAAATGTGACTGATGTGACAGTGTGACAGATCACTTCTAACCCTAACCCCAGAGTTCTAAAAATATAAAAATGGAGAATGAATTGAAAAGAAAATAAAAATAAGAAAGAAAATAAAAAGAAACTAAGTCTACTTTCTATAATTTTAACATTAATGACTTTAGAGTTGATTAATGAAAGGAACCTTATATTGGGGTTAACACAAGAGAACTCAATATAGAAGATCATATGATCTATCTTATATACCTTAAGTCCATAGTCTATGCTCTACTATTTTAGCTTATTCTAAATGACTATGTGTTTTTCTTAAAATTAATATGTATTAAACATGCTGTATAACATCATCCTTCTAGATCATTTTACTAGATTCCATTATAACCTCATGACTTGTAACAGGATGTCTTTGTTGTCATGCTAGACCCTATTCCAAAATAAAATAACAAGAGAAATGAAAATGAAAACAAAAAGAAGAATTTTTAGAAGAAAGTTAGGTCCAAACTTTGTAAGTCTGATAGTATGGCTATAACATACTTGTGACTATAATCACATCTTATCACATTACTGTGACAGTGGTAATAGTCATATATAATATAATATAATTTCTCTTTACCAAATTTAAAATAAGAAAAGAAATAAAAAAATAAAAAAAATAAAAGTAGAAAAATAAGAGACTTAAATGATAGAAGAGAAATAGGAAAGAAACAAGTCTACTATCAAAGTCAAAAACAATAGACTTAATTTTTCTCTCTAATTTTTATTTTATTTTCTATTTTATTTTATCAACTTAGAGTTAAGAATTAGTGTGATCCAGTACTTCTTGCTCTTATACTACCATCTTGTATGGTAGCACCCAAAAGAGTAGTAGCAAAAAAATTCTTTACATTTTCTTTAACATTTTCTTCTAACACTTCTATATCTACATTACCTTCTATTAAGAAGATGGACATCAACAATGACTCTATTATAAGAGGAAGAACCATCTCTCCAAGCAAGTCTCTCTCTAGAAGTTCTTCAATGTCTTCTAGTACATCTTCAATGATATATCATAATTAAATGGAAATTGAAAACAATAATCTGAATGATAGTCAAGAGAATAGGAATGAAAGTTCTTGTCTCTCTTATGCTGACATACAAGCAAATAGTATGTCAACTGGTAGGAGAGTTGACACTTCTCCTATAGCAGGGGTTGCATAACCTAACCTATCAATAAGATGCAAACCTTATCCATACCTCAATCTTAAGACAACAACCTTTTGAATTCAGAACAAAATACCAATCAACAGATGTCATTTAGGGTAAATTTACCTTATGATATTAATCAAGTGATCAACCTACAATCTTGGAACAGTTCTTTTTACCTAATATTGCTCTATAGCTCAATGGAGCATATCCCCTCTGATATTGAAAATATCAAGGTTTCTCTTACAGGAGCTTCTGATTATATCATTAACAAGTCTGTAGATAGAGGTCAAGTGAATAATTTTGATAATTTGAAAGATGTCAGTAAGGTTGTCTGGGATCTTATTTCTACAATTTATAAAGCTAGATGGGATGTCTTGTATATAAAGGATAATATTTTTTTAGGAATAAGGTGGTATCAAAATTTACACCAAAAATTAACAATATGCTAAAAACAAAAAATGGCAAAAATATTGAAAACCAGTGTTGATATCAAGTCTTCTGCCTCCTATCCCAGCTAAATTACCTAAAGAAGTCAACAATTTAAACAGGTTTTTCAAAAAAAAAACTATTGTATCCAATGGAAAAAGACAAGGTAGCAAGTCTTATGCTCAGACCTCATCAATTGGAAATGTTGTAAGAGAAATCTTGAAAATCAAAGAGATGTTTCAAAAGTTACAAGCAAGTAAAATCAAAAATATTCAAAAAATTATCCATAGAGGCAATAAACCAAAGCTATGTATCAACATGACCATAAAGGGTTCATCACACAAGCAAGTAATCATTTCTATGAATGATGAAAACAAAAATGAATTCATGAAGAATTTGAGTGACTACATTATCAATATTAACAGGCTGCTCAAGAACATCAAGTCCAAGTGTAAAGTAGATTATATTAGATTAGAGAAGTCAAGTGTCATCATTGTTACTGACAAAATTGCATCAGCTTTAAATCTTTAGACTATTGAATAATATGTCAAAAGTTCAAACAAGATTGATGCTAATAAAGTTGAGATTCTGTGCCTTCCACAATCCAAGTCATACTTGAAAATCATTAGCTTACCCTACTTCCTGAACAACTCCAAGACACCAGTATTGTCAGACATTATTGAAGATGTCATTAAGAATAATTATATATTTAATGATATCAACATCACATTAAGACCTAGGATTATAAAAGTTTCACCAAAATCAGACATAGCTATAATCTAGTTGGACATGTGGGATTCTCAAAATAGGACAAACACAAAGAGGCTAATCAATTGTTGCTTCAATATTGGGAAGTATATTGCTACTATTTGTGAGGCCAACATAAACCCAGGTATCCTACAGTGTAAGAAGTACTGGAAGTGGGGTTATTCAACTTATGATTTGCAGAGTTCAAGGATTGAAGTATGTCAAGTATAATAGTTCACATCTTACTGAGCATTATAGAGAATTTTGTGGTGTTACAAAGCTAACACTAAATCTAATCTGCCCAGGTTAGAAACTAAAGTGTTACAAACTCAAGTCCTTAGAGTTGGACAAGTAAATGAACCTTGTATTGGATTAGCACAAGAGAGCTCAATAGAGAACTCTGTACAGGATTTGTCTACCTTATATACTAAAACTTTATGGTCTGTGCTAATTACTTCTAGCCTACTCTAAATAGCCATGTGTTTTCCTTAAGATTAACATGTGTTGTATACATTATATAATGTTATCCTTTCAGAACCTTCTGCATCCTTCCATATATCTCATGACTTGTGACTGTTACTGTGACTATGTCATTTGATGTGACTGATGTGTGACATTGTGATCTCATCACTCTAATCCTAACCCTAAGTTTTAAAAATAGAAAAATAGAAAATAAATTAAAATCAAAATCAAAATAGAGAAGAAAATAAAAATAAATTAAGTCCACTGCTTTTGACTTTGACATAAAGTAGACAAACCATGTCCCCATTCATTCAAATATATAAATTGCAAAAAAGATCATCAAGTGAACTCAAACCTCTGTCCTTTCTGTTGCTATCATTTCAATAAGAAATAGCACTTTAAGGAGTATACAAAGATTTATGACAATCAAAAACAATTAATTTGTTCAGTTGTGAACAGCCCAGTAGCATGATTATCAAAGACCTTAAAATTTTTTCACAAAAAGTCAGGAAAAATTCATCTCTCATATACATAATTCTCAAAATGTACTATTATTTTGATATAATCTTCATCCAAAAACTATTTTGGATCACATTACAATCTGTACCTAGTTTCAAAAGCAAAGAAAGGGAAGAATTAGTTAGAGTGCCATCTCATCCCAACTAAATGACTTTTGTCAGATTATTATCAGTTGAAGATGACCATCTTTGTGTTATCTCTTATATCAACATAAAACTCTTACCCTTACATTTTTAATCATAGAGATACTTTGTTAATTTCCTTTTTCAATGACAATTCTCTTTTTTACCTAATTAACATTTATTTAGATTCTTCACAAACAGCTCTAAAGTATCTCAAGAATACTGGAGTTAGCATCAACAATGTCTTCATTATGACAGGAGATTTTAATATTTATAATAGTTTGTGGGATCCAATGTATCCTTTTCACTCTTCTCATAGTGGTATTCTTTTCAATGTCACAGATGCTTTTAATCTTGATTTGTCTGTTCCTACTAATTATATTCCTACTAGATATGTAGATAACAAACACAACTCAAATTTGGTCATAGATCTCATGTTTCTAAGATATGGGTCGGAAGAATTTGATAATTATCACATCCACCTGAACTAGTGACTCATTTCTAATCATTCTCCACTATCAATTTGCATTCCAATTTTTGAAGAATGTTTTCCAACCAAAAAGTAGGTTTTAATCAAGAATAGTAAAGAAGAAAAGAACTTCATTAACAACTTCATTGCTTCAATACATGCTATTGAAACTTCAGATATACACAATGAAAACTCTCTGGAAAATATTGTTCAAACTATAGCCTGATCTGCCAACAGTCTTTGGAATTGCCATTCAGGAACTATCAATATCACCAAGTATTCCAAAAGTTGGTGGGATGCAAGTTGTAGCAACACTCTCAAAAGGTACAGGAGTTCAAAAAAAATTGAGGACTGAAAAGCATTCAAAAACACAATCAAGAAAACTAAATGCAATCTTTTTGATCAGAAAATTCAAGAAATCGCTAATAGAAAAGCAGGCCTATGGGACCTTATAAATTAGGTCAACAAGTGCAAACTCCCAGCAGTTGAAGTGATCAAATTCAATAACCAGCCATATCTAAAAATAGATGATCTTTGAAATACACTTCATTCTATCTTCAATAAGGCTCAAGATAAACATGTTGATTTCAGCCTACTGAATGAACTTCAAGATAATAAATTGGAAGCTTGGCTTTCTTTTTCAAAAGTGGAAATAATTCTTCTATACCTGGACCCAATAAACTTTCATAGCATCACTTTAAAATTGTCATTAATTTAATGACTCAGTTTGTTTGTTAAAGATCATAGACATAGCTAACATGTATTTTGATATAGGCTTTTAGCCTTCTCACTTCAAAACTTCAATGTCTATCATCATCCCAAAACCCAACAAAGAGTCTTACAACTCTCCTAAATCTTTCAGACCAATTGTGCTCCTAAATACAATTGATAAACTAATTGAGAAAGTTATCAGGAAGAGACTGCAATTCTATACAATTGTAAATGATTTTATCCACTTGAGTCAATTAGATAGTCTCAAAAAATGATTGACTATCAATGTTGGCATTGCTCTTACTCACTTTATTTATATGGGGTGGGTTAAGAATATTAACACAAGCATACTCACCTTCAACATTGCCCAGTTCTTTACATCTCTAAATCATCAACTTTTACCAAATTTTTTTGATAAAGTGGATTTCAACCCAAAAGTCTCAAAATTCTTTAGTAATTATCTTGTAGGATAACAGACTAAATATGTTTGGAACAATTTTTCTTCTCATTTATTGAGTGTAGATGTGAAAGTGGGTCAAAGTTCAGCACTCTCTCCTATTCTCTTTACTCTCTATCTTTCTCCTGTTCTTCATATTTTTAAAAAATAATTAAAAAGTCTAAAAATTCCTACTTTCTTTTTATTGTTTGTTGACAATGGTCTCCTTATTGCTTAGAACAAATCTCTTTCCATTTCCAACTCATTTTTATTTTGTAGTTACCAAATCATCTTGTCTCTTTTCAAAAAATTTGGTCTCAAGCTGGAACACAGAAAGACTGAAAATTTTCATTTCTTGCATTCAACAGGTCCTTTTAACCTCTCTTCTCTCGATCTCTCTCTCTTGAACAGTTCTATTCTCCAACCAAGGAATATATGGAAATACCTTAGATTTATATTTGACAGAAAACTATCTCTTTGAAGCCACATCAACTTTGACATCAATAAAGCCATGTCAACAGTCAAGAATATGAAATTGCTTGGAAATTCTACTTATGGTCCCACCCCTCAGCAAAAACATCTATTATATAGAAGTTGTGTTCTTTTTATTGCTTTATACAGCCATCAACTATGGTTTTACAATAAAGCTTCCCTTTCATATCCTATCAGAAAGCTTAACAAGATGCAATGCCATGTAGTGATATGGATACTCAGTGCTTTTTACACATTTTTGTCATTTAGTATTGAGGCCATCACAACTCTTATATCTGTTAAATTTCATCTCTAAAAGCTCTGTGGCAGATCCCAGCTCAGAGCTTACTTTCTTCTTACAAATCATATTATTAGGTTGTTATTAGACAGTTTACCATTCTATACAACTCCTTCTCATCCTCTTTCACTGGCACATCTCAAACCCAAACAGCAACAAAAAATCAAAAGTCACATTGTAGACATTAAAAACAGATATAATGAAATAGTTCTGTCATTTGACCCTCTCAACAAAGAATTCAGTCTAGAACAAAGAATCATGGATCTTTTTGAAGATCATTTCTCATTTCACACAACAATGATAATAACCTCAAAGCACACTGTCTATCTCTCAACAATATTACTCTAACCTCTTTGCTAGATTTCTCAATAGCTCTTGTTGTTACAGATATAAGTATTAAAAATTGAGTAGCCACATCAATCATGCACATCCATCACCAGAATTGTCCCATCATGAAAACTATTCATTATGTATCTATGGAAGCTAAGCTGTTCCCTATCAGATATGGCATCTATTAAGCTATACAGCTTTAAGAGATAAACAAAATAATAATTGTCACTGATTCCATTCACTCTGCTAATAAAATCCTTGACTATTCATTGCATTCTCATCAAGTCCATAGTACTGCTATCTCTTGTGAATTACAAGAATTTTTCAGTATTAATAATACTAACACTATTGAATTCTGGGAGTCTCCAAGTTGCTGCAAATGGTTCCTTTACAATACAGTCAATTCTGGAACCAGAAAACATCAGTAAAATCTATCTTTCTCATAAAGAACTTTGTGGGACTTTTGCAAAAAGAGAGAGTGCGATGATATCATTAACAAATAGAAAATGATTTTTCAAACTTCAGATGATAAAGAAAGGAACTTCCTAGATCTGGTTGATGATGAAAACAATTCTTTAGAGCTGTCTTATTCCAAAGGTAACATCTGGCTACAATACTTCAGTCACTCCAATTTGCTCTACACTTAAGCATTAAGAGCTGTTGTCAATTATATCATCTCAGGTTCTTTTCTAATGAGGACTTCAGTTGCCCTTGTGATAACTATTCTATCAAGTCAAAAAAACATATTTTTCATGAGTGTCAAAGGTTCAACAAATATTGGAATCCAAGAAGGGATTCTATAGGTCATTTCATTTCCTTTCTTATATTTAATAGTAGTGCTTTTATGTTTAGTAATAGCTCTACATAATTGTTTGTAACTCTAAGTCTCTTATATCTTTCTTTCTTTTTCTCTTTCTCTCTTCTTTTCTGTTTGCATGTAGGTTCTGTCTCCCTGTAAGTAGATATATTGTGTCTACTATGGTCTACCTTTATACTCCATGTAATAAATTGTTGATTTAAAAAAAAAAGAGTTAGTGTGACATCACATAGCATGACTTGGTGTCACACATCAGTCACATGTCACATAATCATGTGATGCATAGAATATTGTAGAAGGTCTTAGAACAAGATAACATTATATAGCATATTCAATATATATCAACCTTTAGAATAATATATGGCTCTTTAGGATAGACTAATAGAAGTATAGCACAGACCAGTAGTCTAGTGTATATAAAATAGACAGTTTTGTACTTAGAACTCCATCAAGTTCTCTTATGTTAACCCAATACAATGTTTCCTTTCTTATTTTAATATTTTGAGGTTTGAATTGTGACATCTACCATCTTCAAGTCTAATAGAGAGAGCCTTTCACTTACAGAAAGCAAAAAGGCTACTTTCTCTTTACTGTCATATTTAAAGACTATTATGTATATACAAATGTCCTCTGAAATGATAGAAAGATCAACTATAAAAGGGGTATGGTCTGAGAGTCATCTGAGATCAGGCTCAATGTAATAAGAGACTTGAGTATAACCCATGCTTAAAAGATAAGATCAATTACTATATTAGTATAGTCTTGAATATTCAAATAATGAGTAAGAATAGAAAGTACTGAAATAAAGTACATAAGACTGTAAGAGTCTGTTAAGTCCTTCAAGGTCTGACCAGCTGCAAAATGTGAGGAGACAGATAGATTCTATCTAGTATCTCTAATATTGAAATTCCCTTCTATATACAACAAGTTGAGAATGCTCAGAGCTTTATCAGATAAGAAGTTCATAGCAGTATGAAGGCTGTCAGAATAGATATTCATAAGAAATTGACATCTTTTTCTGTTGAAAAAGGATAGAAGCTGAATATTTCTATGATTGACTATATTTCTCCTAAAAGCAAAATGAAGTCTGGACAGTCTAGAGTAAATAAAGCATATAACTCTTGTTGTAAGTGATATGGTCCTCTTTGCAGTTCAAACACTTAAAAGTGTAAGAACAAGATATACCAGCTGTAGTAGTCTTTTTAGAAGGATTAGACTTGAGATTGGCCTTACAACACCAAGCTAAGAGTCTGTGGTTCTGTTACAAACTTCATTCAACTTGTATTTCCATAATCAGTAGACTGATTCTCACAAGCCAAGTTGCACTGGAAAGCTCCAAATGAGGGGTATTTGTATATATGTAGAATGTACAAAAGTGACAACAGATTACTAAGATATCAGACCAATAGTAACTATATTTATTGGTTATTATCTTAAGAACAACTAAACAGATTTACATAATCAAACTTGTATTGGAAAGTGCTCATCAAACTATCTCTGATGATATATCATATATAGAGATTAGTATCCATAAAGATACAATTATATCAATATAGCTTGTATACAAACTTTTTGTATATATATTAGACCTTAGACTTAACCATTATACATCAATTATCTTTCATCTTTTATTATTTATATTTTATCAATGATTATCTTTGTTTATCATGATCATCTTT
>Ga0157358_1000087_pt1 | contig 34071 bp, 36 predicted proteins | sample AttcapACBM2_FD_111484 | JGI IMG/M metagenome (GOLD analysis project Ga0157358, IMG submission 111484) | Fungus gardens microbial communities from leaf cutter ant in Botucatu, State of São Paulo, Brazil - Atta capiguara ACBM2 | ecosystem: Host-associated > Fungi > Mycelium > Unclassified ... | reverse complement strand
GACTCCACTTCCTGCAGCAGACGCTGGATGCTGCGGTCGTCCACTTCCACCAGGTTCTCGAACAGGAACATCTCGTCGATAATTTTCTGCGCCAGTTCGCCGTCGAAGTCGCGAACCGCTTCGATGACCGCCTCTTCCTGCTGCGTTTTCATCAGGTTGATGATTTCCGCTGCGGTTCTCACGCCGCCCATCTTGGCGCGCTTGAGGTTAGTGCCGTCCAGCAGGCCGTTGAGCACTTCGGTCAGCTCCGCCAGCGCCGCCGGCTGTACGCCGCCGAAGGTGGCGATACGCAGCATGACGTCATGACGCAGGCGTTCGTCGAACAGCGCCAGGATATCTGCCGCCTGGCCGCGCTTGAGGTGCACCAGGATGGTAGCGATGATCTGCGGATGCTCGTCGCGGATAAGATCGGCGGCGGCCTGCGGCTCCATAAAGTTGAGCGTTTCCATGCCGCTGGTGGTCTCGCGGGATTCGAGAATATCCTCCAGCAGGCTGGCGGCGCGCTCTTCGCCCAGCGCTTTGGTCAGCACCGAACGCAGGTACTCGTTGGAGTTGAGGCTCAGCGCCGCGAACTGCTCGGCGTCGGTCTCGAACTCACGCAGGATCTCGGTAAGCTGCTTGTGCGACACCTGGCGCATATTCGCCATCGCGGCGCTCAGGTGCTGCACTTCACGCTGGTTAAGGTGCTTGAACACCTCGGCGGCGCGCTCTTCGCCGATGGTCATCATCAGGATGGCGCTTTTTTCAGTTCCGGTCAGACTCATAGTTCTTTACTCATCCATTCGCGGATAACCAGCGCAACGACGCGCGGATCGTTCTCGGACATATCGCGGATGCGCTGGCTCATCACCTCGGCGCTCATGCGGTTGCTAGACTTGCGCTCGGCATCCTGCTCATCTTTGCTGAGCTGTACGCTATAGGCTTCTTCCTCTTGCACGGCGGCGGCGCGTTGTTCTGCGGCTTCCACGGCGGCTTTTTCCGCTTCGCGTTTACGCATCAGCTGCGGACGCACCATTTTGCGGTAGAGGATGAAGGCGACCAGCGCAATCAGCAGCCATTTGCCGACGTTCATCATCTGATCGAAGAAGGCCTGCTGCTGCCAGAACGGCAGATCGCCGCTGGTTGGATCGGCTGCGGTAAACTCGGAGTTGACCACGTTGACGCTGTCGCCGCGCGGCTGGGAATAGCCCATCGCTTCGCGCGTCAGATCTTCTACCTGCTTCAGCTGCTGTTCGTTAAGGGCGATCGCCTTGCCTTTGTCGTCGGCGCGATAGTTAACCACTACCGCGACCGAGAGGCGCTGCACGTCGCCGACGTTCATTTTGGTATGGCGAATGGTGCGGTCCAGCTCGTAGTTCACGGTATCGTCGCGGCGCGAGTTGGTCGGCGCGCTGCTGTTCGCCGTGCTGGTGGTGCTGCTGTTGGCGTTGCTCTGCTGGCCGTTCTGACCGTTCTGACCGTTCTGACCGTTCGGCGCATTGACCGGCGCGGTGTTAGCCGGCGCTGGCTGGTTGGAGAGGGCGCCCGGCACGCCGCCCGGATACGGGCTGCCGGTCTGATCGCTGGTGCTGGTCTGACGTGAGCGGATAGCGGTGCTGCTCGGATTGCCGTTCGGCTGATACTTCTCGTCGGTCTGCTCGCTCTTGTCGAAGTTGATCTGCGCCGTCACCTGCGCGTGCACGTTGCCCTGGCCGAGAATTGGATTCAGGATCGCTTCAATGCGCTGCTGGTAGCGCGCTTCGACTTCGGCGGTATATTTCAGCTGCGCGTCGTTGAGGTCGCGGCCTTCGCTGTCGGAACGCGTCAGCAGGCGCCCGCTCTGATCGACCACGGTGACGTTGCCCGGCGGTAGGCCCGCCACGCTGCTGGAGACCATATGCACGATAGCCTGGATTTGGCCCTCATCGAGCGCGCGGCCAGGCTGCAGGTTCAGGGTGACAGAGGCGGAAGGCGCTTTCTGCTCGCGCACGAACAGCGTCGGCTTCGGCATCGCCAGATGCACGCGCGCCGTTTTCACCGGCCCTAAGGTTTCGATGGTGCGCGCCAGCTCCCCTTCCAGCGCGCGCTGGTAGTTAACCTGCTCGCTGAACTGGCTAATGCCGAACTTCTCTTGATCGAGCAGCTCAAAGCCCACCGATCCGCCTTTCGGCAGCCCCTGCTGCGCCAGGCGCAGGCGCAGTTCATGCACCTTTTCTGCCGGCACCATCAGCGCGCCGCCGTTATCGGCGAAGCGATAGGGGATATTCATCTGGGTGAGCTGGGTAACAATCGCGCCGCCGTCTTCATCAGAGAGATTGTTATACAGCACGCGGTAATCGGGCGCTTTCGCCCACAGCACCAGCGCCATCACGATGGCGATAGCGGCGGCGGCGGCAACGATAAGGGGAATACGCGGGTTAGCGCGCAGGCGAGCGATAAGGTCACTGAAACCTTTTTTGGCTGAATCCTGTGTAGCGGCTGCGCTCGCGTTCATGACCTATTCCTGCCTGACATAATTGACCGGGTTTGTTGTAGTGACAAAACAGACTCCCTGACACTGCGTAAAAGAAACTCCACTTCAATGCATGGCATTATTTTCTTTATCGCAAAATTCGATGGGCGAATAAGCCGGGTTTTTTGCGGTTATTTAGCGCCTTTGTCTCATTGACAATGTGTTAACTTTTTGAACGTAGAAAATTCCATCTCTCTTTCAATGAGGTAACGGCATGTCCATTCAGGCAATCGACGGCGTTTTACAGCAGCTTCAGCTGACTTCGCTGCAGGCCAGTAACAAAAGCAGCGAGGCGACGCAGCCGGTCGACTTCGCCGCCACCATGAAAGCGGCGCTTGATAAGATCAGCGATACGCAGAACACCGCCCGCACGCAGGCGCAGGATTTTGAGATGGGCAAGCCGGGCATCGCGCTGAACGATGTGATGGTGGATATGCAGAAATCTTCTATCTCAATGCAGATGGGGATTCAGGTGAGGAATAAGCTGGTGGCGGCTTATACCGATATTATGAATATGCAGGTTTAATCGGGTAAATTACTGATAATAATACAAATAACTATACAGCTACTTTAGCGAAGCACGTATGTAGCACAAGATCGTTCATTTTCGTGTTGATGAGGGAAAGCTGATCCGTATTGTTCTCTGACATCCAGGCGCCATAAACCCGGTACACCATCTGCGCATCTGAGTGACCCATTTGCGCGGCGACATAGTTCGGGTTTGCGCCTTTCATCAATGGCTTAAAGATTCGATTCCTGCACTTACGCGCTATGGCCCATAATGCGTTTGCAATGTGCGGCGTCATGCCACTTTTAAATTCCGGGAGCGGCTGAATGCGCTCATGAACGGTGCAGCATTCATCGCTGAAACGCCCCTTATCTATTTGCTACTTCTAGTAATGGTATTCATCTGTGTAAATCATCTGTGGCACAGGGCGGTTTGCCAGCGCTATTTTTTTCAACTGCTGCTCGCGTTCTGCTGATTCATAAATAGAGTTTGGATATGTCATTTCGGTTTCCTGAAAGCAAAAAAACCGCCTCAGTGGGCGGTTGGATTAAAAATTACTACAGATTAGATGTATAACCTTTCCGCAGTTTCATACTGTTCTTTAAGTTGTGCCCTAATGTCACTTACTGTGTGAATAATTCCATTAGACATCACTTCAAAAATCCGCTCTATTGTTGCTGGTAGCCCAATTGTATCTGAATTTGTTTTCAATAAATCTATAGCTCAGTTCTGCAAGTAAAAAGCTTCCAAAGAGAAAGAGAGCTACGTGTGCAGCTGATTCAAGCCACGTAGTACTCTTTACATCATACAAGAAATACCTTCCCACTAAGACCAACACAATGAAGTGAGTAAGATAAAGCGAATATGACCGGGAGCCAATATAATCGCAAAATGCCCTAATACGTACTCCACGAGCAAAGAAATTTACGTTCAAACTTGCTAATAACACAAAAATTCCAGATAACAGCGCGGTTAGCCCGGTTTGATAAAATACTATCGGATTTGGATTAGTGAAAAATGCAAGTAAAAAGGTTAAGGATATGAATGTCAGCATTGCAACCCATGCGCGGTTAGGGATATGGTCTCTAATAAAATAACTAATATTTTTATGGCTCAAAACAGCAATTATAACGCCTAGCGCAATAGCATCGGTTCTAATGGGCCAGGCGAGAGGAGTATCACTATTTAAAGTTCTCGGGATAAAAAATTGGATCAGGAAAACTGCAAGCATGAAAAAACACAGTTTTCTGTTATTCATTGAAAAAAGTATCAACGGCAATAATAGATAAAACTGATTCTCAAGTGAAAGGCTCCAGTAAATGCCGAGATTTCCACACGTACCTTCTTGCCTACAAACAGGGAAATATATGTTTTGAGTTTGGGTTATAGAGAAAAACGCTGACTTAAGCATATCAGATGGAGCAAGGAAGACATGGTGTTTTTCAAGAGCAAAAGAAAGGATTATTGAAACTATAATCCAGAACATGGCTGCAGGCATAAGTCTCCATATTCTTTTTATGTAGAATTGCTTTGCTTCACTTTTAAAACTGTTGAAATCTAATTCATGTAATTTTTTATCTAATAAGCCCTTCGCAATAAGGAATCCAGACACACAAAAAAACAAATCAACACCGCTACCGAATTTACTTACACTTATCACTTTAAAGTAAAAGGAGTCTGGTGCCAGAATGCCTGGAATATGAGCAAGTATGACGAATGCAATAGCAAGAGTTCTAAGAACTTCAATATCGTGATTTTTTTTATCCATAATCAAACAGGCCTCTTGCCAAAACAGGGCTATTTAAAGCCTCGCTAATCGATGTAATGTCAGGAAAGCACATCATAATATGAGCCGATGATACCACCAGATGCATAGATGTCACGCCTCGCTACCCTGAAAAGCTAGAGAAAAGACTGGCACAACAAAAGTCCTGCGACTGGGCAAAGGTATAACGCATCGATCTGAGCAGCCTGCGGGGTTACGTAAGGATACCTGTGGCAAAAATCAGTGGTGCAACTCTTGCAAAATGATGACACCATTTTAACTATCTTCTCACTTGAGAGTAGGCAAGTGATTGCGGCGATGTATCTGCTGATGCGGGCTGTTGAAGTGATTTTCTCTCAATCTGTTTTTTATCATTCCATAGCGGCAGATGAAAAGAGTGTGGCGCTACTTTATAGAAGAAATATCGAATGCTTTTGAGTAGAATCGATTCAGACACAGCAAACGGCACTGCCTGGACTGACAAGTCATTCTTTTAATTATGCATGGTGAAATTTCTAAACCCGCGTGATATATTTCCATCTTTTAGTAAGAAAATGAAGGCGATATGAGAAACAAAGCGATAGATAGCTTTCGTGCCATCTCGATAATACTTGTGACACTTTTTCACCTTGGCCGAGCTTTTGGCTCGCCTGGTGTTGACAATGCAGGATTTGCGTTGGGAAACGCATTAGGCAATGGTTGGGTGGGCGTGGGTATATTTTTCGTTATATCCGGTTTCTGCATGGGGGCTTCGACTCAGAGCAAATTTTCAAGCGGATTTAAATTGCAGATATACTCAAGATATATACTAAACAGATTCCTCAGGATTGCACCAGCCTATTATGTATCAATGTTATTTTGGTACTTTGTAATTACTAAATACAACCTGGTGGTTAAGCCCGTAGCAGAGTTTGATTTGCTTACTCATGTCTTCTTTGTGCACAATTTTTTCAAGGAAACGATGTACTCTGTTTCTGGTGTATACTGGACACTTGCCGCCGAAATGCAATTTTACCTGTTATTACCGGTTTTGTTTTTGCTACTTTCATCCCTACCTAAGCAGATCATTACATTAAGTGCAGCGATTGCTCTGGCATTTAGTATTTCAGTAATAAGCGATAACATAGTGTGGATATTTGGTCTGCCAAGTTACCTTTGCTTATTTATTGCTGGATTACTTAGTTACTTTCATAGAGAGAGAATTTTTTACGCGCTATCCAGATATGGTCTCATATGGATTGTTATAATGTTAATTTTCATTATGATTTTTTCACATTATGGTGTTTATCAAAATAGGGCTAGGGTATTTGAAATTGTTATCTCCTGCCTATTCGTTCTGGTTCTTACTTATGCTTACGTAAAAGAGTGCAACTCCGACCGGGAAAGTATAATTTCTGATGTGATGGCGTTTATTGGAAGATGTTCTTTTTCCATTTATCTTTATAACTATGTGATGTCTGTATTGCCCATTGAAAACGCTGAGGTTTCTAATTTTATATCTATTTTTGCTATTACATTCTTTATAGGAATACTGGCGCATTACATTGTGGAGAAGCCATTTGAGATGCTAAGAAAAGCAATTATGCACTCGCGTGGCATTCCTTTATCTGATAGATCATAGAGTAAAAAAGCCGTGGCCGCAGTGAAGTTGTGTATTAAGCCGACTTAAGCAGACTATGGAATGTGGGACATGGCTTATTTATAAATTACCTGATTGCTTATGGCTTTTACAAAAAATAACCTGTTCATATTTTGGTGCGATTTTTATGGGTTCATAATTGTAGATATTTATTTAGCTCTAGTGCAGTATGTTATTCTTGAAATTTCACTACTGACAATGGCGAGCAGAGTTTTTAAGATTTTAATTTAATTACATACTCTAACTTATATGAAATGTTATCATCGAGAGCAAGAATTTATACGGGGTGGAGGATGGTTCAGAGGAGTTAAAGATAAACAGGATGCTATATTTATATTTCAATAGCATCCATGTTCATAGGAAATATACTAAAAAAGCGGATTTAGTGCATGGGAAGTTTAAGTCCCGGTCACTGGAGATTGCTTGCGGAGCATTTTCTTATCAATTATTTTTTTAAGAAAAGTGTACGAAGGCATTTCAAATAAACTATAAGTTGCAGCACTTAATGCGATAATCAAAGGGAAAAATACAGCTGTTCTACCCATGAAACCCAAAGAAGAATACGAAGGGAAGCATGCAAGTAAAACCATAATTGGTTCATGGATGAGATATACTGAAAAGCTTATTTTACCAAGGTAAACCATTACATTTGAGGACAGGTAACGCGACAAGTAATTATCATATGCACATGAAGAATAAATTATATATGTCATCCCAAGCAGAGCCAGTAAGTCATATGACTTTACGTTTTCTGTTGTAAAAAGAAAGTATGAAACAAAAGCTAATACGATAAGCTGTATAATTGAATGCTTTTCGATGGAATAATTACCATTTAAAGGTTCACTAACCAAATTTTTAACCATTACTCCTAAAGCCATACCTGATATACATTTAATCAATCCGGATGAAAGGACAAAGAGGTTAAGGTCAGAGGCCGCCATCAGATTATGATGTTTAGCTGTTACCATGCCGTAACCAATGCTCGCTATGATAGTTAATATAGTATTATTACGACAACGAAGGATATAAGGAAATGCTGCAAGCGACGCAAATAGCTCAACAGAGATTGACCATGCTGGATCATTCCAGCTCCAGGTCTGGGACAACCCCATGCCCTGTAGCATTAGTAAGTGGTGAACTGCAGTTTCAAAAGGGTTTGGAAATGGATATTGGCTGAAGTATGTTGAGTACGTGTAATAAGATAAAAGTAAGGTCAGAAGGTGAAGTGGATATAACCTTGCTAATCGATGCATGAAAAACGTGCCTATCCTAATGCTGCCTGAAGTGATGCGATCAGCATACACCCAGGAAAGCACAAACCCAGACAGGATAAAAAATCCGTCTACAGACAGGTAAGCATTAACAAAGTTGTAATCTACCCATCCCATACTGCTGCCCAGCCAATGACTGACGACAACTGTAAAGCACAGTAAGGCCCTGATCCCATCAAGTTGAGGGAGGCGTCTGTTCATATAATAATCCTGTCTATGAGATACAAAAAAGTAATCTTGCAAAGATTAAAATAACTTACATGAAAATTCTCGTATTATTTTCAATAAATTTACAATTTGTTGTGTTGACTAAAATCTATGGTTAAAAATGCATGAATCATCTTTCCCATTTTTGGGCTCAAAAGCTGCCAGCGAAGCAGAGATGTAAGGCAGGGCTTAAGAGTCCCATTGTCTAAGGCGCATACACTCCTGGAATTGCATTCTGTTCACCCGATTGCTGCAACACACGTTCCGGTATGCTTCTGACAAACCATAAGTTGCTTACAGCAATCAACTCAGCTTAAGGCAATACTAAATCAGTCTTATGCGGGTTTACTTAACCATCAGCATGGCGAACCGACATCCCAATGAAAATACTCATAATCGCAGCCGTGCTGCTGCTCTCCGCCTGCGCAACCAAACAGTACCCTCAGGCCTCCCCGGTAACGGATGAAGAAGCGGTGACGCTGAACTGCCAGGCGCTGGAACAGGAAATCATCAAAACGCGCCATATCCAGCAGGCGATCACAGAGACCGGCAGCTTTGACTATCGCACCGTACTGGGTTTTATGGGCGATCTCGGTATCGGCAACGGTATTGCGCGCCACAACGCCAGCGAAAAGGCGAAATCACGACTTGCCGAGCTACAGGCGCTGCGCGATGTGAAGTGCGTGACGGCAACAGATTCAAAATCCGAGGCGCAAGGGCTTTTCCATTCCAGCTAGCAAGAGGCCACATGCAAAGCTTGTTTTTGGAAATGTTATATCATAACATTTTACGCTCTTTCACTGATGGAGGGTAAATATGTTGGCAAGCAAAGGAAAAGTTATCGCATTGAGTCTGCTGCTTAGCGGGCAGGCTATGGCCCATGGCCACCACGCACACGGCCCAGCGCTGTCGCAAACAGAGCAAAAAGCGGCCGAAGGGGAGTTTGACGACAAAGATGTCAAAGATCGCCCGCTGTCAGACTGGGATGGCGTGTGGGAGTCCGTCTATCCGCTGCTGGAGCAGGGAAAGCTGGATGCGGTCTTCGCGCAGAAAGCGCAAAAAGATGGGCATAAAACCCCAGAACAGATCAAAGCCTACTACCGCAAAGGCTACGCCACACAAATCGAGCGGCTGGGCATTGAAGATGGTGTCATCGAATTCCACCGCGGCGACAGCGTGGCATCCTGCCGCTACAGCTATGCCGGACATAAAATCCTGACCTATGCCTCCGGAAAAAAAGGCGTTCGCTACCTGTTTGAATGTCACGACAGGAACAGTCAGGCGCCGAAATACGTGCAGTTTAGCGATCATATTATCGCACCACGAAAGTCGAGCCATTTTCATCTTTTTAGCGGCAATATCTCTCAGCAGGCCCTGCTGGAAGAGATGGATAACTGGCCCACTTATTATCCCTGGCAGTTAACACAGGAACAGGTGGTAGATGAGATGCTGCATCATTAATATTACTGAATTTGGATGAATATATTTCAGTCAGATGTTTTTCCTGAAAAATAATATATTATTTCAGACGGTATAAGAAGGCTTGTCGACGACGGTTTTCAACCAGCATTTTTGTCTCAGGCCTTGCTGCGTCAGGTTTTGCGCTGAGGCGTCTCCCAGGTATCGCGGTCATATCAGAGAAGGTTATCGTCATAATATTACCTGCGCGTGACCATTCTCTTACTGAATTAGATATATTCCGGCGACAATCGCGCTGACAGAGATAATATGTAACAGTTCGGTCATGAGCTTTTCCTCCAGTGCAGTCTCTTATTTCATTGAAGAACCTATAAAGCGATCCGTCAATAAACAGAATTAAATTTATCGGTGCTTTTCTGAAAAAGTAGATAGAACACAGCCTTTTCAGTAAGCCAAACGGCAACGACGTAATGTTTGATCTTTTACGCTTCGTTCACGTTTCAGCAAGGGAGGGCGCATATTAAATAGTCACAGGACTAAACTAAATATACCCAATAGGGGTAACTGGAGGTGCGTATGTCAGAACGTCCCGATGATATCGATCCCATTCCCGGCGACGGCCAGCTCCCAGGCGGCGTAGAAGATATACCCGGCGGAGAGGGGGATGAGATGCCAGAAGATGATGAGTATGTAGAAGATGATATTGAGGATGAAGATGAGGATGAAAATCTGAATCCCTGACTATGAAAGCCGTCTGCGGACGGCTTTAATCATTAAAGCGCGCAAAAAATTGCCCGCACAGGTCAGCGGGCAAGTCCAGTCAAGCAGAACTCTCGATTGCATTACGTAAAGGGTATGCGCATAGCGCCAGATTATCTTCTCACCGGCGCCAGGATAAAGAAACGCAGGAGCAGGCATTCGTCACAGGAAATTCTTATAGCCAAAAAAAAGCCCGCTCAAGGCGGGTGAAATCGTTACATGGAATTATCCACATGCATAGTAGGACGCTGCTTCGCGGCGAAAGTTCGAGCGAAGCGGAAGATTTTAACGGCTTACTGCGCCGCATCGCGATAGCGTCGCCACTCCACCAGCGTTCCCAACACAGACAGCGCCTGTTCCGATGAACGTAACAGCGGGTAATCCTCATTCAGCGGCGCCAGCTCAAAGCTGTTGTGGCTGCGCGCGCGATATTTTCGTAACACATACTCGTTCTCTCCAGTAAGCGCCAGCACCAGATCCCCAGGCTGGGGCGGTAATTCCGGATCGATAAGCAGCAGGTCGCCACGCAGGCACTGCGGGGCCAGCGCGTTGTCCCACAGCGTCAAGGCAAAGCTGGTGGCAGAGTAGCTGCGGTCAGTGGGGATCCGCCGGAGGATCTCAACCTGCGTCGCCTCCGCCAGCCAGTCGCCAATCTGTTCTCTCTCCAGAAAAGGCAGGCCGGTTTGCGCCTGCGTTTGTACAGTAAACACCGGTCCATCCCCGTCTACCAGCCATGCTGGCGCGCAGCCCAGCACCTCTGCGAGTCGCAGCAGGTTTTCTCCGCGCGGCAGCGTTTCCTCTTTTTCCCACTGCGATATCGCCACATGGGAAACCGAGATTTTTTCCGCGACAGCTTTTTGCGTCAAATTCAGTGCCTTACGGCGGAAGCGAATACGATCGCCCGTGGTTTCTTTTTCCATCTTCTTGACATCTCCTGAGAGCCAGACTTAAGTATACTTAAGCTGTAAATTTAAGCAATCTTAAGTTACGGCGAGGGAGGCGCTTTGCGTTTTACGCCTGACGTCAGCAGCCGTTACCCGTCGAGGTACAGAGGTGAGGCATGGAAAGTAGTCTGATAACCAGTGTTGGCGCGTTAGTTCTTGGGGGCGGAGCGGCCGCGCTTTTCTGGAAGCCGCTTATTGCAGGCATTGCTTCTATTGTCACCAGCAATCGTGCCGGTGGAGAAATCATTACCAGCTATAAGGAGCAGGTCTTACTGCTGAAGGAGAGCAATGCGCTGCTCCGTCAGGAGAATGACGATCTACGCATACGCCATGATACCAATTTACGGCGGATATCTACCCTGGAGACCGATCTGCGCTTAATCAAAAACGCGCTCGGCATTCTGGTTGTCATGACCGATGCCGACCAAAACAGCAAGTTTCGTAATGAAATCGACAGGCTGATTTCTACTTTAGAGGAGCGTAGCGATGGCCGAGATACACAGTGAAATAAGACCGGTGAGCCACAAGCGCAAAGTCATGATCGGTGTGCTTATGCTGGGCATGTCGTTGGTATGCATTGTGATGACCATTCTTTTTTTATACGTCAGCAGCACTGCCAATCGGCGCGTGGATGACATCCGGCGTGAAGCCCGCGAGTCCGCCGCGCGACGTGAAGCCAAGGTGGATGAGCTGTCGAAGCAGGTGTCTGTGCTTCAGAAGAAGCTGGATACGCTGCCCGATCAGACGGTCGACAAGGTGAAGCGGGTCGTCATACAGGATGAAAATGCTACGAAGCCGTAACAGGAGAGTCTAATGCGAATTTTTAACCTGATTGGTGAAGGCTTTCACGCCCTCCGATCGTTCATCATCACTAAGGAGTCTGCCATGACCGATACCAGCATTATTAACTCAACCACGCCAGCAAGCGACGCCGAGCTGCCGCAGTTTGCCATACCGGACGCCAATGTGCCGACCGATCCGCAGCTGCAGCGTTTATCTTCTCCCTCAACGGTGGCGCCAGCCACCTCTGAAGAGACGCCGGGTGAAACCCACGTCGCGCCAGATGCAACGGCGCAGCATACGCCGTCGCCATCGGCGGATGCGAGCGCTGCTCCCGACGCTTCAGTCTCACAGGCTGCGGATCAGTCTGCTGCGCCGGACGCTGCCGCCGCACAGCCTGCGGATCAGACCGCCGTGCCGGACGCTACCGCCGCACAGCCTGCGGATCAGACCGCCGCGCCGGACGCTGCCGCCGCACAGCCTGCGGATCAGACCGCCGCGCCGGATGCTGCCGCTGCACAGCCTGCGGATCAGTCTGCAACGCCCGACGCTGCCGCCGCGCAGCCTGCGGCTCAGTCCGCGACGCCTGATGCGGCGGCAGTGCAGCAGCCCGCAGAGGGGAGCGCGCCCTCGGACGCGGCCGCTCAGCCCGCCGATCAGCCAACTGTGGCAGGCGCTGCCGCCGATGCGCAATCCCAGGCGCAGACACCCGTGGCGGATGCCGCTGCCCAGCAGGCCAGCGCGCCGGCTGTTAGCGCTGCTATTCAGGAAACGGCGCCCGTAGCCGATTCTGGCAGCGCTGCGCCTGCTGTGCCGTCGTCCACTCAGCCCGCCGGGAATGAGGAGCAAAGCGACTTCAGCGCAGGGGTAAAAGATTTCGGCGCCGCTTTTGATTTTGTACAGCAAGGGATTGAGCACCTGGGCACGGCGGCCAGAAAGGAGCTGTTCGAACTGGCGCGTAAATATCTCTAATGACTGAGCAGATAAGGCACTAAAAGGGGACAACGCGTCCCCTGTTTTTTATCACACGGGCGCTTCTGGCGGTGTAGCCTAAACGCTGCGCTAAAGAAGAGCAGGCGTATAAGCCAGAGATCGAGAGGGTCAGGCACTACTTCCGAATATTCTTAAGGCGGCTTCGTTATATTCCACTACCTTTAATCATTCACGCGAGATATTTATTGGTTAAAACAGCAAAAGGAAAAACAGCATGAGTGATTCAGTGGAAACGAAAAGCAAAACTGACTACCTGCGCGATGTGACCTCGCAGCTGAAAGAGATGCGCCACTATGCGCAAACCAATACCGAGACGCTCTCCAGCCACTGGCTCGCGTTCGATGCCGGCGAATATAAAGATCCCGAGTTTGCCGGACGCATTGATGCGCTGCTAAACAAACAGGGCACGCTGCTGGATGATTTAGACGCCGCGATTCAGGATATCGAAATCGCCATTAACCACAGCGAGCAGGAGAAGTAATCCTGCTCTATCGGTGGTCGGCGCTTAGTCGGCCACCAGCCACATTTCCGCTTCGTCAAACATCTCTTCGACAATGCGGGCCACCGTAGCTTTATCGTTCTTGCTCAAATCGGTTTCGATGGCGTTGCGCTCCATCGGCTTTACGCGCACCTCAATTTCAGGGAAGACGCGCTGCACGCGCTTTTCCAGCTCCCGTAAAATCATCTCGCGCGCGCCTGGCAGGCCGGCTACGTTACGCTTATCGTAAATCAATTCCACAAACATACTGGTATTCCATACAGGGAAGAAATTCGCTGGCACATCATACTGTAAATCCAACCAGTGACAAGCCTCTCAGGCGCATTGAGCGCTTTTTTTTCGGCGTAATACGCAAATTCGTCTCAGATAACAAAAGCGGGAAGATCAAAGGGGAGCAAGAAGGCGAAGAGAGCGAGAAAAAATCAAACCTCTGGAGGTGGAAATCCAGCAACACCTCCAGAGGCGGTGCAAGCGCACCATTCGTTCAAGGACAATCACGACCGAAGTCGTGCAGTAAAGTTATACAAGTTTTATCTGCTTGTACAATTTAATCCTGATTTATTTTACTGGTTGGAGGTGTTGCCGCGTTCGACCGCTTAAAGCTCGTTCTTGATGCAGAACTCTTCCCAGGTCATCCCCAGCGATTCAGCATGCGATTTAAGATAGTTTTCAATGGCTTCGGCGGCCACTGCTTTATCTGGCTCGGCAAGCTGGATAGAGAAGATCATGCCGTCGAGATTTTTCTGGCGCAGGAAGGCGGCGTAAATACGTTCTGCATGCCATTCGCGCAGCTGGCGCAGCGACATATTGGCGTGGCGCGCGTCGCTCTCCGTTAGTTCATCGAGCGCGGCCTGAAAATCGGCATGGGCGGTAAAAAACATCTCGCGCGCCTGCGCGTAGTAGGCTTCTGGCGTTTTCATAAGGTTTCCTGAAAGATTAATTGCGGTGCAGCGCGCCAGTGTAACTCACCCTCCAGCCCTTGTCAGGACACCGTTAAACAGCAGCGTAGAGGAAAAAAAGTGGCCGTGCGTGGCGAAGCAGGGCGTAGATAGCTTGCGGAAAGCAGGCGAAAAATTATAACTTAGCCGCCATTGAAGCGATCTCAGGGATTAACGATGAAAAAGTGGATGCTGACGACGGCCGCGCTGGCGCTGGCCGGCTGTGCGCAAATCAACAGCTATCAGGACGCGGTGCAGACGCCGGCGCCCGCCAGCCTGCAGGGCACGTGGCAAACGGTCGGCCCGCAGAGCGGGTTGCGCAGCGATCGCGCGCTGGGCAGTCTGATCGTCAATGCGGACGGCAGTACGCTTGACTGCCGCCAGTGGATGCGCGTCATCGCCAAGCCAGGCAAGCTGACGCTGCTCAGCGGCGATTACGTTAACGTCAACCGCCAGTCGCGCTTCATGCCTTTAGAGCTGGATGGTAGTGAGCTGCGCTATGACGGGCTGACGCTGCGTAAGGTCGAGCGTCCGACGGTAGAGTGCCAGCAGGCGCTGGATGAAGTGGCGAAACAGCCGAACGCGGCCGTTATCCAGAATATCGAACCGGAAATCCTGAAGTCCGCCATCACTCAGGCGAACGAAAACAAGCAGTAATCTCGCCGCGCCTTATTCCGTCAGCTGCGATGGAATAAGGCGCGTCATGTTACTCCGCCAGCACCCAGACGCTGACGCTGCCGCCGTTGCAGCGCACCACGACCGTGCCCTGTTCATCAGCGGTAAGGATCTCGTCGCGATGACCTAAATAGTCGCGCCACGCTTTACCGGCAAAGCCGTCGCCCATCGCCACGCTTTTCTCGCCTTCTTCGCCGTTCGACATAATGACGATGCAGCCCGGCTGCTCAGCGGTGCCGCTGCGGCTGAACGCGACGCAGTTAGGATGATCGAAATAGTCGGTTTGCGCGCCCCAGCCATAAGCCTGGCGAGCGCGGATCAGCGCTTCCAGCTCTGGAATGGCGGGCATCTCGACGCGGTGGGTTTCGCCGTCGCCGCCTTCATCTTCGTAGCTGGCGCCAAACAGGTCGGGATAAAACACCGTCGGCACCCCTTGCTCGCGCAGCAAAATTAGCGCGTAGGCGAGCGGCTTGAACCAGGCCTCGACCGGGGCCTCCAGCGACTGCAGCGGCTGCGTGTCGTGGTTGGCGACGATGGTGACCGCATGCCAGGGATCGGCCTGAACCAGCGAGTTGGCGAAGATCTGACTGAGATCGTAGTCGCTGCCCTGAGTGGAAGCCTGATGAAAATTCATATGCAGCGGCGCGTCGAACAGCAGGGTTTTGCCCTCGACCTGCTGGATATACTCCAGCAGCTTATCGGTCTCGAACGACCAGTACTCGGCGACGATAAACATCGGCTCGTCGGCGACCTCCTGAATGTGCTCGATCCACTCTTTGTAGAACCAGGCGGGAATATGCTTGACCGCATCCAGGCGGAATCCGGTGCAGGGCAGCTGTTCCCTGACCCAACGCGCCCAATATTTCAGCTCTTCGCGCACGGCGTTGTTGCGGAAGTCGATATTGGCGCCCATCAGGTAATCAAAATTGCCCAGCTCGCTATCGACCTGATCGTTCCAGCCGTCGGCGGTGTAGTCGTTAACGATCTTGAAGACGCCGTTTTCATCCGGGTTTTCGATATGGTCGACGCCGCTAAAGCATTTGTAGTCCCAGACGAATTTGGAATATTTGCCCGCGCGCGCCGGGAAGCTAAAGCGCGTCCAGGCTTCGCATTCGATTACCTCATCGCTGATTTCGTCGCGGTTGTCGGGGTTGACGCGGTTAACGCGCACGCGCTCTTTCTCGTCGGCGCCCATTTTGTGGTTCACCACCACGTCCAGCAGCACGCCGAGGTTGTGGGCGCGCAATGCCTCCACGGCCGCCAGCAGCTGTTGCTGATCGCCATATTTGGTGGCGACGCTGCCTTTCTGATCGAATTCGCCCAGGTCGAAGAGATCGTAGCTGTCGTATCCCACGGAATAGCCGCCTGATTCGCCTTTATAAGCAGGCGGCAGCCAGGTCATGGTAATGCCGATCTCGCTCAGCCAGGCCGCTTTTTCAGCGACTTCAGGCCAGAGCTGGCCGCCATCCGGGTAATACCAGTGAAAAAATTGCAATAACGTCGGGTTGTGCATCTGCTGCGCTCCAGCGGGAAGGAAAAGCAAGTATGGAGCACGGCGAAAAAAAGACGCACCGGCAGAACAAATCTTTTGTTCTTCGCGGTGCGTTTCAGAATCAGGAGAGCGGCTGGGTTTCCATCGGCACCATCACGCTGCCCTGCTTGCCGTAGGCGCTGAGCACCGATTTCTGACGGGTGTTCTGGTTAACCAGCGTGGAGAGCTCGTTCATGCGTTCCTGCAGCAGGCGCTTCACTTCACCTTCGTTATCAAGAATATGGCGCAGTACCGGACGCAGCTGCTCCTGCGCCTGCACGGAAGGCGAGGCGGCTTCGGTCGATCGCGCCAGCCGTTGCACCGCGCTGACGTAATCAACTTCCTTTTTGATCAAATCATCCCATTCGCCCTCGGCCGCAAGACGCAGCATTTGCTGGCTGAGATCGAGTAACTGCTGGTAAATGGTAATCAGTTGCGGTGCTAGTATCATTAAACGGCGTCCTGAATCAGAGGTTGAGGCTGGGCGATTTCTTTCCATGCGTCAGCGATATTGCGCAGCAGCGCTTCGACCTCGACAATGGCCTCCACGTCGTTGCGTAAGTTCGCCTGCAGGAGTCGCCGCACCATGTAGGCGTAAAGCGAAATCAAGTTGGTGGTGAGCTCGTCGCCGCTCTCTTCTGCGAGACCCTGCTTAAGCCCGTTTTCAATAATATTAATGGCCTTCGAAAGGGAAAGACCTTTCCCCTCAATGTTGCCGTCCTGCATAAACAGGCGGGCGCGCACCAGCGCGCTCAGCGCGCCGTCGAACAGCATATTGACCAGCTGATGCGGATTCGCGCTCATGACGGCGCTCTCGACGCCGATTTTTGCATAGGCCTGAATGCCGTTTGCGGTGTACATGATCACTCCTTATTAAAATCAGCTTTTGGAGCTGGAGTTCGAGGTGTCGAACTGCTGCGTCAGGTAGCTGCTGGTCTGGTTAAGCGAACTCATCACCACGTCGAGCTGCGTGAACTGGGCTTTCAGACGCGTAATCGTGTCGTTGATACGATCGTTGACCGAGTTGTACTGGACGGTCAGGGCGTTAAGCGTCTTGCTGACGCCGTCGGTGGCGGACTGCACGATGCCGGTGCTGGAGAGCCAGCTGGTCAGGTTGCTGGAGACGGTGGTGGCGATGCCGGTGGTTTTGCCGTCGCCGATAATCATCTCTTTCACGTCCGACATATTGTTTTTCAGGCTTTTGCTCAGCTTGTCAGAGTCGACTTCCAGCTGCCCGGTGGTCGGGTTGGAGGTCACGCCGATTTGCGCCATGGTTTTGAACGTCGAGGAGCTGGCGGCATTGGTCAGCAGGCTCTTCAGCTGGTTCTGGATGGTACGCAAGGTGCTGTCGCCCAGCAGCGCGCCGTTGCTGCTGTCCTGCGAATCGGTGCCCACATCCACCGCGGTATATTTGGTCAGGCTGGAAAAGGTGTCCTGCAGGGTGTTGTAGGCAGAGACCCAGCCGGTGATAGCGGCATTAGCTTTGGTGGTATCGGAAGCGATCGTCAGCGTCTGAGTGCCGCTGGTGACGTCGCTGAGATTCAGCGTAATGCCTTCCAGCGCGTCGCTGATAGTGTTGCTGCTGCTCTCGATAGCGACGTTATTGACCGTCAGCTTCGCATTCTGCGCCGTGACGCTTTCGGTCATCCCATTGCTGGTGGCGCTGGCGTCGTAGCCGACAATGCCCGCAAGCGTATCGTCGCCGGTGACTTTAATGGTGCTGACGGCTTTGCTTGATCCGCTCTCGTTCGCGCTGACGGAAAGGCGATAGCTGCCGTCCGAGACCTTGATAATGCTGGCGCTGACGCCTGCGTTGGCGCCGTTGATGGCGTCGCGCATGCCGGTCAGCGAGGTCTGCGCGCTGGTCAGGGTAATGTCTTTGCTGGAGCCGTCCGCCAGCGCGATGCTCAGCGTGCGGCTGCTGGCCGAGCTGTCGCCCAGCGCGGCGGTGTTGCTGCTCTGTACCGCCGAGGTCAGGGTTTGCGCCTGCGCCAGCTGCGTCACGCTAATAGTGTACTTGCCTGCCGCGACGGAACTGCCGGAGGTGGTGGCGCTGAAGGCGCTTGAAGTGCTGGTTGCCGTCGTGGCGCTAAACAGGCTGGCGTTATTCAGCGTGGTATTCGCCGTCTGAAAGGTGGTCAGCGCGCTTTTCAGCGTCGCGTAGGCGCTCAGTTTAGCGGTATAGGATGACTGCTGTTTAGAAATCGGGGTCAGCGCGGCTTTTTCCGCCGTCTGCATACTGTCTAAGATATCGCTTAAGTTAAGGCCTGAACCGACACCCAGGTTAGTGATACTTGCCATGTTTGTTTCCTTATCATGTCGACACGGAGAGTGAATACCGGGGTTATCGGCTGCGAATAAGGAAAGTTTAAAGTTATTCATCACTGCGCGATAAAGCGAATAGCGTATATAGAGAAGGGTATTTCAACGGCTAGAAAGGAAGTGATTTTCTTCTAAAGAAGTGGCGGGCGAGGGCGATAAAGATAAGCGTGACAGGTTGAAGGAAAAAATTTTCACCTGGTACTAAAAAAATTCTAAAGGTTGTTTAAGGGCAGACGATAACAACTTTGACGGCGCTGAAGCCGGCGGGTTGAAGCCCACACCTTAACCGAAAGACTTGATTAACAGGAATATTTATCATGGCCCAAGTCATTAATACCAACAGCCTCTCGCTGATCACTCAGAACAACATCAACAAGAACCAGTCTGCTCTGTCTACCTCTATCGAGCGTCTGTCTTCTGGTCTTCGTATCAACAGCGCGAAAGATGACGCTGCTGGTCAGGCGATTGCCAACCGTTTCCAGTCCAACATCAAAGGCCTGACTCAGGCTGCACGTAACGCCAACGACGGTATCTCTGCTGCGCAGACTACTGAAGGCGCGCTGTCAGAAATCAACAACAACCTGCAGCGTATCCGTGAACTGACTGTTCAGGCGCAGAACGGCACCAACTCTGATTCTGACAAAGCGTCAATCCAGGACGAAATCAAATCTCGTCTGAGCGAAATCGACCGCGTATCTGGTCAGACTCAGTTCAACGGCGTGAACGTACTGGCTAAAGACGGCAAAATGTCTATCCAGGTTGGCGCGAACGATGGCGAAACCATCGACATCGACCTGAAAAAAATTGACTCTTCTACGCTGAAGCTGGACACCCTGAACGTGACCGGCCCGCAGGGCACGCCGACTGCTGCCGCTGCTGCTGACTTCCAGAAAGTCTACGGCACCACCAGTAACGTCTCTAAAGCAACCGTAGCGGAATCAGGCGCAGCTGACGACCTGTCAACCCGTCTGGGCCTGGCTGCTGGCGGCGCGAAAGTAGACGGCACCAGCGTTTACAAAGACGACAACGGCAATATGTTCGCGAAAGTGACCATCAAGTCTACTTCTGCGGCAGAAACCAACAACCTGAAAGCGAACGGTTTCGACATCGCTAACGGTGCAAGCCAGGACTTCTACATCGCTGTTGACCCGCAGTCAGCAACCACCACTGCAGGCGGCGATACCGCAGCGTTCACCATCGACACCAAAAACATCAACCTGTCTGATTTCTCAACTGGTGCTACCTCTGACCCGTTATCAAAAATCGACAGCGCGATCGCCAGCGTAGACAAATTCCGTTCTTCACTGGGTGCGATTCAGAACCGTCTGGATTCAGCGGTAACTAACCTGAACAACACCACCACTAACCTGTCTGAAGCACAGTCTCGTATTCAGGATGCTGACTACGCGACCGAAGTTTCAAACATGTCTAAAGCGCAGATCATCCAGCAGGCGGGTAACTCCGTGTTGGCGAAAGCTAACCAGGTTCCGCAGCAGGTTCTGTCTCTGCTGCAGGGCTAATCGCCCTCTGGTGAAATACCTGAAAACCCCGCTTCGGCGGGGTTTTTTTATGCCTGAGAAAACGCCAGGAAAGCCGCTGTGTTATCTGCATTGCGGTCTCTGAACTGCTGATAGGCTGGTCGCTGTCGTTGTGTTTTTGCCGTTTTAACGCCATCAGCAGGTAAGATCATGAAAGAGATTTCGGTAGTTGAACCGCTGTTTTTCAGCGAATTTAAGTGCGCCGGCAGCGCGTGCCTGGACCACTGCTGTAAAGGCTGGGATATCTATTTAGATAAGCCTGCGGTCAACCGCTATTTAAAGAGCGGCGACATTACGGTGCGCCAGCTTGCGGAAGAAAACATTATCAAAACCAAAAAGAGTTTTGATAACTGGGGCACCATGAAGCTCTCCACTAGTGGGAATTGCGCTTTCCTCGATGAGAACAGCCTTTGCAGCATCCACAAAAAAATGGGTGAAAAGGCGCTGAGCCCCACCTGTTCCAGCTATCCTCGCTCGCAGAAAAAAACCAAATATGAGATCAGGAACAGCCTGACACTCTCCTGCCCGGAAGCGGTGAGAGGCCTGCTGGCCAGCCCTGAGGCGATGCTGCTTAATGAAAATAAAACGCTGCGTATTGCAGCGCTGAACGCGCCGGAAGTCGATCAGGCGTCGCGATTTATCAATCTGATGTGCAGCAATCTGCTGCTGGCCAGCGGCGCCAACATCGAGCAGGGGCTTTACGGCATTGCGATGCTGTTTCTTTTTGCCGAGAAAGCAGGCGACAGCGCGGATAAATATACCCGGCTTGAAGAGTACTTTTTCTCAGTTCTGAATCTGATCGAACAGGGAGAAATGGCAGCGAATATCGACAGTATCAAGCCTGACTATCAGCTGCAGTGGGCCTTGCTGTTGCGTCTACAGGCTTACCTGGGCAGCCACAAGGCGATTCGCGGATCGGGGACGCTTATCCACTATGTCAATAAGCTGATTTATATCCAGAGCGATCTGGCTGAGGGCAACGACGTCACGGTATCGATGAAGCGTCTGGCGGCCGTCTGGCAGGATAAGTTGAAACCCTGGCTGGCGGAGCGCCCGCATATTATGGGCAATTATCTGCAGTACCGGATGTATCACGACGGCTTCCCTTCCCACAGCGGGCAGAGCGCACTCGCGAATCTCTATCTGTTAACGGCGGAGTGGTTCCTGCTGAGATCGCTACTCTCAGCCAGCCTGGAGCTGGTGGGCACCATCAGTGAAAACGACGTTATCAATATTATTTACAGCTATCACTCCGTGACGAAACACGATCAGATTTCCGATAAAGCTTTTATGCATGAAATTGAAAAAAGCAAAGTTAACGACGATCTCTCGCTGCTTCATCTGCTGCGCTAAGTGAGGCGGGCGTACTGGTTCGCTTTGAACAGTACGCCTGACCTTCGCCGCTCCTCTCTCCTGACGCCTGCATTTGCCTGTTGCGTTACAGATCCCCGCGCGCCTGCCGATAACTCCTTACAGAACAACACACGCATCTGGTTTGAATATTTTCTGGAGTGTCTATGCGCTTCAATTATGACTTGTTACCTGGCGAGCAGCTCACCTTCGACGAGATCGCGCTGCGCTACGCGCGGCAACATCCCGACGAAAAGGCGCTGACCGTACGCGGGTTGTTAAGCCCGTCCACCAGCTATCGCGCCTTGCGTATTCGCGCGGTGTTCGCTGGGGAAGAGAGCAACAGCCCGCTGGAGGATCTGCTGTTTATCTCCGACGATAACGAGCGCAAAAACTATCTGCGCCGGTTCGAGCACTATCTGAAGTCGCAGCAGCCCTTTGCCTATTTTCGCCGCAGCGGCGAGGCGCAGCGCGACAACCTCTGGCAGGTGATGGGCGAAAGCCGCGTCTACGCCATGATCGATCCTCATTCCGCCGCCGCGCAGAACCTGCTCGCCAGCCGCGGCTATCAGCTGGCGCTGATGCGCGAAGATGAGAACGAAGCCTGGTGGCAGCTCTTCGATCCCCAGGCGCGCCCCTGTTTTCCGCTCTCGCGTCCTGTCCAGTTCATCGTGGTGCTGAGCACGCCGCAGCATAAGGCGCCCACGGCGGTGATGCCGGGCATGGAGGTGGGACGGCGGGTCAAGGAGAGCCTGTTGCAGCGCGCCAGCCAGGCGGCGTTTTTGACGGCCGTAAAAGCGCGCTACGGCGGCTGCGTTATCACCGGCACGCGCCTGACCGATCGTCCTGTCTGGCCCTGGGTTGAGGCCTGTCATATCGATACGCGGGAAAACAGCGAAGGCGGCCTTGCGGATAACAGCGTTGATAACGGACTGTTTTTGCGCAGCGATCTGCAGCGTTTGTTTCTTAACAAACTGATAAGCATCGATGGTGAATCGGGCCAGATACGCTTTCATCCCGACGCGGAAACCGGGCAAAGCATAAGCCACTGTTACCAGGCCCTTGAAGGCCAGGTGTGCGCTTTATGGGACGCGGTACCGCCCGCCACGCGGCAGCGGCTGCGCGCGTCAGATTAAGCGGCGTGATGAGAGCGGAGCGATCCGCTCTCTGACATAACAAAAATGAAATAACCTCGCTTTTGCCCGCCTATTCAGCCAATCGATCCCCCTACAGAATTGGATAATCCTGCCGATAACTTCATTAACGCAGGGTAGTCAACGTGAACGATTTCTATACCGCCGAAGGCGTGATGGATAAACATTCGCTCTGGCAGCGCTACGTGCCGCTGGTGCGCCATGAAGCGCTGCGTCTGCAGGTTCGTCTGCCAGCCAGCGTTGAGCTTGACGATCTGCTGCAGGCCGGCGGTATTGGCTTGCTGAACGCTGTAGAGCGTTACGACGCGCTGCAGGGAACGGCATTCACCACCTACGCCGTGCAGCGCATCCGAGGCGCAATGCTGGATGAGCTTCGCAGCCGGGACTGGGCGCCGCGCAGCGTGCGACGCAACGCGCGCGAAGTGGCGGGCGCGATGCACCAGGTCGAGCAGACGATGGGGCGTGCCGCCACCGAGCAGGAGGTAGCCGATCGGCTGAATGTTTCGATGGAAGAGTACCGGCAGATCCTGCTGGATACCAACAACAGCCAGCTCTTCTCCTACGACGAGTATCGGGAAGAACACGGCGACAGCGCGGAGCTGGTCACGGAAGGGCATGAAGAGGCCAACCCGTTGCATCAGCTGCTTGAAGGGAATCTGCGTGAACGCGTCATTGAAGCGATCGAAGCTTTACCCGATCGCGAAAAAATGGTGCTGACACTGTACTACCAGGAAGAACTGAACCTGAAAGAGATTGGAGCGGTACTCGACGTGGGAGAATCACGCGTCAGCCAACTGCACAGTCAGGCGATCAAACGCCTGCGTGCCCGACTTACGGGAGCGCGCTGACGGCCTCAGTTCCTGGCGATCTAAAAATAATAAAACCGGGGACTCAGCAATGGGAGCCAAATCCAAGGCCAGACCTTTAAGCCGTTATCTTAAAGACTACAAACATAGCCAGAGCCACTGTTCACACTGTGGCAAAGTACTGGACCGCATGGCGTTGGTCTTTCGCGGTCAGATCATCAATAAAGAGGCCATTGCGCGCATGGACCAAATGATTGATGAGCAGCTGTGGCTGAAATTACAGCCAGAACTGACCGCGCTGTGCCGTTTCTGTAGTGATATTTTTTGCAATACGCATCCTAATTACTTCGACATTATGGCATTCAAGCAGTATCTGTTTGAGCAGACGGAAATGAGCCACAGCACTATCCGCGAATATGTGGTACGGCTGCGTCGTCTGGACGATATGCTTAAGGCCAAAAATTTCCCGGCTGAGCGTTTAAGCGGCAACAGCTGGCACGAGTGCCTGGAGAACGATCTGCCCGATGCGGGAAATAATAACTACCGCATCGCGCTGCGCAAATATGACCAGTTTTTGGGGTGGCAGCGCAGCTAGCTGCCGAAGCGCTGGCATTCTGAATCGTTCCACTCAGGAGGAAACGAGCCAGATAACGCCAGCAGCGCGTTAAGCCATCTGCCGCCGCGCACTCAGCAGGCGGCGGATGGCTGTGCAGGGGCGCTAAGACGCGCCCGGCCTGCGCCTGAGAGCTAGCGATTTTACATCAGGCTATTCCACTGCCTCTTTTACGCGCGATGTCAGATGATCCTTCGCGCAACTTCTGCAACACTGTAAAGATTACCGTGACTGCCCTGGAGGCCGCATTGTCTTTACATCTTGTTCATCACTATCCGCGTCTGGAACTGCTCGGCGCGCCCACGCCGCTGGAGCACCTGCCGCGCCTCTCCGACTACGTCGGCCGCGATATCTTTATTAAACGTGACGATGTCACGCCCATCGCCCTGGGCGGCAACAAACTGCGCAAGCTGGAGTTTCTGGCGGCGGATGCGCTGCGCGAAGGCGCAGATGTCTTGCTGACGGCGGGCGCCATTCAGTCTAACCATGTGCGTCAGACCGCCGCCGTCGCCGCGAAGCTCGGCCTGAAGTGCGTCGCGCTGCTGGAAAACCCGATCAATACCCAGGCGGAAAACTACCTCAGCAACGGCAACCGGCTGCTGCTGGATCTGTTCGACTGCGAAATCGTGCTGGTGGACGCGCTGGATAATCCGGCGGCGCAGCTGGCGGAGCAGGCGGAGTGCCTTGAGGCGCAGGGCTTTCGCCCCTATGTGGTGCCGGTCGGCGGTTCGAACTGGCTCGGCGCGCTCGGCTACATCGACTGCGCGCAGGAGATTGCGCACCAGAGCGAAGGCGTGGTTGACTACGCCGCGGTAGTGGTCGCGTCCGGCAGCGCCGGCACTCACGCCGGACTGGCGGTCGGCCTTGAGCAGCTGCTGCCGGAAACAGAGGTGATCGGCGTCACCGTCTCGCGCCACGCGGAGCAGCAGCTGCCGGTAGTGGATAGCCTGCGGCAGCAGCTGATCGCCAGACTGGAGTTAACCAGCACGGCTCCTGTGACCCTGTGGGACGATTACTTCGGCCCGCGCTACGGCGAGCCGAACCAGGAAGGTATGGAGGCGGTGAAGCTGCTGGCGCGGCTGGAAGGCATCCTGCTCGATCCGGTTTACACCGGCAAAGCGATGGCGGGACTGCTCGACGGCATCAGCCAGAACCGTTTCCGCCGCGAAGGGCCGCTGTTGTTCGTCCACACCGGCGGTGCGCCAGCGTTATTTGCTTATCATCCTTCGGTCTGAGCAGTTGGAAAAAAAACGTTTATACTTCGCGGGTTATTACAGCAGTACCGGGCGGCGCGCAGGCGCGGCCTGACAACACACACATCACATACTAATAAATGGGGTAGATATGATTTTTTCTCGTGTTGGTCGCCATCTGGCGATGGGCGTGATGGCGGCGGCGCTGATTGCCGGCGTTAACCTGAAGACGCACGCGGCGGAAAACCTGCTGGCGCAGGTCAAAGACAAGGGCGAGCTGCGCGTCGGCCTGGAAGGTACCTATCCGCCGTTCAGCTTTCAGGATGAGAGCGGCAAGCTGACCGGATTCGAAGTGGAGTTCGCGCAGCAGCTGGCGCAGCATCTGGGCGTGAAGGCCAAACTGCAGCCGACCAAATGGGATGGCATGCTGGCGTCGCTGGACTCAAAACGCATCGACGTGGTGATCAATCAGGTAACCATCTCCGACGAGCGCAAGAAGAAGTATGACTTCTCTACGCCGTACACCATCTCTGGCGTACAGGCGCTGACGATGAAGGCGAAAGCGGGCACTATCAGCAAGCCGGAAGATCTGGCAGGTAAGAAAGTCGGCGTCGGCCTGGGCTCGAACTATGAGCAGTGGCTGCGCGACAACGTGAAAGGCGTCGATATCCGTACCTATGACGATGACCCGACCAAATATCAGGATCTGCGCTCTGGCCGTCTTGATGCGATCCTTGTGGATCGTCTCGCCGCGCTGGATCTGGTGAAGAAAACCGGCAACACCATGGCCGTAGCAGGCGCGCCGTTCTCACGTCTCGAGTCAGGCGTCGCGCTGCGTAAAGGCAACGACGATCTGCTTAACGCCGTCAATCAGGCGATCGCCGCCATGCAGAAAGATGGTTCCCTGACCAAACTCTCTGAAAAATGGTTCGGCGCGGATGTGACTAAGTAATGCAGGAAAGTCTTCAACTGGTGCTGGATTCAGCACCTTTTTTATTAAAAGGCGCGCTCTTTACGCTACAGCTCAGTATCGGCGGCATGTTTTTCGGGCTGGTGCTGGGCTTTGTGCTGGCGCTGATGCGGCTGTCGCGTTTCTGGCCCGTTAGCCTGCTCTCCCGCTTTTACGTGTCGGTGTTTCGCGGCACGCCGCTGATTGCGCAGCTGTTTATGATTTACTACGGCCTGCCGCAGTTCGGTATCGAGCTCGATCCCATTCCCTCCGCCATGATTGGCCTGTCGCTGAATACCGCCGCCTACGCGTCGGAGTCGCTGCGCGGCGCGATTGCAGCTATTGAGCGCGGCCAGTGGGAAGCGGCGGCGAGTATCGGCATGACCCGCTGGCAGACGCTGCGCCGCGTCATTTTGCCTCAGGCGGCGCGCACGGCGCTGCCGCCGCTCGGCAACAGCTTTATCAGCCTGGTGAAAGATACGTCGCTGGCGGCAACCATTCAGGTGCCGGAGCTGTTCCGTCAGGCGCAGCTGATTACCTCGCGCACGCTGGAGGTTTTCACCATGTACCTGGCGGCGTCGCTGATCTACTGGGTCATGGCGACCGTGCTGTCGGCGCTGCAAAACCGGCTGGAAAAACGGGTTAATCGTCAGGATGAGGAGGCGAAATGAGCGCCATCGAAATCAGCAAGCTGGTGAAAACCTTCAATGGCCAGACGGTGCTGCACGGCATCGACCTTGAGGTGGCTTCCGGCGAAGTGGTGGCGATTATCGGCCCCAGCGGCTCGGGTAAAACCACGCTGCTGCGCTGCATCAACCTGCTGGAAACGCCGGACAGCGGCACCATCAAGGTAGGGGAGATCGCTATCGACGCCCGGCTGGCGCAGACAAAGCAGAAAGAGCAGGTGCGTCAGCTGCGTCAGCAGGTCGGCTTTGTGTTCCAGAACTTCAATCTGTTTCCCCACCGCTCGGTGCTGGAAAACATTATTGAAGGACCGGTGATCGTCAAAGGCGAACCGAAAGGGGAAGCCGAAGCGCGTGCGCGTGCGCTGCTGGAGAAAGTGGGGCTGCAGGGCAGAGAGAGCAGTTTCCCGCGTCGGCTCTCCGGCGGCCAGCAGCAGCGCGTTGCTATCGCTCGCGCGCTGGCGATGCGTCCGCAGGTCATCTTGTTTGACGAGCCGACGTCGGCGCTCGATCCCGAGCTGGTGGGCGAGGTGCTCAGCACCATTCGCGCGCTGGCTCAGGAGAAGCGCACCATGGTCATCGTTACCCATGAGATGAGCTTTGCCCGCGACGTAGCGGATCGGGCGATTTTTATGGATCAGGGGCGCATCGTGGAGCAGGGCGCGGCGAAAGCGCTGTTCAGCAATCCCCAGCAGGCGCGCACCCGGCAGTTCCTCGACAAATTCCTCAACCAGTAATAAATACGCCTCTTCGGAGGCGTATTCCACTTTTCTGCTGCGCGCGCGCCACACCCGCAAATTATTCTCTTATTCGCTCTACCACAATTAATTATTTATGCTTAAACGATTTGGGGCAAAATATTTAAATATTTTCGCGCGCATCGAGCATTCTCTGGTTTTACCGCTTCAGGTTTACTCCTATTTACCTGCGTAAATAACTATTGCCGGTTTGAAGCCTTTTTCCTGCTTAGTCGTTAACAGCTAACTAAAAAAGCCCTGCGCAAAAGAAATGTAAAGAAAAGGCGAGGCGAGTAAAGCATTGTTAATTCAGGGCCAGCTTAATACTTTTAAGACTTTCGCTAGAGTCAGCGGCAGGGGAATGGCGAATAATCGCCAGATAATCCTAAAAGTATCATTTCGTTTTTTCTCTTTTCCTCTTCAATTTCTGACCTACACAGCAGGAGTCAAATCATGAACAACGCTAAGTCAGATGAAATATCGTGGGTCAATACCCTTAAGGGGGCCTGCATATTGCTGGTGGTGCTGTATCACACCGTGCTGCCGGGCTTTGAAGGCACGCTGAAGTATCTTTCCGCAGGCTGGATCCCGGCGGAAATGTGGGTGCAGTTTAATACCGTGCTGTCGCCGCTGCGTATGCCCGCCTTTTTCTTTGTCTCCGGCCTGCTGGCCACTAACGGCATTCTTAATCGTCCCTGGAAACAGGTTTTCACCAGCCGCATTACCAATCTCTTTTATCTCTACATTCTGTGGGGCTTTATTCAGTGGTGGTCGATTGTCGGCATCTCGACTGAAATAACCGGCCAGCGCATCTCTCAAAATCTTAACGCCGCCTATGCCGGGTCGCTGTTTGAATTTTTAAAGCTGACTTTTCTGGCGATGAGCACCTCCTGGTATCTCTACGGGCTTGGCTTATATTTTCTCTGCGCCAAAATATTTCGTCAGCATAAAGTGGCCCTGCTGGCGGTAGCCGTGCTGCTTAATTACCTTGCGGTAGAGAAAATTATTCCCTTCTGGGGCCCGCAGAGCGTGGCGCAATATTTCCTGTTCTTCCTGCTGGGCGTGTTCTGGAGCCCGATAATGCTGCGCCTGAGCGAATGGCGGCGTGAAAATATGGTGCCCTGGGCGATACTGGCGGCGCTGGCGGGCATTCACGTTATTTTCGGCCTCGATAAGAGCCTGTTTATGTGCATTATCGCGGTGCTGGGGAGCGTGGCAGCCTGCCGCTGGCTCAATCAGCATTTCAGCATGAGCTACATGAACTGGATAGGGCGCAATACGCTGCAGATTTACGTTATCCACCGTATCTTTATCGAGTTCTTCGGCATGTCGGCGATTCTGTTCGCTCAGCGGCATCACCTGTTCGAGCACGCCTGGTTCTCGTTTCTGTGGGCCTGCCTCTATCCGGTGGCGATAGTCGGTCTCTGTTCACTCTGTTCTGTCGCGGTGTGGTCGGTAACTAATCGCGGTCTGGGGCAGTCGCTGTTTATCTTCCCGACGCTGATCGGTTTGAAGCGCGCCCGTTCCGCCGCCTGAAAAAAAGCCCCGCGCAGGCGGGGCTGATTCAATGCGCGGCAGCGGGCGGCAGGCCCGCTGTGGGCTTAGCTTTTCACGCGGTTGGCGAAGCTTTTACGCAGCTTCTGCAGCTTCGGCGGAATCACCGCCATGCAGTAGCCGTTGCGCTGGCCAGCGCCTTCCCAGTAATCCTGATGATAGGCCTCGGCCGGATACCACTCTTTCAGCGGTTCAATGGTCGTGACCACCGGATCCTGATGGTCCTGCTGCGCACGCGCAATAGCGGCGACCGCCTCTGCTTCCTGCTCCGGAGTGGCCGGGAAGATGGCGGAGCGGTACTGCGTGCCGATGTCGTTGCCCTGGCGGTTAAGCTGCGTCGGATCGTGGGTGGCGAAACTGATATCCAGCAGATCGCCGTAGCTCACTTTTTCTGGATCGAATCCGATGCGGATCGCTTCTGCATGACCGGTTGCGCCGCTGCAGACCTGCTCATAGGTCGGATTAGGACGCGCGCCGCCGGTATAGCCGCTTTCAACCGACTCCACGCCGATCACATCTTTAAAAACCGCTTCGGTACACCAGAAACAGCCGCCTGCGATCACTGCGTATTCGATTGCCATAATGCTTAACTCCTGTCGAGGTCGAGTATGAGAGAGTAGGGACGGCTGCGCGCCTTTTCAACCCGTGCAGGGCAAGATTGGCCAGCGACAGGCTAAATCAGCATCTCAGGTTTAAACTGACCGCTGCGATCCAGCACCCGGTCGCCCATAATGGTAAAGCGGCCTTCGCCGGTATAGTGCAGCGTCGGCGGGAATTCCGGCTCGTCGGCGACGTGGGCTTTAACGATCTCGAAAATAAACAGGTTGTAGTTATCCACCATCGAATCGTCATAGAGCTGGCACTCAAAGCTGGCGAAACACTCATTAATCAGCGGAGCGTTCACCACGCTGGCCGGCTCGGCGGTAAGGCCAAACGCGTCGAACTTATCCAGCTTGTCGCCGTGGCTGTTGCCAATAGCGACCACCTTATCGATCAAATCCGCCGAGGGAACGTTTAGCACGCACTGCCCGCTGTCGCGGATCAACGCGTGACTGTGGTTCATGCTGGAAATCATGCAGCCGACCAGCGACGGCGAAAACTCCAGCACCGTATGCCAGCCGAGTGTCATGATGTCGCTGTGGGTGTCGAACTGCGAGCTGAGCAGCAGCACCGGGCCGGGCTCGAGATATTTACGCGCCTTGCTGACCGGAAAGGCGGTTTTGTGCAGACGTTGACTCATGGCATCTCCTTATTTCGGGGCGATGCCTTTAAGTGTAGAAGCTACGGGTCGATCACCAGCGCTTTACTGCGGCTGCGCGAGCAGCAGAGCGCGATTTGTTGAAGCGGCGCAGACTTTTCCGTTTCGGTCTGCACGGTATCGCGATGATCCGCTTCCCCTGACACCACCGGCGTGAGACAGGCGCCGCACAGCCCCATTTCGCAGGAGAGCGGTACCTCGACACCGTTCTCCAGCAGCACGCGGGCGATGGTTTTATCCGCAGGCACCGGCCAGCTGGCGCCGGAAGAGGCCAGCGTGACGATAAAGCTTTCGTCGCCTGCCTGGGTCGGCGTCGGCGCGGCGGCGCTAAAGGCTTCGGTATGCAGCTGCTCCGCTCGCCAGCCGAGCGCCTGCGCCTGCTGCTGGATATACGTCATAAAGCCCTGCGGTCCGCAGAGATAGAGATGCGTCCCGGGCTCAGGCGCGCGCAGCGTCTCAGGCAGATGCTGACGCGGGCTCTGGCCCTCGGCGCTGCACAGGATCTCGCCGTAGCCGTGGCGGAAGGGCTGCAGCAGCTGGCGCGTCAGGCCCGCATCCTGACGTTGCTTCACATAATAGTGCAGCGAAAAGGGCACGGCGTCCGCCTCAAGCTGCGCCGCCATCGCCAGCAGCGGCGTCAGGCCGATGCCGGCGGCGATAAGCACCACGCGCTGCGCCGCCACCAGCGGAAACAGGTTGCGCGGCGCAGAAATAGTCAGCCGCTGGCCCAGCCGCAGCTGCTGATGAATATAGCGCGAGCCGCCGCGCGAATCGGCGGCCAGCCCGACGCAGATCAGATAGCGATCCTGACGCAGCGGCGAACCGGTGAGCGAATATTGCCGCATCATGCCGTTGGCCAGCTGCAGATCGATATGCGCACCCGCCTCCCAGCGCGGCAGCGGTTGGCCGTCGTCGCGCACCAGGCTCAGCGCAACGGCGTGGCGTCCCTGACGCGACAAACCATCGATAGTTACCGTAAAAGTCGTCATCTCATCTCCTTGCTACACCAGGAAAAAGTCGCCGTAGCCCTGTTTTTTCAGGCCGCGCCGGTAGGCGATAGAGCTGCGGTCGGCGGGAATATGTGCCTCCAGCGTCAGATCGAGCGGCAGGCGCTCCGGCATCTGCGTCTCCACCATCAGCCGATCTTCCTCGAATACCCGATGGTTAAAGGCGTGCACCTCCTCGACCGGAATATGCAGGTCGAAGTTACGCGCGATGGGCGCGAACATCCGCGTTTTACGCGCCGAGACCGGCGAGGCGGCGTTCATAATCACTAAGCGCGCGGCATCGGGGAAATGCACCGTCAGCGTGGCGGTAAAGGGAAGATGCATCTCAAAATGGCGCAGCCACTGGAAGCCATCCGGCGCCTGCTGATCGGAGCCCGCCGCGAAGTTGGAAACCGAGCTCCAGTAATCCACCGCAAAGCCATACTCCGTCTCGACCGGGTTGTAGGGAGGCACCTCCTGATTGCCGGGATCGGCGAAGGTTTCGCTGTGCACCCATGCGAAATGGGCGACGTCGAGAAACCCCTCGACCTGACGTCCGGCAAAGCCGGCGACGTCGAAAGGAGGACAGGTGATCTGCTGAAAACCGGCATCGTCCCAGTGCGGCATCTGCGGCAGCGCGGCAGGGTTATCCGCATCCGGCGCGAGGCAGACCCATACCAGCCCAAAACGCACTTCCACGGGAAAGTTAATAAGATTGAGCTTGGCGGGTACCGGCTGGTTGGGGCTGGAGGGAATACGGTTACAGCGGCCATCCTCGCCGAAGCGCAGTCCGTGGTAAGGGCAGATAATGCCGTGCTCGTCGTGAAAGCCGAGCGTCAGCGGCACGCCGCGATGCGGGCAGACATCTTTCGCAGCGACAATCTGCTCATTAATGCGGTAGATCACCAGCTGCTCATCAAGCAGCACCGCTTTCATGGGCGCGGGGCCAACGTCGCACAGGCGCGCCACGGGATGCCAGCAGCGCGCCAGCCGCAGCCAGTCGTCAGGCTCAAAGGTGCAATGGGCGGGAGGCGAAGGTTGTTTCATGGCGATTACCTGTCTGAAGCGCAAGGGAAGATGCGAACATTGTGGACAGAGGTGGGTGCAACGATCCATCATCGTTTTTTCACTAAGGTGTTGCGTTAAACGGTACAGGTCCCTCATGCTCCCTTTTTCACGGTTCTCTCACTACTTTCTCGAGCTGGCGCGCAGCGGCAGCCTGCGCAAGGCGGCGGAACGGCTGCACGTCTCCGCCTCGGCGATTAACCGGCAGATCTTGCAGGCGGAAGAGGAGCTGGGCATGCGGCTGTTCGAGAGGCTGCCGGACGGCATGCGTCTGACCAGCGCCGGCGAGCTGCTGCTGGACGACCTGCGTCGCTGGCAGCGCGAGTACCAGCGCACCCGCCAGCGCTTCGATGAGATTCAGGGACTGCGGCGCGGCCACGTCAGCCTCGGACTGATTCAGGCGCTGAACGAAGGGGCGATTGCCGATGCGCTGTCGCAGATTGCGCAGACGCACCCCTGGCTGCGGCTTGACCTCAGCGTGCACGACAGCGCGCAGATCGGCGAGCAGGTGCGGCTGGCGGAGCTGGATGCCGGACTGGTACTCGATCCGCAGGCGCAGGCCGGGCTGAGCGTGATGGCCTTCGCCGAGCTGCCGATTGGCGTGGTGCTGCCCGCCGGCCACGCGCTCAGCGGGCGCGCGACGCTCTCTACCGGCCAGCTCAGCGCGGAGCGGCATATCATTCCCGGCGCGCCGCTGGTAGTGCATGAGCGGGTCGATATGCTCTACCAGAGGCACAGCCTGCAGCCGGAGAACGTCATTACCTGTAACGACATCCGCCTGATTAAATCGCTGATTAAGCAGGGCAGCGGCATCAGCATGTTGAGCCTGCTGGACGTGATGGATGAGGTGGAGCGGGGGACGCTGAGCTTTGTGCCGCTGCGCGACCCTAACGTGCGGCCGCTGACGCTGGCATTATGCTGCGCGCCGGCGCGTCAGCTGTCGCGCGCCGCTCAGCAGGTGATTCAACATTTGACCGGCGTGATCGAGTCGCTTAACGCGTCGCGCTAAGGTGAATATTTGTCTTAAAATCAGCGGATAGCGCGCGGTGGTCGCACTTTTTGTAAATTAACGTAAAGCGGAAGCCAGCCAGGTTTAGCGCAAAGCGTAATTAGGCTATAAGTCCTCTACCACGCCAACCTGCTTAGGGTTTCACCTTACACGATGATGACTCTGCGACCTCTGCTGACGCTTGTGTTAGCTTCCGCTTTTCTGCTTGGCGGCTGCTCGCGCCATTCTACTGATACCTCCGCACAGAACGATACGCAGGTCAGCGATGGGGGCCAGGGCGATCAGGGCGATCTCATTCCGGTCGTTGCCGCACTGCACGATCAAATGCATACCTGGCACGGCACGCAATATCAGTGGGGCGGCACCGAACTTTCCGGCGTCGACTGCTCCGGCTTTGTCTGGCGCACGCTGAAAGATCGCTTTAATCTGCCGATG
>Ga0157358_1000086_pt1 | contig 34453 bp, 35 predicted proteins | sample AttcapACBM2_FD_111484 | JGI IMG/M metagenome (GOLD analysis project Ga0157358, IMG submission 111484) | Fungus gardens microbial communities from leaf cutter ant in Botucatu, State of São Paulo, Brazil - Atta capiguara ACBM2 | ecosystem: Host-associated > Fungi > Mycelium > Unclassified ... | reverse complement strand
TTTTGTTATTTTAGATGTGATGATGCCCGGTTCTAATGGCTTCACAATTTTGAAAGCCCTGCGCGCGCAAAGCATCGTACCAATTATTATGCTGACAGCCCGAGACAGTGATCTAGATTATGCGACAGGTCTAGATTTGGGAAGTGATGATTACTTCACTAAGCCTTTCAGTCCAATGGAGTTGGTGATGCGTGTTAAAGCTATTTTCCGCCGAATCGAGTTTGAAAAACAAAAAAATGAAGAAGCAGAGTGAGGAGTAACGATGATCAGAAGAAAACCACTCAGTATCAAGACGCGCTTGCTTCTGACAAATATTGGTTTTGTCTTCTTTGCTTTTCTATGGATTATCCTCATTTTTAATATCTTGATAAACAGCTATATTAGCAATTCGGCTTCCCGGCAGTTATCTCAAGTCAGGATTTATCAAGCACAAGTTACTCCACCCTCAGGAAGTACCTCTGCGGACTTAGAAGATGCACCGCGTGGAAGCTTTAATACACACCCTGTGGCTTTCAATATCAATGATAATTATGAAGTACAGGATTTGGAAAAAGTTGGTAACTTTGAGAGAGATACAGCAAATAACATCGCGCAAGCCTTAAAAAATCAAAAAGTTCCACTGAGTAAGGTAAAAAATTATCGTCTGGATACGTCAGGAAGTACCTTTTATATTGAAACCATACGTCAAAGTTCAGGACTGTATCAGGTTCTATATGTGGATATTACTGGGATTATTAATTTTACAAATTCCGTTAATCTCTTCTTGGTTTCGGTTGCCCTAGCTGTCATTGTCATCCTTAGCCTAGCCGTAACTTTTGTAACACAGCGTTTGATTAAACCCTTATCGATTTTAGCGAAATTTGCGACACGTATTGGACAAGGAGATTTTACTGAATATCAAGGAAGCTTTCAAGATCGAGAGTTGGCTACTTTAGCACATAATATGAATGTTGCTGCCCGACAGTTGGATCATAACGATAAAAATCAAAAACTCTTCTTTCAAAATGCCTCACATGAACTTCGGACCCCGTTAATGGCAATAAAAAGTTATGCTGAGGGGATCTCTTATGAGGTAATGGACCCTAAAAAAGCAAGTGAGACCATACTTTATGAGACAGACCGTATGAGCGAACTCGTGGAAGATCTTTTGACCCTCTCTCGCTTAGACAGTTTAAGTGTACATCAAGAGCTTGTTTATCAAGATGTTCGCCTAATCATGAAAGATATTGCCAAAGAGCAAGAGATATTTGCCGAGCAAAAAGGCATTAAACTCACAACAGTTTTTGATAAAAAAGCAGTGATGCTTACCTGTGATTATAAAGCTTTACGGCGAGCCATAAGCAATCTTGTTTCCAACGCTATGCGGTACGTCGAAACAGAAATCGTGCTGACCTGTACAAAAAAAGATGGAGCAGTGATGATTTCGGTAGCAAATGATGGCAGTGGAATTGATCCTGAAACCTTGCCCCATATCTTTGAGCGTTTTTATAAAGGCGCTGGTGGTGTTCATGGAATTGGTTTAGCGATTGTCCAAACAATAGTAGAACAACACCAAGGACAGGTATCTGTTGAAAGTGATGAACACCAAACGACGTTTACAATGACTTTTGCTAAAATGTCAAAGAAAGCTCTTGAAAAGAAAGCATAAATTTGGTAGAATGTTATAAGTGCCAATTTGGCATAAATAAAACTGTTTATCCGCTGGGCCAATGGCTTTATTGATGAGCAAAAGGAGAAAAAAATGTCTATTTCATTGATCGATTCTATCAATGCAGGTCAACTTCGTTCAGATATCCCTGAATTCCGCGCTGGAGACACTGTACGTGTTCACGCTAAAGTTGTCGAAGGAACTCGCGAACGTATCCAAATGTTCGAAGGTGTTGTTATTGCACGTAAAGGTTCTGGTATCTCAGAAACTTACACTGTTCGTAAAATCTCAAACGGTGTTGGTGTAGAACGTATCTTCCCACTTCACACTCCACGTGTTGAAAAAATCGAAGTTATCCGTCACGGTCGTGTGCGTCGTGCTAAACTTTACTACTTGCGTGCATTGCAAGGTAAAGCGGCTCGTATCCCAGAACGTCGTAAATAATTTTGACTTGTCTAACCGCTCTGTTGAGCGGTTTTTCTTTTTGCATTACTTTTCTTCAAAAGGAGAAACAATAAATTTTATGCTATAATATTCATTGCCTCTATTGGTACATGGATTTAATATCTATGAAGTTTGAAGTGATTTAATGACATTCAGCATCCAATTTTTTATAGGAATGATAAAGGAGTCGAGTATGCGAAAAAATAAAGACAAAGAATGGTTATCAGGTCCAGGACTAGTTGTTCTGGTCATTATGTCGCCAATAGTAGTCATACTTGCTGTTCAAGCCTTAACAGCAGTTTATACAGTTTTACATTAATTTTTAATTTTCTAAATAGCGGTATAACATGCTAGAAAATAATAGAAAGGGCTGTTATAATACGACTACTAGGATTTATAACCTTTGTATATTCTTATTCGTATAAAAAATGAGAGTAAAAGCGGCAATAAACGATGGAGAAAAAATGAATTTTGAAAATATTAACTCAAGTCTTCAAGAGATTTGGAACACTACACCAGCAAATTTTTGGTGGGTTCTTATTGTTTTAGTCATAGCACTGCTCATTTTCTTTTTACCCGTCAAAATTGCCAGTTCTCGCGGTTTATCTGGGGGACAAATATTTGGTGTTTTTTTGGCTACGATATTTGGTTTCTGGTTTCTAGGATTAATCTTAGCCCTTGTCTTGCCTCGTTCGGTTTGAACAAACTTATTTTATCTTAAATATATCTCTATACAATCTTCTTTCATCTGGAGCAGAGGGGAGTAATAAAGACAGGAAAACATACTTTCAAGGGCTTAATAGCCCTTATTTTTATGGAAAAATTGAGAAAGTTTTTAGCTTCTCTTTTTTTAGTATCTGAGAAAAATGAAGGCGTAAATGAATAGAGCAATACGGCCCACCAGAAAAGGAAGCGTTTTCTTGAATGGATTATCTGTGTATGCTACAATGAAGGAAAAGAAAAGCGAGGTATATTATGAATAAGAAACTTCTCTCATTGTTAGCTGTATCCACTTTGTCATTGGGTGTTTTGACAGCTTGTGGATCAGGTGAAAAAAAATCAGAAGAAACAAAAACAGAACAATCTGCTGAGGTGTTTGCTGGGGCAACTGCAGGAACAGATAATTTCGATACCCTTTCTAAAGGTCTTTCTAAGGAGGGGGCTTGGATTGCTGCAATTAGTAAAGACTTAGATGCATCAGATAAAACCTTGAATGTTGAAGGGGATTTTAAAAATAAAGAGGGAGAAGAAGCACGTAAATTAGCGCTTTATATGCAAGATGCAGACCGTAAGGTTACAGAGCGTTATACACTTACTGTAAAAAAACTTGAAGTTAATTCTCCAAAGTTCTATATTTCAAATGGTACAGTTAAAGGAGATGTTGAAGTAAATGCTGAAGGCTTCCATGGTCAAACCGGAAAAGGTGTTGATGGTGAGGCAATGATTGATGGAAATCTTATCTTTAAAAATCAAGAATTGCTGGATGCTTATAATAAACTTCCAAGTGAAGAACAAGTTAAAGTAACTGGGGAAACAACTGTTAAGTAAGGAGGGAGTGTCCCTTTTTATTTTCTTTAATATAAGATGAGCTGAAGAATTAGGAAAGTATTTTCCGATACCAATTCCTTGTTTTGCCTGACTTAAAATTATAAAATGTTATTAAAATAATATTCAGAAAATTAACATGGTCCTAGAATTATATTCTTAGGTAATAAATTTAGAAAGGAGTTAACGAGGATGGGGATTTTAACAGGAATAAAAAACCGATTTTTGTATAACAAATTAAGAAAATCGCTTGTGGGATTGACCCCCTATTTAGCCTTTGATAATACAAAAGAAGCGCTCCAGTATTATGAAGAAGTTTTCGGTGCTTGTAACATTACCCGGACATCACCTCATAGTGATTTGGCTGAATCATTTGGTATAGATGAAGCGATACTTTCAGAGAAAACGGTACACTCACAATTTAATATTTTGGGGAAGACCCTTATGGCTGCTGATAATTTTCAAAATGAGAAGACATCTTGTGCCGAATGCTCTGTTTTACTTGATCTTCAGGGTGAAGAAGGACGCGAAATAGAGCAGGCGCAAGAGTTTTGGAATAAACTTGTAGCTTCAAATAAAGTCATCGTTCATGCTCCTTTTGAAAAACAATTTTGGGGTGGACGGTTAGGATATTTCACGGATCACTACGGGGTATCGTGGCTGTTACATGTCCATCCTTGAACTTAAAAACTAATTTTTTAATAAATGCTAATAAAAAGTATTTTGGAGGTATAAAATGGTAGAAAGAATTTCCTTAGAAAAAGCTGCGCTAGAATTTAGTGAAGCAAATGCGCCCCATCCTCGTATTTATGAACTTCCGGTAGAAGAGGGAAGAAGTTTATTAAATGAAGTTCAGGATTCTCCCGTCGTAAAGGAAGATGTCGATATTGAAGATATTGCTGTTGACACAGGGGAATGGGGGGAAATTAATGTCAGATTTATTCGACCTCTGCACCAGGAAAAGAAATTACCTGTCATCTTTTATATCCACGGTGCAGGCTGGGTTTTTGGTAATGCACATACACACGACAAACTTATTCGTGAGCTCGCTGTTCGGACCAACTCTGTTGTTGTTTTTCCTGAATACTCTCTGTCACCGGAAGCCAAATACCCAACGGCTATTGAACAAAACTACGCTGTCCTACAGCAGCTAAAAGATTTTGCTAACGATAAGAAATTTGATGTCAATCATCTCACTGTAGCTGGAGATTCTGTTGGGGGAAATATGGCCACTGTGATGACACTCTTGACGAAACAAAGGGGCGGTCAAAAGATTGGACAACAGGTTTTGTATTATCCTGTAACAGATGCCAATTTTGACACGGATTCTTACAATGAATTTGCGGAAAACTACTTTTTAACTAAAGAAGGAATGATCTGGTTCTGGGATCAATATACGACAAGCCAAGAAGAACGTCATCAAATTACAGCTTCCCCTCTACGTGCGACGAAAGAAGATTTGGCAGATTTACCTGCTGCTTTGATTATTACTGGCGAAGCAGATGTTTTGCGCGATGAGGGTGAAGCTTATGCACGCAAATTGCGAGAAGCTGATGTGGAAGTCACTCAAGTACGTTTTCAAGCTATTATCCATGACTTTGTTATGGTGAATTCAATGAACGAAACTCACGCTACACGCGCCGCAATGTCCCTCTCCACCCAGTGGATTAACGAAAAAAACAGGAAATAAGACAAGGAGATAAAAGGAGCCTATTAGGCTCCTTTTTTGTGGAAAATTAGGCCACATGCTTCTATATATTGAAGCGTTTTTATTTTAAAAAGAAACTATGGTAGAATAAAAGATAAGATAAAGCCTTAAAAAGATAAAGAAGAGGATAAAGATGCTGAGTTTTCAGGAACGCGTAAAAAATAAAGAGAATAAGTTAACAGAGTTGGAGGAAGACTTAGTAGACTACATCTTAAAAAATAAAGAAGCGGTAAGTCAGACTAAGATTGTTATTTTATCGCAGAAATTTTACACTGTACCCAATACAATCACACGTTTCTGTAAAAAATTAGGTTATGAAAATTTCTCTGAATTTAAGATGAACTTGAAACAGGAACTTGCAACTCCTGTAAGTATGAATTCACACAAGCATATCCTTTTAAAAAACTTTGAGCTGATTGATAAAGAAAGAGAAATGAAGGTCGTGCAGCTCATGCAAAGAGCGAAAAGTGTAAATTTTTATGCGCTAGATCAAACAGGACTTTTGACGAAGATGTATGTAAAAAGTCTCTTTGCTCTTGATGACAAATTTCAATTTTTTGAATATCAGCAGGAAATGAAAAAGAAGATTTTAAACTCTTCTCATGAAGTATTCTTTTTTGTTTCTTTATCTGGAGAAACACCTTCCGTTTTAGAATTAGCAGAACTGGCCAAATCCAGAAATCATAAATTGATCAGCCTTACCAATTTGACTGAAAATAGTTTAGTACAAATGGTCGATATTCCTCTCTATTGTTTAACACAAAAGGAGGAAGTAAATGGCTATGATACGACAGATAAGACACCTTTACTTTTGGTTTTGCAATCACTTTATTATAGTTATCGTGGAATTTTACACATTTAAAAAAATACTTTCAAATGAGAAGGTGTTTTTTTAGTAGTTTTCGTGAAAGCGTTTTACATTGTGGTAATATTAACTTACAACAAAAATATAAAGGTAGGTTAAATGATGAGTAACCAAAAAAACCTCTATTCTCCTTTTGAGGGGGAAATTATTCCATTGCAGGATGTTAAGGATCCCATTTTCTCTGAAAAAACAATGGGAGATGGGTATGCTGTGGAACCAAGAGGCGAAACAATTTATGCCCCAGTTTCTGGTACAGTAAGAATGGTTCAAGGACATGCTGCAGGATTTAGTACTGCAGAGGATTTGCAAGTATTACTTCATATTGGGATTGATACAGTCAGTCTGGATAAGGCAGTATTTGAGTTCAACATCAAAGAAGAAGAGACTGTTAAAGCGGGACAAGTGATTGGGCGCGTGAATTGGAAAGCAGTTGAAGATGCCGGACTTGAAAAAACAGCCATTGTTGTTATTACAAATACAGCAGAAAAATTAAAAAGTATAACCATCAGTGCGTCAGGAATAGTAAAAGGAGGTGCCCCTATAGGAGAAGCTTTGGCTAAAGGTACCGAAGCAAAAACTAAAGCTCCCCAAACGAAGAAAAAGAAAAAATTCGCCCTAGGTGGTTTCTTCCAAGAATTAGGTAAAACTTTTATGCTCCCTGTAGCCCTGATGGCATTTATGGGGCTCCTTTTAGGGCTGGGAAGTTCATTTTCAAGTCAATCTACTATTGATGCTTTTCCTTTCTTAGGAAATGAAGTACTGCAAGTTGTCTTTCGTTTCTTTTCAGCCATTGGTGGTTTTGCCTTCAGTAACTTACCTGTGATGTTTGCTATGGCTATTCCCCTAGGTTTAGCAAAGAAAGAAAAAGGCGTAGCAGCTTTCTCAGGCTTCGTTGGCTATATGGTCATGAATCTTTCTATCAACTTCTTTTTAACAGAACGTGGACAGCTTGCTGATCCTGAGCTCATGCAAAAGGCTGGGCAAGGTATGGCTCTGGGTGTACAAACTATCGAAATGGGTGTTCTTGGGGGGATTATTACTGGTATTATTGTTTACAACCTCCACAAGAAATTTTACAATATTCAACTTTCAGACAGTTTTGCTTTCTTTGGGGGATCAAGATTTGTACCCATTATTACAGCCTTAGTCATGGCTTTGGTAGGCCTCGCTATTCCAGTTATTTGGCCACTGTTTGCTCTTCTTATCCAACAAGTGGGTAACTTGATTCAACGTGCAGGTATTTTTGGTCCATTTCTCTTTTTCTCTGGCGAACGTCTGCTTTTACCTTTTGGTTTGCATCACATTCTTGTTGCAACCATTCGCTTTACTCAAGCTGGTGGCACAGCGCTCATTGATGGACACGAAGTTTACGGTGCTTTAAATATTTTCTACGGCGAGCTAGCAAATCGTTTACCAATTTCAGGCTCTGCAACAGCTTTTCTCTCTCAAGGAAAAATGCCGACCTTTATGTTTGGGCTGCCAGCAGCAGCGCTTGCCATGTACCGGACTGCCAAGCCGGAAAATCGAGCAAAAGTAAAAGGACTTCTGATTTCTGGTGTGATTGCAACTTTCGTCACAGGAATAACAGAACCAATTGAGTTCCTCTTCTTGTTTATCAGTCCTTTCCTTTGGATTTTCCACGTGATTATGACGGGGCTTGGCGCAATGATTGTCAGCTTATTAGGCGTGAAAATTGGTAATACAGATGGCGGGGTCCTTGACTTCCTTATCTTCGGGGTAATGCAAGGCTCATATACACAATGGTTCTTGATTCCTCTTGTGGGTGCCTTTTGGTTCGCAGCTTACTATTTTACATTTAAAAAGGTTATCCTGTGGAAAAACTTAAAAACACCAGGACGTGAGGCTGTACTCGAACCGGAATATTCAGATCAAGAAATAGCGTATGATGGCAACACATCTGGTTATAATGCCGAAGCCATCTTAGCTGCATTGGGTGGCAAAGAGAATATCGTCACACTCGACAACTGTATCACCCGTCTTCGCTTGATTTTAAACGATGGTGAACGTGTTGAAGATGAGAAGCTTAAAGATTTAGGGGCTTTGGGAGTCGTACATTTAGATGATACAAGTGTTCAAGTGATTATTGGGACAAAAGTAACGACTGTGCGCAACGCATTGGACAATTTGATTTAAAAGGAGAACCGTAAAACAAGACAATTGTCTTGTTTTACCATTTATTGATATGACAGAATTTGATAAAATAATTGATCGTAAAGGAACATTTTGTACCCAGTGGGATTTTGTAGAGGATCGTTTCGGGCAAAAAGATTTATTACCCTTTACTATCTCGGATACTGATTTCGCTATTCCCGAGACGGTGAATCAGGCCTTGCAAAAGAGGATTCAACATCCGATTTACGGATATACACGTTGGAATCATAAGCACTTCAAATCAGCTGTCTCTGCGTGGTATCAAAAACAGTTTGATTTTGCGATTGAGGAGGACTGGATTTTGTATAGTCCAAGTGTGATTTACTCACTTTCTCAGTTGATTGAAATTAAATCCCAGCCCCAAGAAGGTATTATTGTTCAAACGCCAGCTTATGATGCTTTCTTTAAAACAATTACGGCAAATGAACGTATGTACGTGGAAAATCCATTAATTTTTCATAACGGAAAGTATACGATTGATTTTATAGATTTGGAAGAAAAACTTGCACATCCGAACAACAAAATCCTTCTCTTTTGTTCGCCTCATAATCCTACAGGACGCGTGTGGACGAGTGAAGAACTGCAACAAGTGGTCTTGCTTTGCCAAAAGTACGATGTTTTCTTAGTTTCAGATGAAATTCACATGGATATTTTACGCAATGGGAAACAGCATCATCCGATTTTGAAATATGGTACAGAAAATATTGCGCTTTTAACATCAGCCAGTAAAACCTTTAATTTCCCAGGGTTGATTTTTTCCTACTTATTAGTTCCTGATGCGAACCTGCGTGAAGAATTTTGTCAACATTTAAAAGAAAAAGATGGACTTTCTTCTTGCAGTATTTTGGGAATGGAAGCAACAATTGCAGCTTACCAGACATCAGACATATGGCTAGAAGAGTTGAAGAGCTATTTGGATGAGACAGTAGATTTTACGCGCAGTTATTTGCAAGAGAATTTGCCAAAGATAAAGCTTATCGAATCAGAAGCAACTTATCTTTTGTGGCTGGATGTTTCAGAGCAAGACATTCCCATGGATAAGTTACAGCAGGCTTTAATCAACATAGGAAGAGTCGCTATTATGGATGGAGAAGTTTATGGTCGGGAAGGAAGAAATTTTCTTCGGCTTAATATTGGCTGTTCACGATCCAAGGTAAAAGATGGACTTGAAAGATTGCTTAAAAGTATTCAAGCTTTATAAAAAAATATCCAAACATTGGGTTTGGATATTTTTATTAGGATAGTTAATCAGTTGATAAGCTTACTGAGTATTTTTGTAATTTCTTCGGGTGTTTCTTTACGTTTACGACGAATCCAGGCCTGTGTAAGACCAAACATAGCATTAGCATAATAAGTCGCAGCATAAATTTTACCTAAGCGACCAAGATTATTTCTTCTTGAATCTCTTGGTATAATGGAATGTTCAATCATACTTTTTAACTTAGCTTGCATGAATTGATGGATTTCCTTGCTGCCGTTTTCAGAAAGCAGAGCTGCGTAGATTTCATTATTATCTAAAAATTCATAGGTCTCAAGCATTGTTTTTTGCAAGTCTCCATCATTTTTTTCAAAGACATATTGAATTGTGTTGATCAATGTTTTTTGATACTGATCAATCATTTCATACTTGTCTTGATAATGCGTATAAAATCCGCTACGACTAATCTTTGCCACTTTAACAAGCTCAGTGGTTGTAATTTGATCAAATGGCTTTTCATGTAAAAGTTGAGTCATTGCATCGCGAAGTCGCGCTTTTGTCCGTTCTTTTCTATTCTCCACAGTGTATCCTTTTCCCTACGCAACAAGTGCTGTCTTAAAACTTTAGATCACTATAATTATAACATTTTTTAGACGTTGTGTCTATAAAATGATTTAAAAATTATCTTTTTCTCTCCTCGTCAAATGTTTAAAAATGTGATAGAATAACAATGTCAAATAGATTTTACAATGAGAATGTGGAGAAATTTATGAGTGAAGAAAACAAATATTCTGATGCACAAATAGAAGAAATTAAAACAAAGATTTTAGCAGCCTTGGAGACAGTTATTGACCCTGAATTAGGTATTGATATCATTAACTTAGGTTTGGTCTATGAAATTTCCTTTGAGGATAACGGATTTACAGAAGTTAAAATGACACTGACAACAATGGGCTGTCCTTTAGCAGACGTTTTGACGGATCAAATTCATGATGCACTGAAAGAAGTTGAAGAAGTGACAGAAATCAAAGTCAACCTCGTCTGGTATCCAGCATGGACAGTCGATAAAATGAGCCGCTATGCGCGTATCGCTTTAGGGATTCGTTAATCTTGGTATAACTGGCTTTAAGAGGTTTTTGATAGAAATATTAACCCTTTAAAAGTACATTAGGTACGGTATCTAAGCTATTTTAAAAAAATTTTATTGTTGTTAAATCTTTAAAAAATGAGGAAACAGCATGAAAATTTCAATTCAATCAGCAATTCAAGAAATGCTTTTTGACAATAAAGCAAGAGGATTGTCGAAAAATACAATTATATTCAGAGAAAAAACACTAAAGGTTTTCTCTGTTTTTTTGTGCCAAAATGATATTTTAAACATTAACGAAATCAAACCAATTCATATAAAACAATATTTAGTTAACAGACTAGAATGTGGCTACTCTGAAACGTCTGTTAATGCACATTTGAGAGCTATCAGGGCATTGTTTGCATACTGTGTTAATGAAGAATACATGAGGTATGAGGAAGCGCCTATACACCGTGTTAAATGGATTAAAGAGAGACGAACTATTATTAATACATTTACAGATGAAGAAATTAAAATGATGCTCCAATACACAAGAAAAAGAACTTTCAATAAAATAAAGAAGATAGGAAAAGGGAGAACTGGTTTTTGTACAAAATTTGTGAATGAGAGGAATTACTTGCTAATACTTATACTTACGGATACTGGTTTGAGGATAAATGAAGCCTTGAACTTAAAATTAGAACACATTAACGATTCTCAAATTATTATTAAGAATGGTAAAGGTAAAAAAGATAGAATTGTGCATTGTTCTCCACTTGTATATAAACAATACCTTAAATACACTAGAGCAAAAGATAATTATTTGGACAGTAATGGAATAATTCCCATCGAGAATGTATTTGTAACTAAGTTTGGTAAAAAATATGATTATAGATTAGCAGAAAAAGAAATTTACAAGATAGGAAAGGCTGTGGATGTTCGCGCTAATATTCGTATCTCTCCTCACACTTTCCGTCACTATTTCACTCAGAAGTTAGTTAGAGAAAATGTTGATATATACATGATCCAAAAACTACTTGGTCATGCCAGCATTAAAACAACGGAACTTTATCTTAGGAGTTTAAATATTGAAAATGAGATTAATAAGATGATTAAATACAGTCCATTGCAGAACTTAGATTAAATAGGATACATATATTACGTGAAGTATCATAATAAAAAAAACAAAAAGTAGTAAATGACAAACTATAATAAATGTCAACTGAAAACTATAAAAACAGCTAAAAAGTTAGCTGCATTTAAGTAATTGTAAATACTGTATTTCAATAAAAGTAGGGTTTATTTAACAGTTGATTTTTCTGAAAACGATGTACTTCCTATTATATCTATATTTTCCAATATATTCAAGAGGGTATACATTAATTTTCATTTCTTATTCTTCATAGGAATACCATATTAGAAGGACTCAAGAGCATCATTCTTTCCAATAAACCCTACTTTTTCTTTCAAACGAAATATGAAGAATGGAATGAATTATGAAAAAATTAACTTCGGTGCTTGCGTTAGGCACGATATTACTAGGAGCTCTTTCCCCGACAATACAAGGTATCGCTGAAACGGCAGAACTTTCAGGCACTTCTAATGATATTGGTGTTGAAAATGGACATGTATATGAGGAGTCAACACAAGGGAGTAACGTAATTGATACTAAATCCACTCGTCCTGTCCAAGATGTTGATGAAAGTTCAAAAGGAGAGTCATCCAATGTTAATAATGAAGATAATCTAGCTCTAACAAATCCACTATATGAGACTAAAAGTGAGACAACCAGAGCTTTAAATGAAAAAAGCTGGTTAGCTACCGAACTTGATGATAATCAAGCATTTATTGATGCAACGGTTACTGCAGTGAATAAACCAGAAAGTGACATACAAAAATCTGATTTAGAAAATATTAAGCAATTGGTTGTAACTGGGGCATCAAGTATCCCAGAAAAAATTTCTGATTACATTACTCTGGAGAGCTTATATGTTTCAGATGGAACAGTATCAACTATACCAAATGGTCTTTATTCGCTCAATAAGACCCTTACAAACTTGGGACTTCGAAATAATCATTTCATTGTATTACCAGAAAAGCTATTTGATGATTCTTTTTGGATTGGAAAAAGTAATGGTTTAACCTTGTTATTAGATAATAATCAAATTGTTTCCGATGTTCCTAATAACACAGGCGTTGCAGGTATGTTAGACTTCAACTCACGCAATAATATGTTGGAATATTTTAATAAAACAGATTTTCATAATAATCCTCAAGGACAGCTTATGTATCAAGGAGGAACACCAACGATAAATGTTCCAGTTGGTTATGATTTTAACGCTAATACTCCAGATACAACGAATCTTTCTCTTTATGTGACTAATACTGGCTATCAACCATTATTTCCTGGACATGAATTTGTTTATTATGATGACGGAAGTAGTTCAGTAATACAAAACGGTGTTGCAACTCATTCTGGAAGTGGAAAAATATGGGTAAAAAGTAAATTTTCAACCTTAACCAACCCTTTTGCTAGAACACAAATCAAAGTAAATGTAGAGGCTCCTGCTGTAGCAGGAGATGTCACAGTAAAATATGAAGATGTAAATGGAGTTTCTATTTCAGATGATGTTGTAAAATCAGGAAATATTGGTGAAGCTTATACAACAGAACAAAAAGATATCCCAGGTTATACTTTTAAAGAAGTTCAAGGTAACGTATCAGGAAAGTTCACAGATCAACCTCAAACAGTGACGTATGTTTATGAACAAACTAAAGACCAATCAACAGTTATTGTACATGACTCAGAACTCACAGTTGGTGATGCATGGAAATCAGAAGATAATTTTGACAGTGCCACAGATTATTATGGAAATACTGTTCCTTTTTCAGATATAAATGTTGAAGGGCAAGTCGATACGGAAAAAGTAGGAACTTATAAAGTCACCTATACAAGATTTGTACCCAATTTCTTTTCAAGCTCTGAGAATCATGGAACATATTCCGCTGTAGCCACAATTACTGTAAAAGAGGCTAAACCTGTAAAAGGTGGAGATATTACTGCAAAATATATCGATTTAGATGGAAATAAGATTTCAGATGATGTTGTAAAAACTGGTAATGTCGGTGAGACCTACACTACTGAACAAAAATCTATTGAGGGGTATATCTTCAAAGAAGTGCAAGGCAATACGACCGGTCAATTTACGGATCAAGCTCAAACGGTAACCTATGTGTATACCAAGAATGAAATACCTAATGTAACTGGAACGGTCCTTGTTAAATATGTAGATACAGACGGGAAGAAGATTTCAGAAGATCTTGTGAAATCTGGAACTGTTGGAGAAGGCTATAGTACTGAAAAGAAAGATATCAAGGGTTATACTTTCAAGGAGATTCAAGGTAGTGCGACTGGTCAATTTAAAAATCAAGCTCAAACTGTAACTTACGTATATTCTAAGAATAGAGCAAATACAGTGAACCCCGAACCAAAACCAGAGAATAAACCAGGCTCTAAAGACAAAAACAATAATCAAGGAATAACATCTTCAGACCAACATAGCTTACCTGCAACAGGTGAGAATGAAAGAATGACGATGATGAGTATCATCTTAGGACTAATCCTTACAGCTTTGGCTACAGTCGTTTCGATTTTCCGCTTTAAGAAAGTAAATAAATAATACCAAAAAGAAGTTATGAATTATAACTTCTTTTTATTTATTAAAATTTGAAAAAATTTATTAGAAATTAAGAATAAGGTGTCTTTGGGATGGATTATTTAAATTGTGGAAGGCACGCATAAATTCTTGCAAGAGTATAAGTTCAAAAAATTAATCTTTGTAGTGGGAGGGGAATACATTTATATTAGTTTGCTTTCATCAAAGGTTTAACTAGTTTTGAGGAGGTGGAAAATTATACGACAACCTGTTTTTAAGCAAGACAGGACATTGTACAAAGACAGTGGTGAACACATTGGAGTCAATGATTACTCAAACAGGCTTACAAGCCAATGTGAGAGGTTCTGTGAGGTGCTCACCTCATACATTTAGACACTATTATACAGTCAAGAATATCCAACTAGGACAAGATCTATTTACTATTAGTAAGTTATTAGGACACAGTAATTTATCCATTACTCAAACATATATACAGTCCTTAACCAATGAACAATTAATAACTAAGGCTTTGAAATTTAGCCCACTGACAAATTTGAATTGAATAATGAGCAATGAATTAATATTGTAATGTTTCCACTTTATTGATTTTGGAATACCGGGCGCACGCGCCATACTCTATTTCATAACTTTTGGCAGTTTATTTAGTGAAATTTATTATAGGAAGAGTCATTAGTCAATTTTAGGAATATCTTTAGTGGCATTTATTGCTTCCATATTCCTTCCTTTTTATAAAATTACAATCAATGTGTGTTTATATTTAACTGTCAATAAATTCAGTTACTAGGTGAATATTATTTTTTTAATAGAATACTTTCCAATAATCGCCGTCATAACTGGTATTAAAGTAGAGGTTGATTTGATAAAGTATTGGGGCGTACCATTATTAAAATAACGGAAGCTTATTTGAGGATCCTATGTAGAAAAACTTATAGCACTAGTATCTGTTTTTTTACTTCAATTTTTGTAATTAATTTTGTTTTTACAATAATGACCACTACTATCTATATAAACTCTTATGATGTCTTTTTTTACTGTTAGTCCCAATTTAAGAAATATTTCAGAAGGTGAGTTCAAAGAATCCACTTTTTCATATATATTTATAGTCAAAATTTTAATTTTTAGTTAATTATATATATATGAAATGGTATAATTTACTACAGAAGTTGAAAAATTATACAATAATAGTTATGGAGAAAAATGAAACCTATAAAATTTAGAATTAAGAACTATAAATCAATACAGGATAGCGGAGATTGCTATTTTGATGATAAAATAACAATTTTAGCAGGGAAAAATGAATCTGGTAAATCTACAATTCTAAAAGCTCTAGAAGATTTTGATTTAGAAAAAGATTTTGAAGATACTACTCCAATTTGGGATGATGAAGCTAAAACTGAAGTATGTGTAACATTTTTAATTAATACAGCACGAATAAAAGAAATGCTAAAAAGGCGTGATATAGAAGTTAGTGGCTTAGGGAATAAAAAGGATCTTCTTTTCGAAATAGTAAAAAAATCTTCATATTATTCAGCAAAATTTATAGATGTTGAACCCAAAATTGTAGTGCCAGCTTTTGAAAAGTATTTTTTAGAAAAACTTAATAGAAAAGAAGTTATTGGTACAAATAAGACCATTAGAGAATGGCTGATGGATAATTATAGCGAAGAAACAATATTAAATGTTATTCAAACAGCAATTACAAATGATACATTCACATTTAAACCAGGAGAGCTAAACAAAGTTTATAGTTTTGCTCCCGAGCAAATGGAAGATTTAAAAAAATTTCGTGATAATATATCGGAATATTTTGAAATGAAAGATGGAGCTATTGATGTAAATTCTATTATTTTAGAAGAAATTGAGTCAGAAAGCTTTCCTTATTTTATATTTTTTGATAGCTTTGATGATATATTTCCAGATTCGATAAGCATTTCCGAAATAGAAGAGAATCCCTGGGCGAGATCCTTAGAGAAGGTAAGTGACTTTGATATTTCAAAAATAATTTTAAAGGATAAACAAAAGCAACAAAAATTCCAAGATAAGATAAATGCAAATTTCACAAGTGTATTTAAAAAATATTGGACACAAGATATTATTAAATTGACTGTAGCAAAAGATGGAGATACAATATATTTCTTTATTGATGAGGAGGGAGAACTTTATAAACCAAGCCAAAGAAGTAAAGGACAACAATGGTATCTAAGCTTCTTTGTAAAAGTTATTGCCAAGATGAGTGAAGAAGTACCAAATGTTATATTAATTGACGAACCTGGTCTTTACTTACATGCAAAAGCACAAAAAAATTTATTGTTATTATTAGAGGAGAGTTTCAAAAATAATATTATTATGTTTTCTACTCATTCTCCCTATTTAATTCAGGAAGAAAATCTAAAAAATATTCGACTTGTAGAAAAAATAAATAGGAAAACAAAAATTATTTCTAAATATTGGGCTAATGCTACGCTAGATACTAAAACCCCTATTCTTACTGCAATAGGAGTGGGAGTTAGTGATTCTATAGTAGACATAAAAAAGAATAATATTATTGTTGAAGGTCTCGAAGATGTTTATTACATGAGAGCCTTTAGTAAATTGATTGGAAATGTGAAAGAAGTTAATTTTATTAATGGAGGTGGAGCACCAAAGGTTGGATTAATTGGCAATATTTTATTTGGATGGGGAGCCGAAGTGAAATACTTGTTTGACTTTGATAGAGGGGGCATTCAAGGAAAAAATAAATTAGAGAAAGATTATGATGTATGCTCCGAGGATATTATCTTTTGTTCTGATATAGATGGAGAGGCAACAATTGATCTCTTATCCACTTCAGATTTTATCAAATACGTAAAAGAAGATTATGAAGAAAAACAGGGTACGAAATCGAGAACAATTTCTGATAAACCATTAACTTCGAGAAAATTTTTAGATAAAGTTAACAATAATGAAGTTTTTTTAGATGAAACTAGTTTAAAAAATATTCAACAATTATTTGAGAAAATTCAATTCAAGTAAATAAAAATCTTCTTTTATGAATCCTTTATAAAATTATCAGAGGCTTTAAAGTAGTAAATTTTCACTCCATCATAAACAAGTTCATGAAATAAATAATTTATGATATTGTTTTTCTCAAAGAAATTACTTGATATAGCAGAATTATTCATTATATAATTTAAGAAAATTAATGGGAGATTAGTTTGGTTGAATCATATATATCTGAAATTTTATCAGAAAAGTATAAAAAACATCAGCTTATACTGTATTTAAATAATATCATTGAGTGTGGAAATGACTTTGAATTTAATTCAGATATAATAAAAGAACTAAAGAATGATTGTTTACTTGTTTGACAAAAATGTGGGAATATTGAACGATTCTAGGACAATATTTTGTTAATGATTAGGTTTTAAATAGTTATAGAGGGTTAGTTATTGATAATTCAAATAGTGAAAACTAGAAATTATTTTAAACAAGTTTTTAATTTGTATATTTTCTATGTGAAAATATACTTGGGAGGGAAGAGGTATTGTTATAAAGTTTTATAACAATACCTTTTTTTCAAAATATAAGAGTTCATTATAATATTATAAATAGAAAATGAAGTTCTCATTGTTGATTATAATTAGATATTTATTAATAAACAGGAAAATAATAATTGCTTCAAGATCCATCTTCTTCTAAAAATATCCGACATCCGCTTACGCTACTGTCTAGATATTTTTAAGTGAGTTGCTAGATATTCCAGCAAGCTGTAATATCCGCAACATCACATTGAAGTTTGTTTTTATTGTCACAACGGAGTACAACTTAATACTAGAGGTACAATCTCAATTATTTCAAATTTTTGTTAACAAGTTTATTTAAATTGAGGAATTAAACCAAATTATAGTTATAGATAGAACTGTTTTTTTATTAATTTAAGATAAAATATATAATTAAGGTACAAGCTATTATATTGTTTATTAATGTACTCGTTCATTATCTATAAATATATTATATATTAATTTATAGGAATGAACAGGTACGTTAATGGATTTTTACTTTAAGAGATAGTTGAGGAATAGGAGAAGTTTAAATGTTTGAATTAAAGGTTGGTCAAAACATAGAATATTTGACTGTAGAGAAAATTGTAGAAGAGTATCCCTATTTAGTTAGTAAAAAATCTTTACGATCGTTATCTAAAAATTTAAAAATGGGAACGAAAGTTAGAATATCAGTCGAAAAATCTTTGAATACTTTTTTTGATTCAGTAAAATATAAACCAGTTCGTGGTCAGGCAAAAGGTAACACTCATTTTATATGTGAGCGTTATAATGGAAATACTAATATTTACAATCCAGATGCAGGTAAAGGTGGGTCTACCGCTTTTAATTGGACACAAGTAGATAATATGATAAAGAATCAAATTGCAAAGTACAGTAATGATAAAGCCTATCATTCAATATCTTATATTGTACATGATAGTCTAAAAATAGAATATATTTCAGATGCAGTAAGCAGTTTATATGAAAATCTTACAGGATTTAAAACTTTAGAAAATGGAGATGCAGAATATAACATAAAAAAATTGCAAGAAACATTGGAATGGTTCGAACGTTATCAATTGAATAATATAAAGAAGCGAGTTAAATATATTTTAGAAAATGAGGACATTGATTTTAAAGAGAAATATATGGCTCTTAAGTCTGATGGCAAGTCCGTAAAGATTGCTCCAAAAAAATACAGAGAGAGTGAAGAATATAAAGCTCAGATAACAGAGCTAATTAAAGATCTCAAAGGAAATTCAAAAATGGATATTCCTCATGTTGTTTCTAAAAATATAAATCATAAATTTGGGTATATAAATGTCTATCCTATTTTTTCATTTATTGATACTGAAAAATTTGCGAATGAGGACTTTGATTTAAAGGAAATTAAGCTCGAATTGCTGAGGAGGTGGTATAAACAAGGAATTAAGAAAGAAAAAAAAGAATTGCATAAAGAAGTGAAAAAAGAAGACCAGTTCTATCATGTAGAAAGTTTTTTCAATGATCTTTTTAAAAATGAAGAATACTCTAGATTAATGAGCAAATTTGTAAAACTACATCTAGGATTAGAGTAATGCGGTTACGGATTCTAATAAAAAAATTTAATATATTTGATGATTCGTTTATTAAGTGTAATGTATGAGAAGGGGGAGCTTTTCTACCAATTCTTAGCGAATTTCTTAGTCTTAAAACTTATGGCCACTATATTCTTGCAACTATATAATAAAACAGGGATTTTATCATCCCTGTTTTTCTTTATTTTCAAGTAATAAGTTATATTGTTCTACAATTGAAAGAAGTTGTAAGAAGGGTTGCTCTTGCTCCTCAGTTATCCCACCCATTTTAAAAGATAAATTATCAGAAATTCCCAGAAGGTAATCAGATGATATTTCTAATACATTACAGATTTTCACTAAAACTTCTACTGAGGGATATTTTAGTCCCTGTTCATAGGAAGATACTGTACCGGTAACAATACTTAATCTTTGTGCTAACTCCGCCTGTGTTAGATTTTTATTTTTTCTAATTGCTTTTAAGCGATCGCTAAAATGTTCTAATGTCATAGTATTATTTCTCCAACTAAAAGTAATATTATCAAAACGACATAAAACTTTTGGTAAGTGTTGTATAACTTTTAGTTGGATAAAAGTGCTAGGTTTTGCTATTATAGAAGAAAGATATTAAATATTAGGAGAAAGAATGAAAAAAATTACTTTATTATGTACAACTCTATTGTTATTTTTATTGTTATGCGCGTGCTCATCAGAAACTATAAAAAGCCCTGATGTCGAGGAAATGATCAACTTTAGTACTAGTGATTCTAGTTCCAATGAGAGTGAAGAAAATAATGAGACATGGAATGGTGATCAAGACTATTCTTCTGCAACTGAAAGTTATAAAGAAGGTTCAACAAAAGATCATGATTGGGGAGAAGATTATAATTCCAAAGGAGAATATAAACCAGTTGAAGATATGACACAGGAAGAGATGAAGAAAGAACTTGAGGAAATGATGACCGAAGCTCTAGGAATGGAATAAAATATTGGATGTCAAAGAATAGAAGGAAAAAGAGATGATAATATTTGTAATTGTGATTGCTTTAGGAGCAATATTTTTTATACCTATGATTGATTTATCTAACAATATGGACTCATTAAGACGTGAGTACAATGCTATGACCCATAAAGAGTTAGATAATATCTATGTAAATAGCAATAGTAATGTATTTTCAGTAGATACTAATTTTAGAGAACAAGTGGGTATTGACATACAGAGGGAAAGATTTTTTTCAAGTACATTTAATGGATATATTCTGGTTAATGGTTTTAAAGAACCTAGCTATAGACTAGTTAATGTAATAGACTTAAACAAAGTTATTGATATTGAATTGAGAGAAGATAATGACATAGTTACAAAAGTTTCGACTGCGAGTGTTGTGGCGCGTGGAGTAGTTGGTGGAGTATTAGCTGGTGGCATTGGAACAATCGTTGGTGGTGCAACTGCAAAGTCTAAATCTTCCAGTAGTTTAAACGAAATTTCCATAAGATTTAAACTGAGAGATATGAATAATCCATATCAAGAGATTTTAGTGGCCTTTAACAAAAAGGGAATTAGTAAAGAGAAACAACAAGATGTTTATAAATTATTTAATCAATTAGAATTAATTTTAATTGATATAAAAACTTAAGTTGTTACTGCAACTCATAGTACATTATTAATACTTTTCGATGGATACTTACCTCTTTCAAAACATAAATATGATATTAGTATAGTTAAAATGATATATTGAATGTGAAAATTTCAGGTACCGATATTTTTTATAATATCAAGTTCAAAAATAAAAAGATGATTTTGGTAATATTATTTATGAAGAAGTTAAATGATAATTATTGTATGTCAATAACTTTGTAAAATGTTGACTTAAAGAGACTCTAGAATTTTTAAATTTTAGGATATTATAATAAGTATCGATTGAAGCTAGAGCACAGGGTAAGAAAAACCAGTACTATATTAGTACTGGTTTTTACTTAGCGACTAAAAAATATAAAAATGAAAACTGTATCAAAATAGACGTGACATCCATATAGTCTTATATCCGCATATAAGACTAAAACTATTTCTATCATTTTTAAATATTTTCACTAGAAATATCTTTACAATACAAAGATAAAGCTTCGTAAATTTCTACTTTCAAGTCTGCTTTTTTTAAAAATGGGGCCATAATAATAGGATAATTTTTATTAAGTTCAAAAATAACACGCCGTCCATAGCGCTCATCTTTTCCTAAATCAGGACGATCTTTTATTTTTTTCTTCATAACGTCACTTAAACCTTCTTCTTCAACAGCAGTTAAGAAATTAATAATAAAATTCGAATTTCTAAAGATAGCATATTTAATTAAGTAATTATATAGATCCAAGTTGTTATAGATTGTTTGTATAAATTCTGTTTCTTCTACTTTATTTTCGTATCTTTGATCATAAATATATTCTCCAGCCAGTACACATTTATAAATATAATTCTCCCAATCAAATTTCTTTAAAACAATATTATCAAACTTTTTTCTATCTTCTAGAACTTCAGGATAATTACTGACTATATATTCTCTTTTATACAATACTAATAAAGAGTGCCAAAAACGTTGATTTAAATGGATTTCGCGGTCTGTATGAATGTAGTCATTTTGTAGTATCTCAATAGCTTGTTTAAACTTATCAAAAGTACCATGAGCCCCAGCTAAATAAATAGGAAAATCTGGGGCAGCTTCTATTTCAACTGTCTCATTTGATACATATTCACTATTTTTATTATTGATCAATCCATTCTTAAAATCATTATATAGAGCATCATGATCAAAATCTTTCTTTAATAGTTTAATTTCCATTTTCAACCATCTCCCTCACCCCATTTGTATATTTTACTATAATATTATCTGACATTTTTTGAATAACATAGTCTAAGTTTTCAGGATCAATATCTGTAATACCTCTATTCATCATTAAATCTTTTAATTTTCTATGTAATCCTTTTTCAGGGTTAATAGTTTCTAAAACTATAAATTCTTCATTTCCTATATTTGACTCAATAAACTCTGTTAGTGCTCTGATTAGGCCAATATAGACATATAAATTCCTTAAGCTGGTTTTTATATGGTAATCTTCTAAGGAAATCTCACGATTTTTAAAAATTAAACGAATTGTTTCACTAGTCAGTTCTACTTTAAAAGGAATGGGTAATTCTGAATCAATTAATTGTTCAAAGAGGTCTACTGGTTTTTCTTCGCTACTTTCAAAAATAACTTCATCAGAGTAAGCCAATAAACTATAACGTTTAACTTCAATTTCATCTTTATAGTCGTTATAAAATTTCACTAAATCTTCTGCTTGATTAAATGTTATTTTTTCCAGGGATAGAATATGCAATTGAAGTTTAGTTCTTTTTGATAATGATAAGCGATTTTTTTTCAAAGTTATTTTCTCTTGTCCATAGGCAATTTTTTCAAAGTAGTTGTCTCCTGATTGGATAATTAACATTAAAGTTGCCTTGTCTTCTTGTAGTAACTTGATAAGAAAGGGTGAGCTAATCTTATAGTTTAATGAAAATTCATAGTTTGTTTCATCTTCATCTGTCACATTAACATCGAATATAAAATAATTTTCTTGGTAACTTTGAGAAGTCCTAGATAAAACTGGGTATGGGAACACAGCATCTTTATTGTAAATCATGATAATACCTCCAACTTATAAATAAATTTCAATTTACCAGAATGATTATTCTTCTGATTAATCTCCAACTTAACAATACCATCTAGGACTTGCACTTCATAAATTGTAAAAGAATCAAAACGATAAGGTCTACGGCTAATACTATCTATAACATTATTATAGGAATCTTTCATATTAAATTCTTCATCATATTCTTTTCCATCTCCATCTACAACTCTAAAACTAATATTGATTTTTCCAAAAGGTAGTACTTCCTTAATTCCTTTTAGATTGAATTGAATAATTTCTTTATCCGCTAACATCATTCTATTAACTGTTTCATTGGGGGCGATTATGGTTTCAACAGTGGACTGATCATTAGGATCTTTTTTTATTTTTCTTGGTCTTCTTAGTCGGCTTGTTGACTTTGATTCTGCAAGAGTATCTGCTTTCGACTGTAACGTATTTCTTTTTTCTATAGCTATTTTTTTTCTAAGTATCTTACCTTCTTTTAATTCAATTTTTTCAGATAACTCATTCAATTGTGCTTTGAAGGTTATCTCTTTTTTATAAAGAAGATCAGATGTATCAATTTTTCCGTCACTTGGATTTGTTTTTTCCCATTCTGCATCAATAATTTCTGCTATTTTTTTATTTAATACCTTTAAAAATTCTTTTGCATCTTTTATCATTTTTTTATCACGTAACGCAGCTGGGGACAACTCTGTATGAGATTCATTTTCTAATGTCTTTAGGTACTTATCTTCTTTAGCACTACCAATTAGTACAGCATTGAATGGTCTTCTAACATAATTTTTTACTTTATGATCGACAATCTTCATCCCCATACTTCTTACAATTGCAACGCGACCAGTTTTTATTTCCTCATCATAAGCAAAATACAATTTAAAATTAAATTTATTTTCAGTAAGTGATACTTCTAAATCTATAGGAGTCTTATGTAAATATGTATCTACATACAATGGTGTGAAATTCTTTTTAATCGCCTCTTTATTATCTAGATTGTCTGGATAGTAATTCTTATTTTGAACAATATCATGAACAGTATCTTTATTAATCTCCAGAGTGTCCTCATCATTAACGAATATTACTCTTAATTTATTTGTTAATAAAGCTAAAAAGAAAGTGTCACAAACAGCTCTCACAATTATCTTTTCTTCCAAGTACTCATCTCGAAAGAAAGGCACAATAATTTTTAAGCCTCTTGTCTCTTTTTTGAATAACTCGTGGTTACTATAATTTTGGTAAGGAACAAATTGTTTTAAGTTATTCATATCTGAAAAATAACCCGTTGAACGATAACTAGTACCATTTACTTGATGTTCAATCAGTTGAATAGTGCCTCCTAAATGCTGATTCCCCTCTTCATCACAGTTAGCAAAATACATTAAATGAATATCTGACACAGCATTATTAGCTATTTTTCCTACCCCATGGGACCCCCCACGAATTTTTTCAGCTTCATTATTTTCTTCTTCAAAATGAACTCCTTTTTGATAAGCAAAAACGTTATACGAAGTCTTTTTATGAATTTCATTAGCACCAGACAACCCTCTTGTGTTATTATCCTCAAATGTTAAGACTGAAACTCTATCTTTATCTTTAGCTTTAGCTATTGCTTGTTTCATATAGCCAATAGTCTCACGTGTGTATCCATTTCCACCTTCTAATGAATTGATATGTTCCTCAATTTGATTGATACCTGGAATTTCACTCCTTCTGACATCAGCTGCATGAATCTTTACTATAACTGGCTCATCTATGCCAGTGATCTTAGCATCTATTGAGTTTTGGATGTTTTCTCTGATAGTTCCACTAATACCAGCAGAATGGAAGTGCTCAAGCGAATTATCAAATGTTTGAGTCTCTATATTTGGCACCTCTGTAAAATAAAATTTACTCATATAACAACTTCCTCCTAAAAATGAGAACATGATAAAATTATATAGTCTCTTGTTGTATTTTAAAGCTTTTTCCACCTCTATTTTACGTTATATTTGAATAAATATCTAGTAATGGGATAATGGAAGTTTTACATAGGAAATATCAACATAGTTAATTTAATAAAGTATATATAAAAAATAATTATCAGGTAGTATCATTCTGTAAAATTTTGAAGAAAGTAACTCCATAATTTTATGTTGTCGCATTATCACTTTGGGTTAGACATGAATTTATATAAAAATTATTGGTAATTTGCTAATTATATAATCCAGCTCTCAACAATTCAAAGAAATAAATAAATCAAAGTTAATATTTTGAATTTTTATATGTATTATATGTAGTTTTTTTAGAATTAAGTTTTTCAAAGAAAAATTATCCAATTTTTATGAAGATAAGAAATATAGGATAGTATATACATTATTTCAACAATATCATACTTAAATAAGTGGACAATAAAAGAATAATTTTACTTTTGGAAGAGAGCGGAGGTGCTCTCTTTTTTGCTATAATGAAGGAAATATTATTTAAAGGGGAATCTTATCTTGAACATCATATTCTTTGATAAAGCTTTGACAAGCTCCGATTGGTTAAATTTGTGGGGTAATATTATAGGAGCAATGCTAGGGGTATTTGGAACATTTCTGGTTATGTTTTGGCAACTAAAAAAGGAACGTGAAAAGAATAGTAAAGAAAAAATAGACACTACATTTTTTAATTTATTAACACTGTTTCAAAATGTTAAGGATGAATTAGATACAGATAAATTTATCACAGCTATAAAGAGAGGTACTATTAGTCATAGACGCGGTGAGCGAGAAAAATACTTTACTGATAGATTTTCCAAAGAAAAAGAACAATTTATACAAGATATAAAAAGCTTTAATGAACAAACTAATAAAAGATATGATGAGATGTGTAATGAAATTTTATATATGATAGAAAATGGAAAAGACCAAAATTATGTTTCTGAATTACAAATCTACTCAAAATTCATAGCAAAAGAATATTTTGAATTATTTAGTGAAAAAGTCAAAAATATTATAGAATATAGTAATAGCTATAGAAATGCACACAGCGAATTTCCTTATGAATTAAATGAGTCTGGTATTATTGAAATAATAAAAAATATATTTATTGAGTTTGAGGGTGATTCAGGTAATTATTTCAGAACACTATACAGATGTTTGAAATACATTATGGATGCAGAACTGACTATGGATGAAAAGAAATTCTACTCTGGTGTACTCAGAGGAATACTTTCTGCTGATGAAATGCTGGTGGTATTCTACAATTGTATTTACTTTGAAAAAGGAGAGAAATTTAAAGAATTACTTGAGAAGACCGAAAAAGGTAAGAGACTTGATTTCTTTGGTGATAAGAAGGATTTAGAGAACTTAGAGGAGGATTATGATTTGCCATTCTTCAGTAAAGGAAAATTATTTTTCCCAGAGTATGATATGCGACACTTAGAAGAGCTTATAAATAGAGCTCCTACTAAAATTAATTAAGTTTATAATGATTTAATAGAAAGTGAAGATTTTAAATATTTACCAAAGTAAGTATTTAAAGAAAAATAGCAACAGTGCTTATTTTGAAATATAAACATAATCAGTTAGGAGTAACTCTGTATAAAACATTTAAACCAATTTTATCTATGAGTAAAAGAGTTTTTAGAAGTTGTTTTATAGTACATTTAGTACACAGTCCAAGCCATTTATCATTTGACTTTTAAAGTAGAGTAGTCTATAATCACTGATATAACAACAATTAAAAGTGAATTTCAAAAATATTCCAGCATGGACAGTCGATAAAATGAGCCGCTATGCGCGTATCGCTTTAGGGATTCGTTAACCACCTCAAAAAAGCATTTCAGGAGAATTCATTCCGGATTCTCCTTTATTTTTAAATCATTCATTGTTAGCATTGCCAATACAAAATGAGTAAAAAACTTCTATCTATAGGAGACAGAAGTTGAGTGAGTAAAAGTTTCTAAAATAAACAAATTAAAGTGTGAGTTCGGACAGGTTAGATACACTTAATTGATAAACTTTGTCCGATGATAAAATATGATTGTCTATGGATAAACTGCCATCTTTGTTTATTTCTAGTTCTTGTCCTGAACCTGAAAGCTTGGAGAGACTAGCTCCCCAAGCGACAAACAGATTTTTTAAGACAGTGTTTTCTTCAACAAAATTTTTAGAATTCCTCGTTCCAAGAAAACGAATTTCGTTATTGTCAAAAGTTAACTTTATTCGAAAATTTGCCAGTAATTCTGCTTTGATTAATTGTGGGACCATAAAATCTCCTTTCTATATTTGTTATTATAACGCTTTCATAAGAAGCCGTCAAAGAGAAGTTTATTGCCAAAGCTTGCTTTGGGTAGAGGTTAAATAGAAATTTTAAAATAAGACCAAAGACCGAGCATAGAGCGGTCTTTTTTTGGTAGAATAGAGGTATGAATAGACGGATAAAAACATTTATTGTTATAGAGCTTTGTATCATCGTTGCTTTGCTTTTTCATATTATAAAATCACCGTACTTTCTTGTATTGCTTGCTTTAGCTATATCTTTCAGTATTTTGTCACGTAAAATAACTTTTCTACGTCCTGTCACAGCTGTGCTCTGGATTTTCTTTGCAGTAATGCTCTTGACAGCGGGATGGTTTTGGCTTGCTCTTCTCTTTCCTCTTTTGGCTGGAATTAGCTTCTGGAAAAGACAAGCATATACGATGCCACATTCTTCTTATAGTCAAGCCTATGCGGAGAGTCAGGAAGATATCACACGGGCAAATGGAAATGATGTGATTGATCTCTATGATGTCAATTTTAGGCCTGAAGGAAACAGCTTGAGCATCAAAAAATCAGCAGGGAATACTAAAATTATCGTGCCGGAAGACGTTGCTGTAGCTTTAGAAATTACGGTACACAATGGCATTGTCAAGATTTTTGATGAAGAAACTGAAATTAACCCTGTCAATTTTCGTTATTTCTCAGATGTGACGGAAGACACGCAAAAGCGGATGCGCATTAAACTTCAGGTTGAAACAGGAAATGTTGAGGTGGTGAAAGGATGAAGAAATCAATCATTAAAACCTTTACCGTCCTTTTTATCATTATTGTTTTGGTAGATGTCCTATTGTTTTCAATCACCAGTGGTGTTTCTACAGCAAGTATTATGGGCGAGATTGCGAATAATTTTTATGGCATCTGGATTTTTCTCTCGGTAGCAGGATTGTTGGCCTTGGTTTTTACTTTTTTCAATTTTTTGGAAAACAGTAAAATTAAGAGAGACTTTTATGAGGATATCCAGCGCGTGAGTCAAAATCAAGAACCGGAGCATCCGGAATTGAAGTCCCTTCATTTGCGCTTAAAAGAGATGTCTGTCGAACTGCAAGAACTCTCCAGTCAAAAATCAGCCAATAAAGCGGAAATCGTGGAAACAGAAAGAAAACGTATTTCGCGAGAGCTCCATGACTCGGTCAGTCAAGAACTTTTTGCAGCCACTATGATTCTCTCTTCTGTAACGGGAAATGAAGCTGAGAGCTCTAACCTTACGCAAGACCAAATTTTAACGCAAACACGTTTAGTTTTAAAAATCTTGCATGAAGCACAAAATGAAATGCGGGCTTTATTGCTTCATTTAAGACCTATTGAATTGGATGGCAAGTCCCTTTCGGCAGGTTTAAATTCCTTGACGGATGAATTGCAAGCAAAAATATCCGCCAATATCAATGTGAAACTCAGCGATATTCAAGCTTCATCTAACATCGAAGATAATCTCTTCCGCATGGCACAGGAAATTCTGAGCAATGCACTACGGCACTCACAAGCTGATAATATTGAAGTTATTTTGAAAGAGCAGTATGAGAATATTATTCTTAGAATAGCAGATGATGGTGTCGGTTTTGATACACGAGACAGTAAATCAGCCAGCTATGGGCTAGTCAATATAAAAGAACGCGCGCTTTTGCTGGGGGGAGATGTTAAAATTATTAGCGCCCCAAATCAAGGGACAAGTGTTGAGATACGTATTCCACAAGTGAACCAATAAAAAGTTAAAAGGAAAAAATGGATAAAATAAAATTATTAATTGTCGATGATCATCAAATGGTCCGCTTAGGACTCTCTAGCTTTATGAATATTCAACCCGATATTGAAGTAGTAGGGGAGGCAGCTGATGGTGAATCAGGTTATCTTAAAGCAAAAAATTTAAAACCAGATGTCATTCTGATGGACTTGGTTATGGACCGTCTGGATGGCATTGGTGCGACGCAAAAAATCTTAGCGGAAATGCCAGAGCAGAAGATTTTGATTTTGACGAGCTTTTTAGATGATGAAAAAGTCTTTCCGGCATTGGCTGCTGGAGCAAAAGGCTATATTCTCAAAACTTCTCAGGCTGCAGAAATTGCCAGTGCAATCCGTAAAGTTGCCAGCGGGCAAGATGTTTTGTCGGGGGCAGTGAAAGAAAAAATCAATCAACAAAAACATCGAAAACCTGAATTGTATGATAATCTTTCAAAAAGAGAAATGGAAGTGTTGAAAATATTAGCCCAAGGACTTTCTAATCAGGAGATTGCGGATCAACTTTTTATAAGTTTGAAAACAGTTAAAACACATGTCTCTAACATCTTCAATAAATTAGAAGTGAATGATCGGACGCAAGCTACAATTTATGCTATCCAACACAAACTGGTTGATCAATAAAAAACATTGTAAAGCAGAAATCATCAACCCTAATTGTATGTACAATAGCGAAAATAGCCTACATCTGTTATAATAGAGTCATGAAAGATTTAATCGAAAGAGCTTCAAAAATCAAAATTATTTTTTTTGATATTGATGATACTTTACGTGACCTAAAAACAGGCTATATCCCCGAAAACTTGCCCTTTATCTTTGAAACTTTACGACAAAAAGGAATAAAAACAGGTATTGCGACAGGACGAAATTACTATAATGTTCTCCCTGAAATTCGCAATTTAAATCCTGATTTTTTTGTAACAATTAATGGCGCTTTGGTCCAAAACCAGGCGCAGGAGATTATTTACAAAAATCCTTTGGAAAAAGAAACAGTTGATGAAATAGTGTCTTGGTTAAAGAGTGAAGGTGCTGAATATCTTTTTGTAGGAAACGAGAACTTAAAAGCTTCTAAATGGAAAGGATTAACTGAAAGAGTTATTCCCGATGATTATGGCGCACTCGAAGTTAATCCCGATTACTACAAAGCACATGATGTATTTCAACTGCTTACAATATCTGAACATGATCAAGAACTTCGATTGCCTCAACGTTTGGCGCAAAAAGTAAGAATGGTACGGTGGCACCCGAATTCTTCCGATATTGTTCCGGTTTTAGGGAGCAAAGCCAATGGCTGTATGAAAGTATTAGAATATCTTGGGCTTTCACCAGAAAACATGATGAATTTTGGCGATGAACTTAATGATAAGGAGCTTTTTGATTTGGCTGGGCTTTCGGTAGCTATGAAGATTTCACATCCTGTCATTTTGGAAAAAGCAGACTATGTCGCAGATACAGTCCAAAATGATGGTGTTTTAAAAGCTTTACGCGCACTGCAACTCATCGATTAAACTTACAAAAATGAAAGTCTCATCTCCGAGATTTTTGATAAAATTTAGAAAAGAGAAACAAATGACTTACCCACAACTTAATCTTGAAGCATATGCTGGAACAACAGCAATCATCCATACGAATCATGGTGATATGACGGTGAAACTCTTTGACGAGCTCGCGCCAAAAACAGTTCAAAACTTTGTTGAACTCAGCAAAAAAGGCTACTACGATGGTATTATTTTCCACCGTATTATCAAAGACTTTATGATTCAAGGTGGCGACCCAACTGGTACAGGTATGGGTGGTGAATCCATCTATGGTGAAAAATTTGAAGATGAATTTTCACAAGATGTCTTCAACATTCGTGGTGCCTTGTCAATGGCAAATGCTGGACCAAATACAAATGGCAGCCAGTTCTTCATTGTTCAAAACCAAAACCTTCCTTATCCAAAATCAGCATTGATTGATGGGGGGTGGCCTGAAGAAGTTGCTGAAGTCTACACACAAGGTGGAACACCACATCTTGATGGCCGTCACACTGTGTTTGGTCAACTTGTGGATGAAAAATCATTTGAAGTTTTAGATAAAATCGCCGCTGTACGTGTCGGAATGCAAGACCGTCCAGTGGATGACGTAGTCATCGAAAATATTGAAATTATCGAGAAATAAAATGATGGATAAATCCGTAAAAATTGGTGATAAAGTCACTGCTGAGATAATCGGGCTCCAAGATTATGGTGCTTTTGTAAAGTTTGCGGACCGACAAAATACTGAACATAAGGGCTTAATTCATATTTCCGAAGTTCAGTCAGGTTTCGTCAAAAATATTCGAGAAGTTATCAAAGTAGGGCAACATGTAAAAGCCCAGATTATAGATATTGATGAGTACAATGGTAAAGTCAGTCTATCCATCCGTAGTCTTGAAGAAAATCCACAAAATCATTACTTTTATCGTAAAAAACGATTCACAGATTCTCGTAATAAGATTGGCTTTAAGAGTTTAGCCGAGAAAAGAGAACTTTGGATTGAAGAAGGCGAAAAATATCTGAAAGAAAAAGCAAACTAAATCCAAACGAGGTGAAGATGAACAACAATGTCTTAAAATATACCAAACGAGTTTTTAACGTGATTACAATTTTGGGTTTTATTGCTACTATTGTTGGTAGTGTTTACCTCTGGCATCTCGGTGCTTTTCAAGATCAAGAAATTTTGAAACGTCTGGTTACAGCGCATGCTTTTCTTGGCCCAATCATTTTCTTCTGTATGCAAATTATTCAAGTGATTATTCCGATTATTCCGGGAGGCTTAACAATTGCAGCAGGAGTCTTAATATTTGGACCTTTCTGGGGCTTTGTTTATAATTATGTCGGGATTGTGGTTGGTTCAGTGATACTTTTCCATCTTGGACGAAAGTATGGACAGTCCTTAGTTCAGGTCTTTGTCAAAGAGAAAACCTACAACAAGTATATGGCGTGGCTCGAAAAAGGGCAAAAGAGATTTAACCTCGCTTTTCTACTTTTAATTCTCTCACCCATTGCGCCTGATGATGCTTTGGTCCTCATTGCCAGTCAGACGCGCATGAGTTGGAAATTCTTTAACTGGGTGATGATTTTATGTAAGCCACTGCCGATTTTATTCTATTCCTATGCTTTAATCTTCGGTGGAAACTTACTTGGAAATTTGTTCTAACAAGAACTTTAAATAATGCACAATAATGGTTTTGCGAAAGCAACCATTTTTATGTAAATAATGTATAATAGAGCCTATAGACTTTCTAGTGATGGAGCTTCATTTTGAATAATAAAACAAATACAATAAATAACAAGAAAAAGCAGTCTAAAAATAAGTTGACTTTTGACAGTCGTATTGACTATGCGCTCATTTTGCCCGCTTTTCTTTTAACTGTTATCGGTCTTTATGCCATTTGGGTAGCTGTAAGTCATGATTATCCGACCCAAGCAGTTAAGATGGTAGGACAGCAAGGGACCTGGATTATTGTCGGCGTTATTTTAGCCTTAATTGTCATGCATATGGATTCGAGGTTGCTTTGGAATCTCACACCGGTTCTGTATGGTTTTGGGCTTATTCTGATGGTGCTACCCATATTCTTTTACAGCCCTTCGATGTATGAGCTGACAGGTGCAAAGAACTGGGTTGCCTTTCATAACACCAATCTTTTCCAGCCCTCGGAGCTGATGAAGATAGCCTATATATTGTTTTTAGCAAGGATTGTTGTTTCCTTTCAAAACAAACTGAAAAAACGTTATCTTAAAGATGATTTTATCTTAATTGGCCAAATTGCCTTGGCCACTGTACCTATTGCCATCCTGGCAGCTTTGCAAAAAGACTTTGGTACCTTCATGGTTTTCCTTGTGATTGCAGCGGGAATCATTCTCGTTTCAGGGGTATCTTGGAAAATTATCTTGCCTGTCCTCCTCGCAGCTGTTCTTGTAGCAGCAGGTGTTGTGGCCATGGTTATGAACCCTAAGGGACAAGAACTATTGGGTACTGTTTTCAGCCAATATCAGGTTAATCGTTTCTTAGCTTGGCTTCATCCCTTTGAGTACACACAGACATTCTCTCTGCAACAATCGCGTGCTTTAATTGCTATCGGGGTAGGTGGTCTCTTTGGACATGGATTTGGCGTGGCAAATGTCAACGTCCCTGTCCGTGAATCAGATATGATCTTTACCGTCATCGGAGAAGATTTTGGTTTTGTCGGTGCAACTTTTGTCATTTTACTTTATTTTATCTTGATTTATCGTATGATTCGTGTGACTTTTCAGTCCAATAATCAGTTCTATATCTTTATATCCACAGGTATTATTATGATGATTCTGTTCCATGTTTTTGAAAATATTGGTGCAGCGATTGGCTTAGTACCATTGACAGGTATTCCTTTACCGTTCATTTCGCAAGGGGGTTCGGCATTGATCAGTAACATTATTGGTCTAGGGCTCGTACTTTCTATGAAATATAATCAATTGCCTGAGTTCGTATTAGTTCGTGAAGCAGGTAGAAAGAAATTAGAACATAAAAGAGCACGTCTTTCTCGTTCATCCTATAAAAGAGTGAAACCAAAGGGGAGACGGAGAATAAGCAAATAAAAAAAGCTTTTCTAAGGAAAAGCTTTTTTTATGTTGAGCAACCGCATCAATAGGCGTAAGCCCCTGAAATTTATAAGCTAGAAATTTCACATACTTCACAAAATATGATAGTCTATAAGTGAAGGAACAAAGGAGGAATTATTAAGATGAAATATGCAGTAAGATATGCTTCGCGTGGTGGAAATACACGTGCAGTTGCTGATGAAATTGCGAAAAAAATTGATGTGAAAGCAGAACGAATCTCTGAACCTTTAGAAGAGGAAGTAGATGTTTTATTCCTTGGAGCAGGTGTTTGGTTTGCCTCTGTAACAAAAGACATGAAGGAATATTTGGCAGCTTTGGACAGTGGTAAAATTAAGCAAATTGTTGCTTTTTCTACGTCTGGTCACTTGGAATCTGCGATTAAAAAAATTACTGCAGCAGCAAAAGATAAAGGCATTAAAGTGAATGAAGAATCTTTTGATTTGCATTTAAACATGCAAGGCATGACATTTTTTGCTCCTGCTGGTGGTGATTTAACAAAAGAACAAATCAATGAAGTCGATGTCTTTGTTGATAAAGTTCTTGCCAAACTATAAGATTAATTTACGCCCTTTTATTGAAAAGCTCCTTATTTTGGAGCTTTTTTTGTTTCTTTAAATTATATAGTCCATTAAAAAAGTATTACATGAGTGAAACTTTAGGTAACGTAAATGTAATATTAAAAGAGTTTATTGTAATGAAAACAAAAGGTTTTGTGATACAATGGTAATGTTCG
>Ga0157358_1000084_pt1 | contig 35809 bp, 17 predicted proteins | sample AttcapACBM2_FD_111484 | JGI IMG/M metagenome (GOLD analysis project Ga0157358, IMG submission 111484) | Fungus gardens microbial communities from leaf cutter ant in Botucatu, State of São Paulo, Brazil - Atta capiguara ACBM2 | ecosystem: Host-associated > Fungi > Mycelium > Unclassified ... | reverse complement strand
CTATTCTCTTTTCTTAGGTATATGAAGAATTGCTTTTTGGTCCCTTTCGTCCAGTGGTTAGGACATCGTCTTTTCATGTCGAAGACACGGGTTCGATTCCCGTAAGGGATAGGTACTGATTCCTGCCGGTCTGATTGCTGAGTTCACGCTGTCTATCTGTCTTTGGTCCGTCAGCTTCCTCTCTCGAAGCAAGACGAGATGAGATCACCACTGATCTAAGTAATGGACTGATTCCACTCTCTTTTCATGAAGAAGAAAAAATCTACTAATATAATATATAGAATAGATCCAGAAGTTATGGAAGATCAAAGCCAGAGTTACAGTACTATAAAAAATAAAAAGCAGGAATATCTGCTTCTTTCTTAACTAGTTAGGGCGAGCAGATCTATAGCTCCACCTTTTTCATTACTTTGTTTTAGTCCGGTCGTTCGCATATGTCACTGATAGTTAAGCTATTCGGCTAGCTCTCGAATTTTTGGATTTCCACCTCTTTCTCAGTCGATGGGAGATATGAAATAAAGGTTTCATCGCTTTGGTCTGGAGCCGAGTAAGTAAGGACTTTGTCTGGTTTTCACTCCAAAGTCATTTACGCCCTGCCCTCTCAAATCTTTTGTTATTTCTTATAGCCTTCGTGTCAAGGAGCGAAGCGAGCAGTCCAATTGCATCAATAGCAGCAGCTTTTATCTCCGCATTTCTATGCGGAACCCATGTTGTCCCTCAGTGCTCTACTGTCTTGAACTATGACGCTTTAGATGCGAGATGACATTCCTAGTGAGTATATCCTCTAAAGACCGCTTATTCTAAAGTATAGTAAAAAAAAGATAGGGTAGGGCCCTTTACTTTAGGTTCCCTACCCGCTCCCGCTCTTTTATATAAATCAGCGGTGCGAACGAGAGCAATTGCACCTTAGAAAGCAGGCCTAGCAGAGGTGCATTGATTTGATTCAAGCTCCATCAAGAGATTTATGGATTCCATTGCATAGATTAATTGATGGGCCAGCGCCTGGGCTTGCTACTAAAGCTTTTCCCGGCTACTTATACCAACCCGCCTACTTAGACTTGGGATCTCCTGGCTGCTTTGACTCCTTAATGCCCATAAGCGCAGCTGCTTGGCAAAGAAACTTCTACTTAAGCTTACTCATTTCATCTTTCCTGGGCACGCTATGCTTTATTTCCTTATCAGGGCATGATAAAATAGGTCAACCTTGCCAACTCACTACCTGTTTCATCCATCGGCAAGAGAGAACCTAGCGAACGGAAAGATCCTAGTAGCCGGAGGAAAAGAAAGCTATAACTCTATCCACATCCACCTAACTCCTACTCTTATTCTTATCCGCTTTTCCGCCTTCGGGATACTGAAATGGATTGATTTGGCCGCCTATCAACTCGAGAAAGTGAGTGATGAAGGAGTCAATTACTAGCATCATGCCAGTTACTAGTGAAGTTCTCTAATATTAGCTTTGGGAACTATATAAAGTGAAAAAGGCCCACTATCCCACTCTTCTTCTTGTGTCTAGTTTCCTTGTCTGCTCACTGACTTCTTGACCTAGTCTCTTCTGTTCATACCTAAACCATTCCTGGCGCATACTTGACCTATAACGTTGACCTATAGCCTGAATACCTACTTCGCTCCGCGCCTGTCTTTCCTAGCATGCATGCATCCTGTTAAGCTTATTCGGATACTTGACTGACCCTACGGCACTATTCACTCACAATGCATGGCAAGAAGCTACCTCTTATCATACCTATCTTGTGCTCTACGTTATGGTTCTCTATCTATTCTCATATCTGCCCACTTACAAAACCTATACACCAACTCCGATCTCTCACACATCTTGAAATAGTCCCTTTCCTCTCTATGCAAGGTTTTCCATACTACGGCAGCTCTCTCTTTAGACAAATTTGCCTATGCAAGCAATCAACCTCTATTATACGATCTATCCAGAGTTAGTCATCCTCGCCCTAATGCCAGTATCTAAAGCAACTTCAGAAATGATTGGATTGGCGTTATAAGCATCCTAAAACTAAGTCTATTAAGATAATAAATAGTGCTCTTCTCAACGTTGATAGTGCCATCCTGGTAGGCTGAGGTGAAGTGCAGGATTTGCTTAGTAAGCAAAGTAGCCAACTTATTCTCCTATTGGCAGGCCTATAACCAAAAAGTGCAAGTGAACGATGGCTTAGGGCAAGGTGATTTAGCTGCGCCCTTCGATCGAGAGTGGTGATACTTCCGCGAGAGTCTACTACTAGCTTCCTCACCAAGACCCATACTCTTTATTTATACAGAATGAATATGTGCTCATTTCCTTCGGAGAGGTAAGTCTTTCTACTGTATGAAAAAATGCCCAAAATAAAACCGCTTCGCGCCCAGTGAGTAACGTAGGCACGTTACGAACCAAAAGCTGGTACTAATTTTTCTGGTATTATATATACAAAAACCATGTTCTTCATTAGAGAAAGAAAGGGCACATTTATATTCTGTGCCAAAATCAGAGATCTTTAATATATTGAAACCAAAACGAAATCTCTTTTCTTTTCAAAGGTTGCGAGCCCATCCAACCTCACTGAACAAGAGCAAGTGCAAATTCAGTAGAGGAAACTACTATGATAATTGGAAAATGGGATGATGTGGAAAACTAAACAGAGAGGCGCGCAGCGTGGTATATGAAAACGAACTACTAGACCGGGTTGGAAAAGGGGAGTTTTACTTGGGTATGCCATCGTGCCGGTGAACCGCCACTTCAAACCCCGGAGGAACAAGAGCAGTTGGTTGGGAAGTAAGCTTAACAAAACTACCAGCTTCAGAAGAGAGGTATACCCTAATGAGAAGTTCGGAGCTTAGGCTTGCGTGCCAGTACTTTATGTTAATAGAATAGGACTGATGGTGCACTAAAAATCGTTGAAGAAGAGTATTTGTCCTGCCAGCGAGCATACCCATGGATCGAATTTATTATGGAAAAGAAAGAAAACTCGAAAAAGAGGCCAGCCTTAAAACAAAGTCTTGGGAGTCAGTTTACCAAACACTCGTAACGTTGGGATTGGGCATGTGTGAAGTCAACTTAAGTGAAAAAACCAATCCAACGAGTCCCTTTCGAGGCCATCGAACTCTACGCTTAATAGAGCCTGTATAAGGCGCGAAGCGGTATCAGATACTGCCAAGCTGGACAGATCGTTGGACCCTTTATTTGTTCTAGTGGGTAAGATTGGTACTGGGCCCAGGTGCTCAGCAGCAAGGGCCAGAGCCCATGCTGCGTCGTATGCCTAAACTGCAAAGTGGCTTAGGTCTGACGAGAGGGCCGTCATGGGTCGCTGATGATTCTGCATCAGACGAAGGGACTGCATAAGATGATTAGAGCAGTAAAAAGAAGAAAGAAGACGGGATGCACAAACGATTGCTCAGCTGGCTTGTATGCTTTCGCTATTTTGCTTCGCGCCTTTTCTTCTTTCCCGAGTAGATTAATAGAAAGGAGAGTCTTCGTAGCCTAGCGATAAGATTGAGCCAATGCCTAACCCTTGAGCCTCCTATCAAATTGTCTTGAAAAGCGCCTAGCCTAAGCTTGTGTAGAGCCAGAAAGACGAGAAGGGAGAAAACAATAATAAAGGACAGGAGTGAAGCTACCCGTCGCTTCTTGCATGCGCGTGCGTGTCTTTCTTTTTGTGTAGAGCCAGATCAAGCTGATATGAATGTTCGAACGAGTAACACGAGCTATAGACTACTTAAGTGTTTTTACAGAAAGCGAGTGAATAGTAAGTGTATTCCCGAGAAGTTCGATAAGTCAAAGTTCACTCTAAAGTGATTGATGTAGATTGATTTCTTTCGTACTGAATTTCCCATTGCTTTCATACGCGAAAGAAAGAGTCGATTATCGATTTGCTAGGCCTAAGGGTGCTTCGAACAAAGGAAATCCGAAGAAGGTTTTCTTCAATCAATTATGAAGGAAAGTGAGTGATGGCATGAGACACCATGTTCAGAGCTTCTTCGTTTTTGAATTTGAGCATGCATTTCTTTCAGTCTGTATCTACTAAAAAGTAGTGCAGATTCACTTTGAGACGGGATAGTCTCGGTAAAGGAAAGAGGCTATTGCTGAGCATCTCTATATTGATCTTCGCTTTTACGGACAACCTTTCTTTCTGTAGGTTTAGCCACCGTGTATGGATCCCGGAACTTTGAAATGTAGCAGCGGTGTTATGATATAGATTGCCCATGCAGTTTCGTTTGAGCTGCCGCAAGCAAGTAATTTTGGACGATAGGTTAGGACTTCTCTTATCAAGTTTATTTTTCAGTTTGGACTTCTGTACGAGCTAAACCTGACTCGCTTTCAATCGTAATTTTTCTTACACATCTCAATACCGATGATAGTTCACAGAGAGTGTGGTGAACAATGAATTTACAACGTTGCTACTCTCTTCTTACAGAAAGGAAGCGCACCTTGCCTAGCCTAGCTTGATGGGAAAGAGAAGATATGTTTCATAATTGAATAAAAAGAGAGGAACACAGAAAATAAAACCCTCTTAACGACACATTCGTCCTGAATCCAATCCAACGTTGCCGGAGCTATGGAACCTATTTGATTATAGCTTGCATGCAATAGCTATAGGTTAGTGAAAGTAGGCATGAGTGGAGGGAGGGCACTAGTAGCCTTATCACGTCAGGTAGCTTGCTATCCGAACAACTACGATATATGCCGCTTCGCTACAACTACTACGCCTATGGGCAAAGATCACTTGAAGATAGAGAGTCATGGGCATCTATCAAGTACTGGAGGCAAGCTCGTCAACTAGTACATAGCCATAGCATAGCTATGATGAGTCCAAGGTTTACGCATCCTATTTTCGCCAGCATATCTTCTCAATCAGCTTCCGAACAAGACGACCCAGCGCAACACTACTACGCCCTATTGCAAGCGTTGTCAACAATACATTAGGAATGTGAGGCAAGCAAGCTCACGTAACTACATTCACATATCTTACGCAACATTACGTAAGTTAACAAAGCAAGCTAAAGCTACTCTACTTATCTATCTACTTCACACATGAGTTGTTCTGATAGGAATCGAATATCAGTGCCTTGCAATAGATCAGTTCTAAGCATTACATTAGTAGCATCTTTATGCAAAAGATGCATTGCATCAGAGGTTTTTTCTTTCCGAGTTGCGTGCTACTTCTTCCGATGAAAAGTAACGAATTGATCGATTTGCGGTAACAGCAAGGAACGGTATATGGTAGTCCTCTGGTAGCAAGAGGTTGCTAGCAAGGCTAGACTAAGCACACAAGCTGTATACCAACGATTTCTTGTGGCGTCTAGTGCCAGCAAGTGCACTACCGCGTACAACATGAATTGTTGGTAGCAAAGAACAGCACCTGATAGAAAGGAAGGAAGCTAACCAAGCCTCTTCTGTTTAAGCTAGACAAGGCCAGAATAAGAAAGAAGGGTACAGTAGGCTGGTGACCCTGACGATAGCACTAAGAGTGGTTGAAGAGTGCCTCGGGACTCAATCGTTGAAGAGTGCCTCGGGAAATAGAATAAAAGCACTCCTCCTAAAAGACTGATATCCAGCTCCATATAATCCAACAATTGTGCTCTATTTTCCTGAAGAGAAGACACTTGAACTTCGTCATGTGCTATTGAGCCTTTTGAACCTAAGTGCGGACATAAAGTCTTAGCCAATGTTTCTAGACTATTAGGGAGTTGAGTGTATGAATCTCGTAGATGGAACACCAATTTCTTATTCCCCCTTTTTTTCCTATAAATTTATAACTGGTAAAGCTTCTTGTTCCTCATCAGCGGTTTGATGGTGTACTCGACCATATGACTGGCTAAAAACTTCATTAAGAGAATACCATCGAATCGTGAGAAATTAGAAAAGTAAGCTGTTTTCGCGCCCTTGTGAGTAGATCCCAGTTTGGCTATACGCTCTATAAAATCTACCAACATTTTTTTACTCCTTTCTTCAAGGGAAGGTATTATCAAATTGTAATCTAAAAAAAAATGTGTCTATTTGATCATCCATGGCAGCCACATCATCCCCCGGATTCACCACTAAGAGCCCCGCAGCATAAGGTACAAGCACATTATTTAGTATAACAGTCTCTATATCGGCTACAATGAAAGGAAAACATTTCTGTTTCTTCTGCTTCAATGCCGTGATACACTCAGGATATTTACGATACCTACCCAGAGCTCTTGCTCTAACTTCTCGTGGTTCACCCCTAGCTATGCCCGCTTCTATTAAATTCCAAATTATGCTTGCAATTTCATCGGAGCTAGGCAACTCTTTGTCAGTGATTTCATGCCTACCAAGCAGGTACACTCTAATGTATACACCCTTTAAGAAAAGAAATCCTTCTCGTATTCTGCTGCTTTTTTTATTCATTTTTTCTCAATAATAGCATAGACATCCATGTTGGGCACAGCATTCCCACTTGAATCTTCCAAAGAGAAATAGCATGACCTATGATAAAGGACACAGGTTCTCCGCTTGCTCTTCTCATGTTATATCCAATAGTAAACTTCCCATACAACAATTCTGTATTGTACACGTACTTTTTGAGTAGTTTCATTAGGAACGGAACTTGTAATAGAAGAAGAGGATTTTATAGTCAGAATACGGTCGGGGGAAGACTATCACTGACCGAGCTTCTCTACACTGACCTTTCTTCTGGTCAAGTTCGCAGCTCTTCGAAGAAATCCGATTCTTTTCCTAGGAGAAGAGATTGATTCTAGTTATCTTTCTTTCAAAGCCATCCATGCATAGAGAAGACTGGGCCCAAAGCATTGTAGGTGAGCGAGTAATCTCTGGAATATCAGAAGAGATAGAGATGGTTCTTTTGGCTCATCAAATGGGACTCGGACTTTGCAGAAAGAGAGTAATGTTTCCTCCTTTCTCACTCGCCTGGCTGGTCTATTTATTGCTATTAGGTCCTAATAGAGAAGAAGCTTTTCCCGCATTCCTGTTGATGCAGAGATCAGACGAGAAGGCCCATCTCTTTACTAGAATCCGATGTGATAGAAGGAGCAGCTCTAGCTTAAGCCTAAGTTGATCCTTACTTACTGTTCAAGATGTCTACAACACAATAAGGTAGGCGAAGCCACTAGTTTACTTGCTTGAAAAAGGCAACCTTAGCTGATTCACATTACCTCTTGTTATTTCAATCCTTCCATGTCCAATCCACCCATCAAAGCAGCTACAATGAGTAAGGAAGTTAGCAACACCACTTAACTCATGCTTCTGTTCGACTAGTTGTTCCCGTAACTCTTATTTCTGAAATTCCCTCTTTATCTGATCCTTGAAATCAATTCCCTTCATTCCTGTCAATTCTTGACCATCTGATAGTTCGTAACAGCTGGGGAGAACAATTCATTCATTGGTTAGCCTTCCATTCAGGTCGCTTAGTTAGGTATTTGAATCAGCTGGAACGATGTCTCGGAACTCTTCAAGGAGAGGTTTCAGCTCTGCGGGGACTTCGAGGTCTCCGTTTTGAGGGGCGGTCTCTTTTACCAATAAGGCAAAGACTACCCGAAACTATTCTAAGGCTTCGTGAAGTTAGGTCTTTTTAAGGAAAAGGCTATTCTCCGCAAGAACCTATTTGGATGTGTCTCCGATTTTCAACGGACCAAGGATCATCTTAACTCTGTCTTTCTCAAAAGAATAGGTATTCAAACCCATCATGGACTACCTTTCTTTCGTACTGCCAAGGTTACGATGGAGATGTCAATCTCTGGTTGAAATGGTAAACCACAGATGTCAATCTCTGCCTAACTCAAATAAAGTGGAAGGGGGAGCATTAGCCTGAGGTGGTCACCATTTGATTCTAACCCTTCACTGTACACCAGGATATCGTCGAAGAATACGAGTACAAACCTTCTCCGCAGTGGTTTGAATACCATGTTCATCAAATTGTTGAACGTGGCCGGTGCGTTGGTCAGACCAAATGGCATGACCTTGTATTCGAAATGGCCTTGGTGGGTCTTGAATGCAGTCTTATACACATCCTTCTCTTCCATCCTGATCTGGTGGTATCCCGAGGTCCATTTTCTAGATAATGGTGGCACCACGCAATTGGTCAAGGAGATCATCTATCAGTGGAATGGGATACCGGCTCTTCACAGTTTGTGTATTGAGAGCTCTATAGTAGACACAGAGCCTCCAGCTCCCGTCCTTCTTCTTGACCAAGAGGATAGGCGATGCATAGGGGCTAGTTGAGGAGCGAAGCCCTGCTGCAACAATTCATCCACTATCTTTTATATTTCCCTTTGCTGGAAGTAGGAGTACCGAACCAGGTATTCACTGGTTTTGCTTCTGACATAACAAGGGAAGCAGAGCTTTCCTTTCGCCTCTTTTGTGTTCTTGTCAATTGCACTTCTTGTGACACGCAATTCTGGCAGTTGTACTTCTAGCACTGCTGTCACCATATCATCTTTCTTCTTCATGCAAGTTGTCCCCAAATAGTACCCCCGGCGGCTACACAACTCTCTCAGCTCATTCAAAGTCTTCCATTCGCTCTCACTCTTCGGACTTTTTAGTGCCATAGGTTTTCCTAATGGGAGTGAGGATAGCAAAGCACCACTCGATTCCACTGATCGAAAGATCGGGAGGGATTTCGCAATGTGAGAATGAAATATGCAAAATAGAGTTCGTTGGTAAATGAACGGCATGGGTGTCCCATCCCAGGTTTGCTACAATTGTAGCAACCTCCTTTCTTTTTCTTCTACGGTTATTTCTGAGTAATCTATTCCAACTTAGTTTGTTAAGTGTAGTTTTCCCTCATGACACTAATTGGGGTTACCAATACATTGACAGGTACAAGCACATAAAAGTTTGCTACAAGAAACCAACGTCCCTCCACTTTCCTATTTGAAAAAAGGAATTGCTCTATCCTTTATTTAATAGTCTCTAATGAATGAGCCTGTGGTATGCTTTTTCTTCGAAAGGAGTACCAGCATATCTTACGTCAAGGTTCAGTGGAGCAACCATCCAGTGCGCGAATCTCCATACTAATCCCTGGCGTAAGTTGACTCCGATGCTCAGAATCGTCTTCCGGTTGATGATTTCTATAAAACGCGTACAGATGCATCTACGTCTTCATATGTTGTTGATGTTTGGGTCTTTCCTCATCTCACTGCAAGGAAAGCTTGGTACTAGCTGTTGGCTTTCGATTTGCAAGGAAATAGCCTTTCGGGAGTAAATTTCGGTATCCAAACAAGTACTCAGCATCTCCTAATGCTTTTCTGGTAGTCCCTTCGCTCAGGACATTTGGTTTTCCACAGGATACCACAAGCACCTGTTCCTTGTAGGAATACACTACCTATCTGGGATTTAAGCTCCCCTGGTTTATCACCTCTCCGTCCAGCTATTCTCTCACCTTGTACATCTCCTATTGTCCCAATTCCTACTTCCTTTGGTTTCAGCTCCGACATAACCTCTCTTAGTACCCCACTATCTGTTTTCTGTTGGTCATTATGCTGGTGATCAATATAACCTGTCGAGGACAGACTACTGGGCTGTATGTGTCACATCTGACACCAGCGCAAATGGTTAGTGAATTGATACATATTTAGCCATTCAACTTGCTAATATTGGAGTGCTTTCACTGATTGCTTCTGATGGGGAGGCACAAATGCTTTGGTTACGGCGGATAATCAGTTGTTTGACAAGACTTATAGTGCACTTTTCTTCCTCTGTAAATCTTTCGGTTTCTTTGTCTTAACTCGAGAAAAGCAACTTCTTTTGGAAGGCTGATACATATTTTGAGCACTAAATGATCATGGGGCTTTGTGCTTTCATGTATTGGCTGATGTGTCATATTGATGCTTTTTTCACTCTCTTTTTGAACTTCCCTTAGAAATATAAATGAGGGGAATCTCTCTTCCCTAGCAAATTGGATTCGTCGAGGTTGAGGGCCTAAACACAATTGAAGTCTTGGGGCTATGGAACCTACCCCACGGAGGCTCTCTTTGTCCCATCCACCAGGTTCTGCACTTTAGGGAGGCCCTTTTTTTATGAATACAATGATGAAGGGGACCCTGGAGTGAGATACTTTGCTTTAGTCTTTTCTTGCCCACGTCTACTTTACGACAGCGAGCGAGTGCCCCTCTTTCTTATGGTCTGACTTCCATCTATTCCGCCCAAGGAAGGGCATCCAAGACCAAAGTTGGCAAACCTTTGGCTTCAGTCTTATATCGCAAGCAGGCATATTCTTCTTCTTGACCCTCGTCTCAATAAAGCCGCTCTCTTCTTCAGGAACTTGGTGTCTCTCTTCCTCCTCCTATACTCTGGTGTGATAACCTCGGCGCCACATTCCTAGCAGCGAATCCAATTTATCATGCCAGGACGAAGCATATTGAGATTTACTTTCATCCGCGATCTCATTGCTACGAAGCAGCTCACCATTCGGTTTATTATCACGAAGGAATCCTCTTTACCCAACCTTGATTGCACTTTTTCGGATTGGTTTTCGTACGCTACGCGCCTAGCTTTTTATTTTGCTGATTCCGCGTTGTGCTCCTAATCCATGAAGGATTGAGTCTCTATACCAATAAGAAAAAATAAGATATGGAAGGCTGAATGAGCCCGACGCCGGATACGGCGGAGGATAATGAGGAGGATAGGATAGAAATACAGATGTCAGGAAGCTGAAGCGGAAATGCAATTCTCGGGTGAGGGAATGGGAGGCTAGCAACCTCGTTTGAAGCGGATTTTCAAGCAGGGTCTGGATTCGTTCGACAGGTAGAAGGCCCAAAGCGGGACAGAAGGGCTTACAGCGCTCTGGGAAAGAAAGGTTCCGCTTTCTCCACTTTAGAAACGAATAGTTTTTAGGCCTTCGGAAAGTAAACTTTTTAGCCTTCAGAACTGAACGTAACAGGTCAAAATGGAAAAAAGTGACCGGTGCGTAATTGAAGATTCGGTGAAAACTAGTCGACCTTTCATCACAAATTGAAGCAGAGGCTGTTAGTTGAAAATCCATTTGCAGATCCTGTTGTTGAGGTAGAACCAGCTTCACCAATAGCATAGACTCTATCAGTCGAAGAGATCTGATCGGCAGGTACGAGGATAACAGAGATAGAGATAAAGGCTTCGTCAGCAGAGACGAGAGCAGGGCCCTTTTTTATACAACTCCTATGCGTAATTGATAGCTTTTTGGTATTCTCCATATATATATACTAATAGGTACGAAATAACAGGAAAGATAGAAATAGTGACTTTGGCTTCAAATAGAGAGCAGCTTAAAGGGAACTCGCACTGGAGGACAGCTCTGAAAAAATAACTGAACACTGGCTAGGAACTGGGCTGCACTAAGCCCGGCACTTTTTTGGCTTCTTCATGAATCTAGTTTTCAGGTAAGGTCAGATCATCTTATTGAATATATATCTGAAAGAAAGCAAAGGAATGAATCGTTTTTCCAATTACCTTCTCTCGAAAACCATAGATCTTCTGGTTACCATTGACTATCCGGCACTTTCGTCTGTAGAGCGAAGCAAGAAATTGCATGGAAGGGCTTGCCCTGCTAATATCAGCCTTGTTTGGAACAATAGATGCAATCCATTTCAGTGTATGTCACTGAGTTCACCATTGCAGTTGAGACGTCAGGCAATTGAGCGTTCCCTAGAGTTTGGTTCAAAGGCTAAGGACTCCCCGCCGCCTTCATAAGGGCACTAAGGCGGAGCACGGAAAATAAAATGGGGCACCCATGTTTTACCAGTCCCGGATCTCAGGGCCGTTTTGCCAACCGCCGACATGAACGAAATCGAATTTCATTGCGGGAAATTAAGATTTCATGAGGGAGGAAAAGGCGAGGCGGAGGGTGGAGAGTCGTACAATGCATTGGTGGGATGAAGGTGCTAGCTTGGCTGAGATAGGAAGTTTCTATGTGTATGTAGATTTGGTTCTAGTGCCCCCACCCTTTTCGAGATCTGTCAGGATTAGCAAGATGTTATAGTGTAAACTATAGAGAAATGGAATGAATGAAATGTATCTAAGAAGAAAGGAAGCCATGCTCCATCCTGTTTATAAAAAGAACATAACCCCCCTTTTTGGTTAGATACCGCTCCGTTAGGTACTAATGCTTCTACCTATCACCCTCCGGGTGAGTTTGAGAACTTTGTTTTTTCCAACGTTAATAGCATTCCGCGAGAAAAGAGAAAAGTCATCTACTGATGTTGTCAGCGGAGTCCCTCGTCCATCCATGTATGAATAGCGGTATCCCCCATTTTGGACAGTGATGAGGTAGTCGACGCAATTTGCATGTGTATTTGCGTTCGGCTTTGCTACTTTCCTTCTAGACTATAAAAGAATGTCCGCGGAAGGGAATAGTCTACGTGGCCCGGGGTAGTCTTTCAATTCCTTTATCGGGTGGGAGAGTTTAGAACCTGTTAAGCCAATAGCAGCAGCTTTAGTCACACTAGCTACATCAGTTGATCATGGATTTAGCATACCACCTCAGAATAGTCTACGTGGCCCCTACTTTTATTTTACTACTTTTTTCCAGTAATGCGGACAGCCCTTTTTAAAGCGCTAGGCCGGGCTTGCCCCTGACTCTCAAAAAGAGCAGGAGGCCTCAACTCATTCCATTAATGTTGTTTCATTCCCCACGCGGCTGAATCCAACTCAGTCTTTATCCTGCCTTGGAGTTCTCTCTCATAACTGAAAGGAGGTATTAGATTTCTCGGATTTCGAGCTAGCTGCCCTGGCGCTTGCGCCTTGCCATTAGCGCAGCCCTTTTCTTTTTCTTAGCTTTATTTGAAGCGTAGTTTTTCACCTTCAAAAGAAGGCGCCAGCGCTTTTGTAGTGACCCCTCCGGGGTCCCGGGTTGCTTTGGCGCGCCCCACCTCGTCAGTCCTGTGTTGTACTTGACTTGACTCTCCCCCGCTTGCTCGCAGTGTTAAAAAATGACACGAAGCTGGACATGAGTAGATGTTGTTGGTCGAAAACGTCTTTCATTCACAATGAAACAGAATGGTCTCGCTCGATGCGTCATTTTATGATGTGTATTTTCATATTAAGAGTTCTTATTCTTAAAAGAACTCAACTCAAAGCCCAACCGTCAAAAGGATGCTACAATGTTATAAATTCTCAACTTAACACGCCCCCTTACTTCCTTCGTGACCTCCCACTACTTCATCTACCGGAATGATTAGGCAGATCTCCTCTAGCATTAAACCTGCTCATGATCCTTAGGCTATAGAGCATGGAGCAGACAGAGAGATGAAAGGACCACCTTCTCCTGCTTGCTTGATCGGAATCTATTTACATTTAGAATAGCTGAAGTGCTACTTAACTTCACTTAGTAGTTGAAACTCGGAGAGACAGAGAGAGTCCTCTCTCATACTTGCCAATTCCCTTGCTGATCAGCAAGGGAATTGGCAGGAACCAACCTTAGTTGCCCCTCGGTAGAGTGAGTCTACTTAGCGAACTGGCAGGACGCAGAGATCGATTGATCAATATGCATATCGAGAGTTGATGGTTGACCGCCGCCCCCCTTGTCCTGTCCTGGAGGCTCCCCGGCCGGGGAGGCAAAGGGGATTGCTATCGTCACCCTTTCTCCCGGTGTATGTGAAAGATAAAAAGTGACGAACTTTTTTTCTTTTCGGTTGGTTGGTCCAAGAGAGTCAGCTTCCTTAAGTCCGTTCTTCCTCAGTAGCTCAGTGGTAGAGCGGTCGGCTGTTAACTGACTGGTCGTAGGTTCGAATCCTACTTGGGGAGATTTGATTCATTCTGAATTCGAATTGATAGTTATAGCTTTTCTGACTAGCGACCCCTGTCCTTCTCCTTTTTTTTTCTAAAGACGCAGCAGAATCGTCAAACGGGACATCAAAAGTGGGAAGTTGATTGTAGGATTTCTATTCCTCACTCTCGTATAGGTGAACTTGGTTCGTTCAATGAAAAGGGATAAGAAGGATCCACTGGGAATGAATGGGAAGACTGGGGTAGTATCTTCATTAGCCGGAAGGAATTCGTCTCCACTAGCGTAATTCGAAGAACGAACAAGAAAAGGCGTCACTGTTTAGGTAGGAGGATGGATGGATGTGGTCCAATGGCTAAAGCTCTGCCAGCTTCTTGTAGACTGGCAGTCTCCGAGAGGAACCTTAACCCCCCCGGGGGAGGCCGGGTGGGATGGTATACTTTTTTTCGCCACAAGTGGGAACTCAGTCCTTGGTAAGACACAAGGGGGGAAGGAAGATCTTCACTCATTCATTAAGATTAAGTGCCTGCGGTGAGACGCGACCCACAACAAACGAAGGGGGTGGAGGGAGACCGAAGAAGGAACAATTGTCTTGAATGCTACGCTGGGATCAGCAGCTTCCAGTGAAGACAAAATGAGTCGGGCAGGAAGAGGAAGATCGTGCGGGGAAAACGGGGTTCGAACCCGCGACTTCTGGCGTGACAGACCAGCACTCTAACCAACTGAGCTATTTCCCCCTTTCGTAACTACTGTCGATTCAACAGTCACCTACCGGTTACCTTTGTAACTATACCAAAACCAAAGTAGCTGTACAACAGAATGCCCTTCGCCTTTAGTACTTTTTTTTTCTTTTGACGACAGTAGAAAGAAATGGCTCTGCTCGCTTAGACTCGGGGCTCCGCGCTCTATCAGCTATCAGTTAGTTGGCGCTACGCGCGACTTCAGTTGACAAAAGCGAACAAGATAGCGCTAGCGCCCGCGGAGAACTTTCGTTTGTTCGCCTTCTAAAAGGCCTACTGACCTGCCGGTGAAAAGCCGGTTACAAAATAAATAATAAGACGTAGGTAGTGAAAAAGTACCAAAACAACTGAAGCCTACATCCCACTACGTCTGGGTTCCCCCTTCCTATGAACCTTGAGTCAGAGGTCTTACCTTGAGTCAATAGGTAGGGTCAACTATACCAAAGTGGAAGGGGCACTTTCTAAGCTATTAGTGGGCTGGTTTGAACTATTGATTTACTGAATCGAGTGAAGCTGTGTTGCGTAACAAGACTATAGGTCGCCAAGGCCTAGAAGTACAAGTGGTCGCCCTAACGGTCACTCTCAAACTCACTACTTGAGTGACTTTCGTCACTTAGCTTCTTTAATAGGGCTTGCCAAAGAACCCCTCCGGGGCCCCGGGAAGAGGAAGAAGGAGATAGAGCAAAGGTCTCCTCTTTCTGTCCGCTCTTCCCGGCATGTAGAGATCCGATTGGGCTTATAGTTTAATTGGTTGAAACGTACCGCTCATAACGGTGATATTGTAGGTTCGAGCCCTACTAAGCCCATCTGACCTGCTTAATCAATGACTCCGGTAGTCACCTGAACCACTCTCTCGGATAGCCCACAGCCTCTCTTCTGGATGCGAAAGAAGATTCGATCAACGTACAAGGTTTGCCTTCTTGTGAGAAGGAGGGTTCTGAATTGTGTTCTCAGTGCAAAAGGAGTCTTTGAGAAGGTTCAGTGAGTCTGAAGAGAGAGAAGATCAGTAGAGCAGTCCGGCAGCAGGGGTCCGCTTTGGGATTTGCCTGATCGACCCCTACCAGTGTATTAATATACAAAAATGAAGATTGACATTCGTATGTACAATTTACCGGTTCTTCCTCCCGAATTGAGACCCATTGTTTATAGGTCTGGGGATAAAGTAGTGACTTCGGATATTAATGAACTTTATAAGAGAGTTATCCGTCGGAACAACAACCTTGCCTATTTATTAAAAAGAAGTGAATTAGCACCAGCAGATTTAGTAATGTGCCAGGAAAAATTGGTACAAGAAGCCGTGGATACACTTCTTGATAGTGGGTCCCGCGGGCAACCGACGAGGGATGGTCACAATAAAGTATACAAATCACTTTCAGATGTAATTGAGGGTAAAGAGGGGAGGTTTCGCGAGACTCTGCTTGGGAAACGGGTCGATTACTCGGGGCGTTCTGTCATTGTTGTGGGTCCTTCGCTTTCATTACATCAATGTGGATTACCTCTAGAGATAGCAATAAAGCTTTTTCAGCTATTTGTAATTCGCGATTTAATCACGAAACGTGCTACTTCTAATGTCAGGATTGCTAAAAGGAAAATTTGGGAAAAGGAACCCATTGTATGGGAAATACTTCAAGAAGTTATGCGGGGACATCCTGTACTGTTGAACAGAGCACCTACCCTGCATAGATTAGGCATACAAGCCTTCCAACCCACTTTAGTAGAGGGGCGTACTATTTGTTTACATCCATTAGTGTGTAAGGGTTTCAATGCGGACTTTGATGGGGATCAAATGGCTGTTCATCTACCTTTATCCTTGGAAGCTCAGGCAGAAGCCCGTTTACTTATGTTTTCTCATATGAATCTCCTGTCTCCCGCTATTGGGGATCCTATTTGCGTGCCAACCCAAGACATGCTTATCGGACTTTATGTATTAACGATTGGAAACCGTCGAGGTATTTGTGCAAATAGATATAATAGTTGCGTAAACTCTCCAAATAAAAAAGTAAACTACAATAATAACAATTATTATAAGTATACGAAAGATAAAGAACCCCATTTTTCTAGTTCCTATGATGCACTGGGAGCTTATAAACAGAAACGAATCGGTTTAAACAGTCCCTTGTGGCTCCGATGGAAACTAGATCAACGCATCGTTGGGTCAAGAGAAGTTCCGATTGAAGTTCAATATGAATCTTTTGGGACTTATCATGAGATTTATGCCCACTATCTAGTAGTGGGAAATAGAAAAAAAGAAATCCGTTCTATATACATTCGAACCACTCTTGGTCATATTTCTTTTTATAGAGAAATAGAGGAAGCCGTACAAGGATTTAGTCGGGCCTATTCATATACTATCTAAACAAGGAAGTTAGATTCGGCGATGCCCCTTTCGGGGGGCATTCCGATTTTGCTAGTACCATATTTTTTGCCGCGCAAATCCAGATTGAGATTGAGGAAAGGGAGTAAATTAAGTTTACGAATCACTGACTCAGGCCCATTGTCGAATCCTACTCAGCCAAAAAAGGGGGTACTTATGTATGGCGGAACGGGCCAACTTGGTCTTTCATAATAAAGAGATAGACGGAACTGCTATGAAACGACTTATTAGCAGATTAATAGATCATTTCGGAATGGGATATACATCCCATATACTGGATCAAATAAAGACTCTGGGCTTCCATCAAGCCACTACTACATCGATTTCTTTAGGAATCGAGGATCTTTTAACAATACCCTCTAAAGGATGGTTAGTCCAAGACGCGGAACAACAAAGTTTTCTTTTGGAGAAACACTATTATTATGGGGCTGTACACGCGGTAGAAAAATTACGCCAATCCGTTGAGATATGGTATGCTACAAGTGAATATTTGAAACAAGAAATGAATTCCCATTTTTGAATAACGGATCCTTCTAATCCAGTCTATCTAATGTCTTTTTCAGGAGCCAGAGGAAATGCATCTCAGGTACACCAATTAGTAGGTATGAGAGGGTTAATGGCGGATCCTCAAGGACAAATGATTGATTTACCTATTCAAAGCAATTTACGCGAGGGACTTTCTTTGACAGAATATAAAATTTCCTGCTATGGAGCCCGAAAAGGAGTTGTAGATACTGCTGTACGAACAGCGGATGCTGGCTATCTTACACGTAGACTTGTTGAAGTAGTTCAACATATTATTGTGCGTAGAAGAGATTGTGGTACTATCAGAGTCTGTGAGTCCTCAAAATGGGATGACGGAAAAACTTTTTGGCCAAACACTAATTGGTCGTGTATTAGCAGACGATATATATATTGGTTCACGATGCATTGCTGCTCGAAATCAAGATATTGGAATTGGATTAGTCAATCGATTCATAACTGCCTTTCGAGCACAACCATTGGAATGGCTGATCATTTCTTGTATGAAGTTTTTAAGACCTCACTAATCAGCCTTACACTTTTTAGTTCATAATGAATAATGAATGAAATGAACCCCCAGATGAAGAGAAAATATCCCCTCCCTTTTACTAAACCGTGGGGAGCCCCGAGTAGTTTACCGGGCAAATTTGGTTGTCGTGACGATATCTTTCTTAGTGGAAGATCGGAAAAGACTTCTCTTCATCACGAGACTGATCGGATCTGCCGTAGACACCCGGGACCTCCACAAACAAGGCAGGCAAAAAGAGTAATAGGACAACAAGAGGAAAGAGTTATGCTTTCATTTCTTTGTTGAGATTTCAATTCGGCACTCGGTTCCTTCATCTTAAGTAAAGTGAAGTTTACTTTTTCGATTTTGAATTCACCACAGCATTTCTCCTTTTTTTCTACCCCAGGATTTGTTTGGATTTATCGAAGCGTATGTTGTATGCCCCCCATCCATTCATAAGCCAGTGTTGCCCTACCGAGACGAGAAAGGAGTGCGGATATTTCCAACGGGTCGATTTATAGGAGTGTACTTTAGCGAAGAGTTTAAGTATGCTAAATCAATTGGTTCTACAGTGACTCCTTTAAGGGGTTATCTATTTAAAAAAGGGGAAGGGCTATTTGAGCGGTGCCACCTTTGTTCAATCGAGTCCATGTTATATATTTCCCAAAACCCATTCGTTCACCGACCCGTGGACCAGAGGTTGCTTGCTTGGAATTGGGCTTTCTAGCTTTCTTTAGTACAATCTTTTTGCGAGAGCAACCCCGGGTTCGTTCCTAAGACTACACTCACTGCTTTCTCTGTTCATGTTCCGGCATAGGGGATCTAGTGGTAGGATAGGGGACAGAGCTTTAGGGCTGCAGTAAACCTCATATGCGCGTGGCTCATCATAAGACCTTAGCCTGATGTCCTACCCAAAGACTTCAAAGGTAGTCACAGGACAACCTTTCCTAGTTCTAACTTCCAAACCTATAACTTGGTTTGCTTGCCTGCTTCCTATCTGACCTATCAATCAAAGAAATGTTCTAGTTCCGCGATACGAGCTTGACTGTCGCTCTGAGACAGTAGATTTCTTGGTTGGGGGTCCCTTTATCAAAGGCTCCCTTCCCTACTGATCATACAACAAATGAACGTGGTTAGAAAGATGGCACATCGATCTTCTGTACACCCTGTTCGTGCTGCGGAACGAAGAAAATCCGCCTTCCTTGGAAAAATCATTCCTGACTCCGAAGTCTCAAAGGAGACTTGGGTGGCGCCTTCTGAAGAGCCCTTCATTCTGCGACTCAGATAGGCTAGGATTCGTGTCTCAGCCGGAAGGGGTCGTAGGACTGACTCAGACAAAGCGTTAGAAGTACGATCTCCGAATCTATAAGCTTTGGCCTGCCTTCTTCCCTTATCTAATCTCTTAGGTAATAAGAAAGTGATGTTAATTGTCACGCTAAGGAGCTGACCAGTGACATTTCTGTCTCAATTGAAGTCAACCTTACTATACTCGCTTGTAGGAGATCATCGCTCAGAAGGGCGTTCTTTCGCTAGAAAAACAAGAGTTTGAAAGATCACCCACGAAATGGTCAAGACTCTCCTGTTTATGGCCCCTTCTATTCTATAGCTATTTATCGACATGTTGTTTCGAATGTCCTTGAAAAGGCCTACACACATACCCTGCCACTCGATGTAGGTTTTGCCAGCGATGTGTAGTGGGTTTGTTCAGTAGAGATGGGTAAAGCGCACAAGTATTGGAAGGAAAGTTTAACCCTTCTTAAAGGATAAAAAGTCTGTATTGAACTATGATTTGAATTCCTTTCTTATTAGTTTCCAAGTGAAAAATGTTCATTGCCTTGATCAGAGCCTTTAAGCCTTTTAGAAGCGAGAATTTCCGCTGCTTCTATTTTTCCTAAAGCTAATGAACCGAATGGAAGAGACTCACTTATTCTAAATAAGAAAGAAGGAACCAACAAAAAAATAAAGAATTGTTCCAACCTCGGCTCGGGGTCTGTCTGGAAATGGAAAATAGTTCTCTCTCTCATCTGGTCTCGCCGCAGTGACAAGAAAAACAAGTTAATAATTGGAATAGAACGCAATCGTCAACCAAAATCGGGTAGGATGTATTATAAAAGAAAGCCTTGCCTCACTCGCAAGTGAGGACCTCACCCCTCCTTCCTCATTTATTGAGAATGGAAAAAGACAATGTTCATTGCTTCCTCAAAACAAGAGTTCCACGGGCGGTTTTTCATAAACCTCTTTAAGCAAGGCAAGGCGATTCATGAAGGATTCCTCTCCTCTAGTTGGTCTATTAGACTATTATTACTATAAGGTCCCCTAAAACAGGCATACCCGTAAAGGAAAGGCAAGGGAAAATGGACGGAGATTGGTCAAGCAAGAAAACGGATGCGCGTTAGCGCAACGGCTTTCGCGCTAGTTGCTCAATCCGTTGCTTGTTTGGTCTCCTCTCCTTAATACTGGTCGAGTATTTCTGTTCTTTTCTTTGATTTGGGTTAAGAACAGTAGTCGGACATTCCACTTTGTTAAGTTCTTTTTTTTGATTCGACATAACAAGAACAGAATCACGCTCTGTAGGATTTGAACCTACGACATTGGGTTTTGGAGACCCACGTTCTACCGAACTGAACTAAGAGCGCTTTCTTACGACAGGAGATAAAGCAGTAAAGAAAAGGATGATTTTTGTACCGCATGCATATAGAAAAATGAAACTCTGAATTTTGTCCAATTTGAATCGATCTCAATTGATCCCTCGTTACTGCCCATAGGAGAAGTAATAGGTAGGGATGACAGGATTTGAACCCGTGACATTTTGTACCCAAAACAAACGCGCTACCAAGCTGCGCTACATCCCTTTTCAAAATTGTTGTACAGTGTCATTGTACAAAACCCCTGTCTTGTTTTCCACATCGTAATTTTATCCTCCATCTATATACAACTTTCTTGTCATTTCTTCTTTTTGGTTTCATATAATAAATGATATACATCTGAAACCCAACCTAACGTATAAAGAAAGAATATTTATCGGTAATGCTCAGGAAGAAAGAAGGGGTCATCTTTTTGTTTTTTATTCCACCCTTATGTACCCTTCTTTGCATTTTTTCAAAAGCCTGTTCAACCTCATATCACCTAGAACAAGTCATGGACTTCTTCAATGAAAGAAAGTCTCATGTCGCTTTTTTAGCCTTAGCAGCTGCTTTTTCAAAGCCATTCCCGCAGCTGTCGTCAACGGTCCTCGGGCATCCGTCCGTTCTTGCTTCTGGAGTTCAGCACTGAGTCTCGTAGACCGATTGTTTGTAGTACCTGCTTCAATCGCTTTCATGGGCTTCGAAGCATAAAGATCGAGAAATGGGCGATATCTGGCCGATGTCTTTCAAAGTGAAAGATTGAAGTTCTTTATCAGCTTCATCGATTAATGTGGTTGGTTGAAGTAGCACTTGCATTATCGTTTCAGTTGGTTTTGTTGAACTTACCTGAAGGTTCCCCATAGCCATATATAGGCCGTAGGAGGTATACAGCACAATTTACTACTAATTAGGAGGTATACACCACAAAATAGTTACTTAATAAGTAGCTGTCTTTGCATTCCATTCCATTTGGATAATAAGTAGGTAGGAGGAAGGACACCTGGCTACGATAGCGGGACTCGGCTGTAAAAACAGCTCTACTATTCCTTCAGTTCCAACTGTACAAACCGGTATTCGGAAGCTATAGGGATACTAGTCATTCTAGCACTTTCCTACTCTTCGTTACTGGACAAGACTGGTAGTACTGTATTCTTGACGAGCACTGCTCATATATGTCGTAAGGGCCCATGCATTATACCTATGTACTTTCTCATGCTTTAATATAAATTTACTGCCCCATTCTTTCTACGATAGCTGGAACTAATTCCTTATCAACCAGTAGCTACCCGTTCACTTAGCCTACAAACTACTAGTCCATAAGTAGGTAGCCCATATGGAAGAAAGGAGAGCTAGGCGAAAGCCACAAAGAAGTAAGTGAGCTAGGCATTCCTGATTGTCCACGTTGAAAGAAAGAAATAGATAGCTGGAAAAGACTATCACTATCCAACTAGTTGTTTCGTTCCTGCTGTCCAAACAGAGCTAACTATTCGTTCCCGTAGCAAAGGGGGAATGTAGAAAGAAGTAGATTGCTTTTCTTGCCAGGAACTACTAACTGACCTCTCAAAGCTTAATGATAAGCACAGTACAGCCACATGATCAAACTTGATCCTTGTTTATTCCTAAATGAAATTTTTAAGCAATTTGCCCTTCCTTGTCAACAAAACAACTAATTTTTGAAGGCTATGAAGGGAAATTGATTGACAAGCCCTTACTTCAATATATATATGCGACTTTCCCAGCTTATATACTTGGGGCTTCCGCTGCGCGCCTTTATTTGACTTTTCTACGAAGACAACAAATCCTACTAGAAAGGGACAAGTAAGTTGCCTCAGTCCTTTCGATTATTAGTAGGGGCTCGCTCAAAATATGTTCCTTATCTGATAACAAAGCAGATTGGTCGATTTCTGTTTCAGTAAGCAATTTCTTAAAGGATCAAAATCAGAAGAATTTCATTACCTTGAGAGTATAAGTTTGAACATTTTAAGACCCAAAAGAACAATCTCTATATATTCTAATATTCCAGAGATTCTTTGCTGATCTGCTCACCTACAATGCTTTGGGCCCAGTCTTCCCTATGCATGGCATTTCAAGAGAGAGAACTGCAAGAAATCTCCTTTAAGAGATATGAACAGAATCGGATTTCTTCGAAGAGCTATCTGCGAATGTCTCTTCTTTTGTTTTGATATCAGAATAATTGTTGAAGAGGGCAATGAGACTGCAGTAAAGGAGGATTACTTGCATTGATATCATCATGAGTGGATTGATTAATCAATGTATTGAGAGTAGATGGAGTAGGTGATCTACGAGAAAATAAGTGCTCAAAATCTCAATAAAATTCTTCTGCTGGGGACGCTTATTCAACTTCATAGATTGCCTTTTATTTTTAGTATTCGGATAGGATTTCTGTTGGCTTCATCTCTAGGTTGGGATGGCTTTCCTTCTGTGTATCGAAAGCTGGAATTGGAAGTAGAAAAGTTGGGATATACGGTTCGGTGGGATAGTTTGATATTGTCAATAAGCCTTCCTGCCCCTTCATGTTCGGTCAGACAAGGAAGTTCGAAAGCAGATCGATGGAAGTTGCTTGTTCGAATCATATCTAGGAGATTAGCTAGAGTAGGCGTTGGCAAGTGATATGAAGCAACCAATGAAAGAAATGGCCCCGGTGCTGAAAGTTCTACCTGAGTGAAAGGATCGTTCCCATTCTATCTATGATATAGTTTATGATTCAAGAAAGCATGGTTGGAGTTCTTCTATTGACGAAGGGAAGAGGACGGTCTGACTTTTCTGAGATACCTGACTTAGTGGACTGGTCATAGCGGAAGGTCAGAGGTGGGAAAGAAGGAAACAGAGGAAATGCTTACTGTGACCTAGCCTGACGGATGGATCTAAGACCTATAGAATAGTGGATCTCACACTGTGTTGGGTGACTGAGGTCCATCAAAACAGTAGGTGCATTCGTCTAAAGGGCAGACCCTTGAATTCACTCAGCCTGCTTTCGGCAACAGCATTCAACTTTACCTGTCTGTGGGGCTTTGACTCTGGTGGCTCCTCCTTTGACTCTAACCTCTGCCTACCTATAGTTTCACTCCAGTCGCTTCTTCCTTTTTACTTATTTGAAAGTGGGCGTCGAAAGGAAATTGAGTAAGTATCATATTTTTTGAAATGAATTTCAGGCGTTGGATATAAAGAATAGCTCCTAAGTAAGGTTACTAAGGTGGCTAACAATGGTTGGTAGGGCGAGACCCACCGAATAAGCTCATTGTTTCCTAGGCGTGAGGCAATCTCCAGGTTCATGGACTTGCGGTCTCTCTATAAGTGGTCGCATAGAAGAGCCTTCCATAAATACAAGGTCTGTAGACTCTGCGGTTTTATAAGTACCACTCAGAATGGTATAAGTTATAATAAGGCCTTTGACCCTGTCATCGATCTCCTACTTTCCTCTATTCCTTGGCTCTGACTAGCGACTCTACACTCACAAGGGAGAACAAAGATCAATCTTCTTATTAGAAAAATGATAGTTCTAGCTTAGTTGCCAAAGGAACTTCGAATGTGGTGTGGTCTTTATGTTCCGTTTGTAGGAAAGTGCTATTGTATTAAGAAGAACTGTGTATTTTGAGAAAAGTGAAATAAACTGTAGTAGGGAATCACTACTTTTACTAACAGGAATAAAAATAAAGTATATGGATTGCAAACCTTTTCTGCTTTGGGTCTTAAGTGAATGAAAGGGTGGGTTAAAAAACCATTCCAGCACGAAGATAGGCTACACTCAAAAAGCGTAGGCCCTAGGTGAAAAACATGGTACGAAAACGGTTACATTAGTGGAGTCAGATCCCGATCAGAGCGGCCTCATCGAAATAAACATATCCAAGAAGGCAGGCACACGACTGGATATCAAAGGTGGGGCTCGAAGCTGCCATCTCCAACTAGTTGGTTGAATTCTTTAATCGACAGGTGAGGCGGAAAGTAGGTAATCGCATTCCGAAGCAAGGAGTTAGGATCGACAAAGCACCATTTCCTCCGCTATGTCTCGCTCTTCTATCAAGTGAAGAGCTCGCTGTAGCTGAACTGGAAGGCTACCAAAGGGCGCTAACCCTGTCTTTCCCAAAAAGTATCGTCTTGTTTACTTTCCCTAGGGAGGACAAAGATTAACCAATAGTAGTCCCGAGGATTGTATGAGCAAGGTCCGAACTGTTCCTATTAGTAGCAACATGAGGAGCCCCGAAGGGAGAATAAGAAAGATTAACCGACGCCGCGTTTTCAGAAGAAGCAATTGGATAAGAATCATACGCTGTGAATGAGCAGACGAATCGACCGAGGGCTTACACACAAGAACAGAACCTAACTCTACTTCTTTTTCCTCCTCTCCTCTTTACTGCCCCCGCTATCCTATCAACAGGTCAGTCAATATCTGTAGTGGAGAAAGAAGAGTAGCCCCCCGGGTCATCAATTAGTAATAGAATAATCCCAGTAGTAGTCCTCTTGCCTAGCGGAGTCAGCCCTTAATGGGCAGACCAAAGATTGGACATCGTTGTCTAAGCGTGCTTGCTTTGCACACCGGCACAGCTGAATGAGAATCTGCTGGCTCAGATTGAGTGGCTCACTTCCTTGAGAAGGGCTTTCTATAACTAAGAAATGAGAATTGTTGACCCATATGATCTCAGGCTCATAAAGAGGATGAAACTTTGAATTTCATTCACACTTTGAGATTGAGCTCGTAAGTTCTTTTTTCCCAGGTGTCTAGAGAAACCTGCTTTGAACATGACATTCGTACCCAAGGAAAGTTTTGGCAGGCATTACTGTGATCTTGAAGCCCTTGCTAGGAGCTAGTCGGTACGGCTCACTATTAAATAAAGAAGGTTCTGGCATGCTTCGACTTATCCTACTGCCCGCTGATATGTACATGGCAATAGAAGACTATACCCACTTTTTCGGGGAAGGTTTTCAAAAGCGCTTCATTGTGTGACGAGTTTAGACGAGTAAATAGGCAGGCCGAAGGCGGCTTACTAAGCGAGAAGGCTCCAAGCAGCCTAATAACGCATTAGAAGGGAGCTTGCTTAAGCGGTATAGCTAAGCTTACTCATCAAGGGCCGATAGATAGAGCAGCTCTTGTTGCTAATGGAGAAAGATTGGAGTGAAGTTTAGTATGCTTTTTAAGATCAGAGGAGGAAAAGAATGAAGGTGTGGGCGGGAAGGAGGAGGCAAGGCCCCCTCAATGTGTATTCGACTACTCATTACGGAACCACCGATTGATCCGATTAGACTTCCCGCGGGGTAGCACGGGGAACTTGCTGAATCAACTCCTTGGAATCAGAGGCCTGACTGAGGGTCAATCCTATGGTAACCTCAACCTAGGAATGCCTGTTTCACTTCCTTTACAGAGCCAACTGAGATGCTCTGTCTCGATGTTGACCTAACATGGATTGATTAGAAATGATGAAGGGTCTCATCCTGATCTCGCAAAGGATCAGCAATAGCTGTGTGTACTCGAGGACTCTTAGGGAAAGAAAAGCACTTTTTTCTCTCAGCAGTTAGACCGGCTATGGGCGGATTGGTTATATACTGCGCCTTCCTTCTTTCGAACCTTTTGGTATGTATTGCCCCCTAACTATAGATCAGATCCACCGGACCAGAAACTAAATTCCGCACTGCTGCTGAGTCGTCGGACTTATCCACCTCAGGGATTCGTGGAATTTCCGTTTTTGAATTGCGTTGGGGGAAATCTACCAAAGCTAGGCAGATAGATAGACTCCTTTCCCGCTGCTAAGGGAGAGCAAGAAACTAAATCAAATGATTTTCACCAGCGCCCTTTTTTTGCGGGTACTAAGAGTCCTCTCACTACCAACCAGCAGACATCATCATCTGGCTGGGTCTTGCCGGTATCAACAACGAGAAAGAAGAACCAAATGGAAACAGCAACTAACTATGGCTCTTGGCCCAGACAACGTCCTAGGCGTAGGGGAGATCAAAACAAGAAGTCACGCCTAGACGACGACGCCCGTCCTGGGCTGCAGTAAGTAGATCGAGAGGTCGTTCCGCCCCTTGTCCCCGAAGATGGGTAATATGTTCTCATACAATGTTGCTCCAACTTTTTTCTAGAGGGCCTAGCTGGCGAGCGATCCCAGTCCGCGGCAGAGAACAAGACAGCAAGCGAGCGTACCTTTGTTCGCTTCTTTTCCACCAAGCACAGAAGTTTAAGGAGAACTGTAGGTCGGTGGCTACCTAAGGAAACTCCGATTCGATCCGCCCCCCGGCTGGGAGGCATCTACCTCATCCCGATCACAAGGAGAGGTTCACCATGATGGGGGGTCAGGTACTTGAATTCTTTTCGTTCCGGAAAGAATTCAATGCATAGGGGACCATCCTTTTTTTGCGGCATGCTCTCTGATTTACGGATTCGCAGGGGGCCGAGGGCCAACCTTAGTTGACTGACAATGACAAAGGCTTGCGAAACAAAGTAGCGCCTTTGAAATGGAATCTTAATTAAGTAGTCTATCAGTGGTGCGAAGCAGCTTTGCCCCGGGGAGCGAAAGGTTATACCTTTGTAAGCGAACTGCGGTTCTTCTATGTAGGGTATTTTCCCCCTTTACTCTCTTAATTAACGTCGAGCTAAGTGACTTTGTGTAGCGTAGTAGAATGAAGGCTACGTACGCACCGACACTCTCTTATCCCTAAGCCTCTTCTCTAACTCGCTCGCCTACAAAAAAAATAGTAGGCGAGGCTAGGCAAACTCAGCCGCTGACTTTGACTGTACTGTAGTAGACTTTCGTCGCCTTTTCTTTTATAACCCTTTCTCATGTTCTTTCATTCATCAAGTAGGCGAACCGTCAGGTCCTTAGTAGCGTTGACAAAGAAGAAGAGCCGGTGAAAAAAAAGAAAGCTAGAATTTCCAATAGTGAGACCAGCTTGACAAGCTACCTTTCCTCTTGATCTGGGGTGCGAAGATAATTTTATATGACTTCCACTTCTCGATCCCGGCCCGGAAAAGTGACCGGCCCCTTGATGAATGAAAGAAAGGGTTTATGAGCCCTAGCCCTGTAAGCCCACACCTGTGTAGAGTAGATCGTTCAACACCTGCGGCACAAACCCATTTTTGACCAATTGGTCCGTATATCATAGGCGACCGAACGGCCGCCCCCCGTCTTACTAGACCAACCTGCTATAATTATTCCATAAACACCTAGCGAAGATATGGCAAACAAATAAAGTAGCCCTATGTTCGGATCTGACAATACCATACCATAATCAAAAGGTACAACGGCCCAAGCGACCAGACTTAACATAAATGTAGCCACCGGAGCCATTCTAAAAAGGGAGAAATTAGCACTACTTGGTGAAATAGGTTCTTTTAGAATCAATTTAAAACCATCTGCTAGAGGTTGTAACAATCCGAACGATCCCACTACATCAGGACCCTTTCGACGTTGCACAAAAGCCATTACTTTACGTTCAGCTAGCACTAAAAAGGCTACTCCTAGTAGAAGTGGTAGAATTAAACAAAGTATTTCCGCTGGAACAGCTATGTACGTTTTCGATTTTCTATTCACTCATGATCGGGCCTGACCTGGTCGACCCGATCAAACTATTGAACTTATGATCTGGCCTGGTTGACCCAATCATGATATTGAAGGATGGGACCTTTTCTCGATAAACTCCGGATCCCGAGAAGTTTTGAAGATGGTGCTCCTGTTACGTTACTTCGAATGGAATCCTCACTTGACTAAGCATAAGCGAAAAACGTGGCTGAGAGTAAGCAATCCCCTTTCCTAGTGGTTGAGTCATGATCAGAAATATTGCGAAAGAAAGTGAAATGTCCTATCGTCGTCCCAATTTGGGTAATCCACGATGTCTTCATTTTATGTACCCATCTTTACTCGTTTTCGGTGCATCGATAGTTCGTTGTACTACACTTTGAACTAACCTAGAGGCCGTGCTTAGGCAAAAATCGATATCAGTGAAGTAATCCCGGAACTCTAGAAATCGTGAAGAATTTCTTCCATTTTGTTCAATATCGCGAATATAGTGGAAAAGGACCCCCTCTAGAACATTCCTTTGAATGGAATTGTTCATTGGGTTCGACTTGTTGTTCAAAAAAATCGAAAGCAGTCTCTCGTATGTTATTGTAAGGTGATTCATTCATAATATTTATTATTTTTCAAGATGCTCAAAAAGTAGATTTTGTAATCGGCTTTTGAGCTCCATTATGTGTACTTCATCAATTTAGGAATTATGGACTTGGCGGTAGTGGTCAATACTAACTGCACCGTCTAAATGCTCCCTGACCAAGTTAGCGTACTCACCAGGGTTGAGTTGAGGGGTCATCCCTAGCACAAGTTCGTCCTATTTGTCTACTTGGCTCTCGAAAGAGTTTGCTTATAGGAAAATTCCATTCCCCCGAAAATGGAAAATAGAACCAATCTGTCACTTATGAGCGGGCATGGTTTTCTACCTAACGCCCTCAGACACAAACCAGATGCTAGGATCAGACTCTGAGTGCCACCGGAAGAAAGCCAATATAGCTTCTGAATATATGATATTATGTGTGCGTTTGACTAGTAGAAAAGAAAGAACTTCACAGCCTGTTATCATTTCACCTTGGCCCTTTTCGTCGCGCGCGCGTATGTATATAGTAAAAAGTGAAGTGAATGAATCCATCAAAAGGCCCCACCGATCATACAGTTCCGATAGGCGTTCCAGAGGAAAAGAAGGCAGGGAATATTTTCTATCCTTTAGCGCCAACCTAGGTAAATCAGTCAAGCAGAAGGATTAGGGGGAAAGCCCACCAAGGTTTGTTAGCCCGCCCTACTAGCAGTCTTGTCACCACCCCGCTTCTCCCCTCGTTTCCTTATGAGTGAGGAGGGCTGGGCGCCTCGGCTTAGCGCAGCCTCTCAAGGAGGAGTGCTCCCCCCGCTCATATCCCCCCTTTTAATCGAGACAAGCGAGCCCCCCTATCAGCTCACATTTCCCATTCCAGGTGTTCAGGCCTGCATCTTTTTTCCTTGCAGTCAGCCTTATTTCAAGATATGGTGAGCTAGCACTCATAAACACGGGAGGCGGGCCCGCTGAAGGCAGTGAAACGTTCCGCAGACAGCTCAGCCATACGCGAGAACGGCCACACCCTAAATGTATCGGTGCCGAGGCTAGCAATACAAGCATCATCTGTCCAACTGCCTACTTCTCATCCGATGCTTTATCAAGTCTTTTATTATATCATTAATTCTAGATATTGTAATCAATGCGAGGGAATACTCTCATCCACATGAGAAGCTATTAGCATCATCTATGTGAGTCGCAAGTACGAATGCGAGTCGACTTGAGCGTCAAGCTTCAGTCATCTCGAGTTACAATGTCTTGACCACAACTAAGCCAACAGTGTAAATGTCATATATGCCTCACGCTTATCCCTACTTATCGGTACTTTCTTATAAAAAGAAAAAAAAAGAGATAGAAACCGCCTTTGGAAAAGAAATAGATAGTATAGAATGCTAACCCAGTGTTGAAGGCGTGCATAGGTTGACTAGTCTAAAAAGAGAGGCTTCCTTATAAGGGCATTGTCGCTCGCTCTTTGCTTTCATGTGTGACCTTTGTCTTTAGTAGGGATAGAAGCAAAGAAAGGGTACATAAAGAGACCCATGCGATCGATCTCAGCTGCTTTCGCCTTAGAAGAGTTTTTATTTCCCGGGGAAAATGTATAGCTTAGCGCCCTTGTGATTGAGTGAGGAATTAATTATTAATGAAGTGATTGAGCATTTCACTAGTACCTTATAGATTGCATATAGAAGAAAGCAGGATTCAGGACCCGGATTGACAATCACGTCTCTCTACACGCCTGTCAAACTCTTGACACCCACCAACGTGTTAGACAAAAGAGAAATCAGGACAATACGGAATACGAATGATATTGACATGAGGCGCGCAGCGAGCTACGGATACAGATAGCAATATTGATATTGATATGGTGATGGAACTGAGACTGGGGATTTCTATTTAATAAAGAGTGCTTTCAGGCGTGGTCTCTTATGAGAGTGATTAGAGAAAAGAAAAACACCAGCTACCGCCTCAACAGTAGAGGTTTACTACTCCCCCATTTCAGAATGATATGATTTATACTCTTCGTGAACAGAGGAATCATCCACACCTATCACACCTTTTATAACGGATACTCCCTTTGAGAAAGAACGCAAGGGGATTGATTACAATGGCCAACATACCGGAAGAAGATAGATTGGAATTACGATTTCCCTTCCTCTCAGGTCACCTGAACCCCATGGCCTCATGGAACTCAAGCACATAGTCGCGTGGGCCATGGTAAACCACCTGGCCATCAGAGATAAGGATTATGTCATCAAAGAAATCATACGTCTCAGGTGCAGGCTGCAGAAGTGAGATCACGGCGGTCCCTTGGAGGATGCGGATTGACTGCCTGATAGAGTTCACTATTTGGTACGTGGTTGAGCTGTAAAGCCCGGTCGATTTCTCATTCATGAATAGAGCTTTTGCGGCACCCACTAGCATCTCACCTAAAAAAGATAAAGTTTTCTCATTATTGGTTGTCTCAGCCAAGGATTTAAAATTCATATCATAAATGCATATGGTATTTATGGTATTTTCTGTACCTGTAGTGACACGTTTCCTTTAGCCACCAGAGATACCTCTAATCATATCATTTCCCACCAAGGTATCAGCACATATTTCCCATCCTAATGCAATTGTATACAAGAAAAGTAAAAAAAAATCTAGTTGATAAAAGCAGAGAAATCAGCTAGTCCTTTGCTTTTATTTCTTGTGTAGGCTATCGATTCCTAAACCAAGCCGGTGAGTGAGGGTAAAGCAATCTAGGTTGTTGGCAGATGTTCGCAGTCTTCTAATAGGTAGAATCGGCCTTCGGCCTAGCACCAGTTCTTCCTTTTCTGAAGTAAGTAAGCTCTACCGTACAAGGGGACAGGGATTAGTCTTATTAATAATAAAATAAGGGCATAAGGAATCTTCGTAGGATACCCTTGGTTCTAATGTTTTCAACTTGCAATAAGAGTTTCTTCTTTCTACGCTCGAATAGATAGTATAGTTGGTGAGACAAGAGGTGACGGGGCATACGGGCGGGTCTTATTGCTAGTGCTGCCCGAGCGTTAGCGAGGTTGAAAGAGAGGGCTGAATGGTTGGCTTTGCAGATTAGGCTTTTGAGTTAGGACTAAAACCTAACCTACCTATTTTATTGCATTTCTTAGTACCAGCATGGCGCTAGCCCAAGACTAAATACTTCTAAAGAGTTCTCAAGTTTTTCTGTGTCAAATCCAGATTGGCTTAGTTATAAGGAATGCGGGAGTAAGTTTATCCTTTTACCCAAAATGAAACTCATACTTTTGATAGAATTGACAAGGACTGAAGGCGCTAATTGAGCCGTAGATTATGAGCTTACTGATTCAATTAGAGCGGATAAGATCCCACCAAGGTGAGCGAAGTGTTCGTCGGGCCAGAAGGAGCATTTCCAAACATTCCTCATTCGAGTTCTTAACCTGTTGATTCAGTAGCCAATGATACACCTTCCCATGCCGAAGAAAGTACCTTTCCTAGTGATCCATTATAAAGTTTTGATCCTATGGAGAGAGTGGGACGGATCTAACCTCTGCTTTTAGGAGGGGAGGGATAACTCGGATGGGCAGATAGAACATAACCTTTCAGTTACGCCTTTAGGGGGCGCTACGGTGCCTTAGCTGGTTACCGATCCTCCTGAAAAGTGGTGATGTAGGCGGCGAAGCGGATTGGTAGGGCTTTTCATTATTCGTGTTTGTTTTAGGGGAACTAGAGCTTATCCTGCCTCTCTCCCCTTCCTTTCTTCCAGTTTCTGTAACATCCTTGCTTACGGTTTCTGTAACTTCCTTTCTTCCAGTTTCTCTAACATAGGTTGACAAATTAGGTTCTTTACCTTGGTCTCGCTGGAATGGCATTTTTTAGTTGACAAAATAGAACATAAGTTACAGGGATGGAACAGTAAATTACTTTCTTTGGGGGGTAGAGTAGTTCTTTTAAACTCAGTGATTTCTTCCATTCCACTGTATTGGATGTCTTTCTATAGGATTCCAAAGAAAGTAAGAGATAGAATAGACAAACTAAGAAAAAGATTTCTTTGGTATGGGCATTCAGTAAGGATATAAATTGCATTAGTTTCTTGGCACATTGTCTGTAAGAGTCAAAGTCAAGGGGGCTTAAGAATAATTGACCTGAATATAATGAATAAGGCTCTACTAGCAAAATGGCTAGTCGGATACAAAGATACCACTGTTCAGGGGGAAACAGATACTACATCAAAAATACAAGAGAATCTCTAGTCTTAATGCAATGTCACCTTTTTGGAAAGGTTTTTTACAAAATAGGGAAATAGTTGAAACCAGTATTAGTTGGATTGTCAAGAAAGGGACTGAAGTGTCCTTTTGGCATGATAGATGGTTAGGTGAAACTAATTTAGCCAGTATGTTCCCTTCTATTTATAGCATTATTCAGGAGAAATCAATAAAAGTCTCAAAAGCTTTCACTGACAGTGTTCTACACTGATCTTTTAGGAGACAGCTGGTAGGTAATTATTTAGTAGAATGGAACAATTTGAAAAGATAATTTGAAAATTCAGAATTATATCCTAATGAGAAACCATTATGGAGATGGAATACCAATGGCAAATTCACAGTCCATTCTCTTTATCTTTGGTTAGAATATGGGGGCATTGTGAATTCTGACTATGATGTCATGTGGAAGACAAACATGCCCTTAAAGATTAAGGTTCTCCTTTGGTGGAAAAATAGAATTATAACAAAGGTTAATCTAGTTAAAAGAGGATGGAATGGTTGTACTAAATGCATGTTTTGTGATTCTGAGGAGACAACTGATCGCCTCTTTGTTCAGTGCTCCTATGTTAACAGCATTTGGCAATGGATTCCTCAGTATAATAACTTCACTTTCTATGGACAAACAATAGAAGATTTGTGGCTGGCTAATTGATTCATGTATCCCCTTAAAATAGAAATATGTAGCTGAAGTTATTAGAGGTGCTGTTCTTGGGATAGTCTGGCTTGGAAGGGATAAGTTATGGTTTACTGATTAAAAGCTTAGAAGTTTCAGATCTTTAGGTATGCAAATCATAGGGATAACTAGTTTCTGGTGTCAAAATAAAGGGAAACCTAATTTATTTAAGTAATCGCTTCTACCTAATGTTTCTTTTTTTTGTGTGTTTCATGTATTTTCAGGATTTAGAGCATATGATGGAGAGTTCTAAATTCAGTAGTTGTTAAGTTTCTGCAAGACAATGTGGTATTATTGTAATAGGTAGTAGTTTCTATTTCTGCAAACTTTAGATATCTCCACAGGTACCACCAGTCTTTGGTACAGTGTGAGAGTTTAGGTCTGATGTATCCTTCTTTCAGTGTCAATGAAACTGGTTACGTATTCCACTTTCTTAAAAAAGCTAAGCACCTTCTAAAATAACCATGTATATATATCTTGAACATCAGTAAAAAAATAAGGGCCAGGAAGTGACCAGAGAGTCGTTCGTACTGCCCGAAGAGGTAACCCATTTCTCTTGGACCAACCCCTACTCAGCCGGGAGATCCTATATTTTTCATTTCTTTCAAGGAATGCTCAGATTCTATATAAAGAAACTTCCATTTATTTTTTAAGTGACAAAAAACACAAGAAAAATTGTGACTGGTGATTTGGTCAGAGCCAAGATATCTGTAGAGTTCCTCCATAAAGCTTTGGCAGAAGCGCATTATCTGCTAGCATTTTCTATCTTTGTTATTCCCCTCTCATTTATTTACTTCTATCAAACAAAGAGATAAAGGAGTTAATGAGCGGGGAGCTCTTTTTTGAGTTCTGGCACTTTCTTACGAAATTTTATCTCTCTTGGGGTCGGATTTGATCCTTTCATGCGATCTCTGAACTAAGCTTCTAGTTCTAACACCTTATTCTTTATCTCATCATAAACGCTCCTGCTTCTCTTCTTCCTACGGGCACATGCTATTGGAGTCGTAAGACTGAGCAAGGATAGATTTTCTTCTTAGTGTTGCAAAGTGATCCCCTCTTTCGAATTTGGTCTGATATAATCATGCAGGAATAATGAAAGGTTTATCATATTGTACTGCTGCCTCTTGTGATGGACTTCTGTTTTCCAATCGGGTGTGCTAAAAGCGTGGTAGTTTGTGAACGAATTGGAATTTGGTGAATTGAAACAATTGAACTTTCTGCTATGATAAGAGGAGAATATGGTAAGAAAAACTCTAATTTCATAGCGTCAGGGTGCAGAAGAAATCTGATACTCTCAAATATTCTTATGTGAATGTTACAACCATACTCTCTAACATATTTAGTAGACCAATCTAATTTCTAGTTATAGCCGCTGATCAAAACAACAATGCCTCAGCCTTTCAAGGAGGTCTAAGGAGCTTCTTCATGCATATGTTAAGAAGAATGCTAACCCCCTCAACTAGTTATCTCCAGCCCCTTAGCTGGTGGAACATGACATCACCCATGAAGGTTTTAGCTTTGTCTCAGAAAAAACCAGCTTGAGTTCCTCTGGAACGTTGGCGGTTTCGATGTTGCTGCTCATTTGCTTATCTCTTTAGAACTCTGTTTCACTCTGCTTTGCACTTTTCAATGCTCCGTGAATGCCCCGACAGGGCCAGGAAGACTAAGTTGCCTGCCAAGGAACCTCAAGATGGATTACGAGCCTAGAACTCCACCATCTGGAATACCCTCTGTGAGTAGGGTTTACCCAACTGAATTCTCTGGATTCCTATAAAAAAATTCCTCAATCACAACCCGAAAATAAAAACTCAACCTGATAGATAAAAAGCCTATGGAATATAACCTTCTATCTAAAAAAGAGCGATATTATGAACTCACTGGCTCAGAGAACAACCTATCACTCGGTCTTGCCTCTACTCAAGCTCTTCCTACACATGAGTAAGTCCAGAGGAAAGAGAAAGGCGCCTGTGAAAGCTCATATTATTGCCAATCTGAAACCTACCTATTCACAGTCTTATCATGTCACGCCTATCCATTAGTAAGTCAATTTGTTATAACACACCTATCTTCCTATCTGAAACCTTGGTTACTTCAGAGGGACAAGTAAGAGTCAAACTTCTACTAAAAAGCCTATCTTCTCTGGGCTACCTTTACTAGCAACAAATACAATGCCTACCCATAATAAAAAAGTGCCGACCTCCAATACCTGCCAGCGTCTCCTCCTTCCTTCTTTTATTTTAAAATTCAAGGCATAAGTCTTTTTTTCATTTTAGATTTTCTGTGGCGCATTTTTCTTTTCCTTCTAAACTAGCTGCTCTCGCTCTACCAGTTCGTACTGAACTTGAACTTGAATT